>QMCE01000506.1_pt1 | contig 19918 bp, 8 predicted proteins | sample 1821851 | NCBI WGS metagenome assembly QMCE01 (sample SAMN09453174, study PRJNA476694) | Termite gut metagenome, whole genome shotgun sequencing project. | isolation source: worker | host: Odontotermes sp. | place: South Africa:Pretoria | collected 2016-01-28
ATGACTGACCAGCCGAGGCTGCTGGGAGGACGCTATGAACTCGGCGCTCTTCTCGGACGCGGAGGGATGGCTGAAGTCCGCCACGCGCGTGACCTCCGTCTGAACCGCGATGTCGCTATCAAGCAACTCCGTATCGACCTGGCGTCCGACCAGACGTTCCAGGAACGTTTCCGCCGTGAGGCGCAGGCGGCCGCCCGGCTCAACCACCCGAACATCGTCGCCGTGTACGACACGGGCGAAGAGGCCGAACCGGACTCGACCGTCATGGTGCCTTACATCGTCATGGAACTGGTCGAGGGACACACGCTGCGCGAGATCCTGCAAACCGGTCGGCAGATCCAGCCGACGAAGGCGCTGGAGTTCACCATCGGCGTGCTGGACGCGTTGAGCTACAGCCACAAAGCTGGCATCATCCACCGCGACATCAAGCCAGCGAACGTCATGCTCACGACCGACGGCACCATCAAAGTGATGGACTTCGGCATCGCCCGCGCCGTCGCCGACACGTCGTCCACCATGACGCAGACCGCCGCCGTCATCGGGACGGCCCAATACCTGTCGCCGGAACAGGCGCGCGGCGAGACCGTCGACGCCCGCTCCGACATCTATTCGACGGGCTGCTTGCTGTACGAGCTGCTCGTCGGTCGCCCGCCCTTCATCGGCGACTCGCCGGTAGCGGTCGCCTATCAACACGTGCGCGAAGCGCCAAGGCCGCCGTCCGATTTCGACCCGATGATCACCCCAGCCATGGACGCCGTGGTGCTGAAATCGCTGGCGAAAGATCCCGCCGACCGCTACCAGACGGCCGCCGCCATGCGCGCCGACATCACCCGCGTCCTCGCGGGTCAGAACGTGCTGGCGCAGCCGCGTCCGCCCGTCCAGGTGCCGCCCACGCTGGCCGCCACCCAAGTCGTTCCGACGCCCGTGCTGGCTGGCCAGACCATCGCCGATCCCACCGCTCTGGCGGCCGTGAACCAAGGCGCGCGAGCCATTGAGCCGGAGGAGCACCACCACCGCAAGGGCGTCTGGATCTTCGTCGCCGCGCTGGTCGTCATCGCGCTGTGCATCGGTGGCTACTTCCTGTTCTTCTCGCCGAACAAAGTGCCCATGGTCAGCATGCCGAACGTCCAAGACCGCAAGGAGGACGAAGCGGTCGCGACGCTGACCCAAGCCGGGCTCAACGCCGACGTCAGCCACGAGCAGGGTCCCGACGACGACTCTCTCGGGCGCGTCACGAAGCAAGACCCGCTCCCGAACGCGTCCGTCCCCGCGGGAAGCTCCGTGCACATCACGATCAACGTGGGCCCGATGAAGGGCATGATCCCCACCGGCTTGATCGGCGAGAACTATGAGGACGTGGTCTCGCAGCTCGAGACCCTCGGCTTCACCAACGTGACGAAGAAGGAAGACGACGACGAGCCCATCACAGCGAAGAAGAACGAAGTCACCGAGATCACACCGACAGACGGCTCCGAGATCGCGCTGGACACGCCCGTGACCGTCCTGTACGCGACGGGCGAGAGCAAGGTGCCATTCGTCACCAACCGGGACATCGACGAGGCGAAATCGCTCCTCAAGGACGCCGGGTTCACCAACGTCGAAGAGAAAGACACCGACGACCCCACCAAAGATCCTGGCATCGTCATCAGCCAAGACCCGGCCGGTGACGAGACGCTCGACCGCACCAAGAAGGTGACGATCACCGTCGTCTCCTCGAAAGCGACGGTGCCCGACGTCACGGGCGAGTACGTCGACGACGCGGTGCAGATGCTCAAAGACGCCGGTTTCACTGACGTGAAAACCAGCTCCAAAGAGACGACCAACGGTGAGCCAGACGAGGTCATCAGCCAGAGCCCGAAGGGCAACACCAGCGCCGACCGCTCGAAGACGGTGACGATCACCGTCGCCAGTGCGCCACCCGCGCCGCCCGTGGAGAACCCGACTCCCGCCTCGACGGACGGCGTCACCGGAGGCTAAAAGCGCCAGCCGGAGAAAGGTGCCCGGGGTTGCCCCGGCCACACGAACCTCCCGCGCACAGCACCGGAATGGCTCGCCGCGCGTCCGGAGGATATCCTGGGTGACGCTAAGCAAATCAAGGAGAGACGGGTGCCAGAATCCAAAGTCCGCAAAACTGCGGCGGACAAGAAGAAGCAGGCCAGCAAGCAGGCGTCCGCCCAGCAGGCGAAAGCCGAGGCTCCGGGCAGCCGGGCGTGGGTGCCCCCGACTTTCATCACCGTTGGTCTGCTCGGCGTCGCCTGGCTTGTGGTCTACTACGTGACACAGTCCGTCGGCATCACCGTGCCCGTCATGACCGGTCTCGGCGGTTGGAACGTCCTCATCGGCATGGTGTTGATGGCTGGCGCCTTCGCCCTCTCAACCCTCTGGAAGTGACACCGCGCCCGCGGGCAATTACACGGATTGGGCAAGAGTTTGAGCAACGGGCAGTGTCACGTTGCCCGCTCACGTAAGCGTTCCCGTTCCCTCAACCAACGGTTTGAGCAACGGGCAGTGTTGAATTGCCCGCTCACGTAAGCGTTCCCGTTCCCTCAACCAACGGTTTGAGCAACGGGCAGTGTTGAATTGCCCGCTCACGCGGGCATTTCCACACCTCGACCAACGGTTTGAGCAATGGGCAGTGTTGAATTGCCCGCTCACGCGGGCGTTTCCATTGCTCAAACCAGAGGTTTGAGCAATGGAAACAGAATCGTCTCCCTGATCCCGGTCCCCGTCAGCAGCATCATGACGCGGTCGAGGCCCATGCCCATGCCGCCCATCGGCGGGGCGCCGAACTCCAGCGCCGCCAGGAAGTCTTCGTCGAGCTGCATGGCTTCGGGGTCGCCGGCAGCGGCCTTGAGCGACTGGGCGGTCAGGCGCTCGCGCTGGATGACCGGGTCGATCAGTTCGGAGAAGCCGGTGGCCCGTTCGATGCCGCCGATGATGAGGTCCCAGGCCTCGATGAGGTTCGGGTCGCTGCGGTGCGGCCGAGCGAGCGGCTGCGCGATGGGCGGATAGTCGCAGACGAAGGTGGGCTGGATGAGCGTCGGTTCGACGATGTGCTCGAACAGTTCCATGACGAGCTTCTGCGCGCCGATCGCCGGATCGTAGGCCACCCCGTGCGCGTCGGCCAGCGTCCGCAACTCCTCCAACGGCGTCGTCGGCGTGATCTCCTCGCCGATCGCTTCCGACAAGCCCGGATAGACGGGCTTCCAGGTCCACTCGCCGCCCAAGTCGATCTGACCGGCCGGAGAGTCCACGACCAGCCGGTCGATGGCTTCGGCCGCGTTGACGATGAGGTTCTTCGTCATCTCGGCGATGGTGAACTGGTCGCCCCACGCCTGGTAGGCCTCCAACATGGTGAACTCGGCCGAATGCGACGAATCGATGCCCTCGTTGCGGAAGATGCGACCGATCTCGTAGACGCGGTCGGCGCCACCGACCATGACCCGCTTGAGGTAGAGCTCCAGCGCGATGCGCAGCGTCATCGGAATGTCGAACGCGTTCAGGTGCGTGTTGAACGGACGGGCCGCCGCGCCGCCGTGCACCAACTGCAACACCGGCGTCTCCACCTCGATGTAGCCGTCGGCGTACAACGATTCCCGGATCGACCGGGTGACCGCCGCGCGCATACGCACCATGTCGCGGGCCTCTGGCCGGACGACCAGGTCGGCGTAACGCTGCCGGACGCGGGTCTCCTCGCTCAGCTCGTTGTGCAGCGTCGGCAGCGGCCGCAACGCCTTCGACGCCAACTGCCACGACGTCGCCATCACCGACAACTCGCCGCGTTTGGACGACACGACACGACCCGTCACCGAGACGAAGTCGCCCAAGTCGACGTCGGCCTTCCAGCGAACCAGCGCCTCGTCGCCGACTTGAGCCAACGACAGCATCACCTGGATGCGCGTGCCCGAGTCGGTCAGGGTGAAGCCGTCTTGCAGGCTGGCGAAACAGAGCTTGCCGGTGTTGCGCAGGAAGACGACACGCCCGCTCACGCTCACGACGTCGTCGGTCTCTTCGCCCACGCCGAGATCCGCGTATTCCTCGTGCAGCGAGGCGGCGGATCGCGTGCGTGGAACGCCGATCGCATAGGGGAAAACACCATCGGCCAGCAGCCGCGCGCGCTTGTCGAGACGGACTTGCTCTTGTTCCGACATCCCCGGGCCGGTAGCGGGAAGGCCTGCGCCAGACGCCGGCGCGGCAGTTGGATCAGTTGGTGTCATATCGCTCACCCGACAAGGGTACCGATTCTCATGGGTGGCACCCGGGACGAGGGGTCGGCGCGGATGTCCCATAACCCATGCCTGCCTCCAAGAGCGACGAGAGACAATGTCCTCATCGGCCTGATTCAGGTATCGGCGTCCCTCACATGAGACCCTCACACGACGAATACACGTCGCTGAGCAACCACATCGCCCGTCACCGGTCGATATCGTTGCCCTGAAACATGGCCAGCTTCGCTGGCCTCCCTTCCCGGGTGCCACCTATATGGTCCGCAGCGATGAGGGCTCCTAATACCAACCGCCGAAGTTTTACGCTGTTTACGGTCGTCTTTGCGTACACGCCGACCACTCTCTACGTCTCTCTCGGTGCTGCGTGTCGCCCGCAAAGTCAAGACACTGCCACACCGCATTCATCGGCCGGCGAGTTGACCCGCCACCGGCACCACCGGCGGCACCCCTCTGATGGTGGGTGGACCGGAACGTGCCCGGCCCACCCGATCCGCTGCCCGCTGTCGTCATTGTCAGCCAGGCACGGTCCTGCACATGTGACGATGACCGATCATCATCGCAATTGAGAACGCCATGTCAGTCAGGCTTGAGCCGACCAACCTATAGGTGGCGAACCAAGAACGATGCAACCGCCAGTGCCAACGGTCGTCGCTGGTGTGCTGATGGCCAGCTCGACTGGGTTGAACACATCACCGGCGTCGTCAGTCACCGTCACCGTCATTGTCGTGCCACTCGACAATGACGTGGTGGGCGTGCAGGAAAATTCACCGTTTCGGTGCATCCAGGGTGAACCAGGCATGGCTACCCGACGCGGTGTTACAGTGACCAGCGTCTATCTGAAGGGTAGGCATCGATAAAGAGCGATGGCTGACCGTGTCGGCAGTTGAAAGAAGCCTCACTCTTACTCCTTATATGGATCTGACTTCGCCCTGGATGCGACTTCAGTATTCTGAGAGAGAAGTACAGCCACGCACAGCTAAGGGAGTTTTACGCGGCATCTCGCCTGCTTTAAGCAGCCTTTGCCCGTTGGTACGCGAACCTTGGTGAAAACTCAGCCTCCCCGCAGGAGGTGTGCAAGACTTAAACGATCGAGAGGAACGACATGGCGGCTCCACACTCCGACGACATCGCCGACAAGACAGCCGCGCTCTTCGCCTCAACGGCCGAACGGGCGTTGGCCTATCTCAGGGCGGGCGTGCACGTCCATATCACTGGCCCACGTTTCTCTGGACGCACGATTCTTCTCCGTGAAGTTGGCAGGCGCCTGATCGAGGACGGACGCAGCGTGCTGTATGTCAGCGGCAACCCAGCATGGCGTGACGAGCCGTTCGGCGCACTGGTCACCACGGGCCTCCTCAAAGAGCCGAACCCGCGCCTGCTCAGCGACGCCATCGTGGCGCTTGAGCGTTCCGTCGCCCAGCGCCAATCCATCGTCCTGTGTGACGACGCCGACGACATCGACAGCAGAACGGCAGGTGTGCTCATCTCCGTCCTGCGCCATTCCAGGGTGTTGAGCGTCACCGTCGGCCAAGGACCCTCCCGCGACAGCGGTCTGCTGAGCGCCAACCTCACGCCAGCCGCGACCCTGGAGATGGCGACGCTCGACCTCAACCAACTGCACGAGCTCGCCTCCATGACACTCGGCGCTCCGCTCGAACCGACCGGCGTCTCCAAGCTCACCTTCGAATCCGGCGGCCTGTACGGTCTGGCCCGGGCGATTCTCGTCATCGGGCGTGAGACCGGCAATCTCTTGTTGCGGGCTGACGGCCAGTACCACATTCCCGGCAGCCTGTGGTCGCCCGCCCTGCGTTGGCTCGCCGAACGGCTCCTCGACGGCGTCGACGCCGACGGGGTGGCAGCGGCCATGAGACTGGCCCAACGCGGCCCACTGCCCACGGAACGCGCTGTCGCCCTGGTGGGCAGCAACGCGCTCACCAGTTTGCTCATGGCCGGAATCGCGTACCGGACAGAATTCAACAAAGGCGCCACGGTCGGCGTCTACCCGGGTTTGCTGATCGACTACCTCAAGCAGGAACCGCAGGTCTACCGGCTCACCGACGAACGCGAGGCGGGCATCGTCATCGATCTCGCCGCCGAGCTGGAGAACCAGGACACCGGACTGATCGCGCAACAACTCATCCAGAAGGCGGCCACCGACGTCCACTCCCTCTATTCCGAATGGACGGCGTCGCCAACCCCCCGGCTGGGGCTGCGGCTTGTGGTGTCGTTGCTCGGCTCGACCGTGACGAATGAAGAAATCGAACACATCGTCAGCCACACGGACCTGACCAGCGGTTTCACCGACATCTCTGAGCCATCCTTGTTTCTCACCGTCGTCGCCAACTGGCTCGCCGCGCACGGCCGTGAAGACGAGGCGTTCGCCCGGCTGCGCGATTTCCGGGCCAGCCACCCGTCGTCCGATGCGATGCTGCGCGCTTCGGAAGCCCAGTTGCTCCTCATCCGCGACCACCAGATCCCGCCAGAGTTGTTGCAGCCGGCAGGGCCCGACGACCACCCCTTCGGCGAGGACATGCTCACCGACGTGCGGATCCAACTCGCGATCGCCCAGGGGAAGAGCGACGCGGCAAACGCCCTGCTTCAGACATTCGAGCCTTCGCTGCGCTACTTGACCGACCACAAGTCGGTCCTTCAACTGCTCAACAACACGCTCACGGGCCAGCCGACGACGAGCGCGGCGGAAGCCCTGAAAAGCCTGCGGTCGAACAGGGGCTTGCTGCCACTCGACATCATCGACGGCTACGGATACGCCGCTCTCATCGCGCTGTGCACCGCCGGCCGCAGCCGTGAAGCCGCATCCGTCTTGCGGAACATCCTTGCGACCTCCCTGCAGCCGGTCTTCCGTAACGCCTTCCACAACGCCGCTTTCACCTTGGGCGCGCTCATCGCCGCCCAAGAGGGACGGGAAGCCGCCGCACGCTCGTTGTCGGCGCAATCCGACGCGCTGTCCAGCGCTCCCGGCCCGTTCCCCGGCATGGAGCCACGCGGCGTGCACTATCTGATCGAGTGGGCCTTCGACCACGCCGATCACACCGACGACATGTGGCGCTCCGTCGCGGACGGCCTGCAGAGCGGCTGCCTGGCCAGGGCCCTGTACATCGCGGTCGAGGCGATTGAGATGGGCCCCGACCGTCACGACGTGCTTCCCCTGCTGGGCAAGGCCATCGACACCATCGAAAGCCCGCTGCTGACGACAATGGGCCGCTATGTGATCGCCGTCGCGGGCGGCGACGCTTCGACGATCGAGTCGTGCATCGCGGAGTTCAACAGGCTCGACGCCACGCTGTATTCGACCAAAGCCGCTGTGACGCTCGCCCTGCTCTATCGGCATCAGGGCCGCTCACGCGAGGCCTTCAGCCTGATCAACGACTCGTGGCACCGCGCCCTCACCGTCGGCCCCGTCGGCGCGGGGCTGTTCTCCCGGCTGCGCGACGACATCGCGCTGTCCGAGCGGGAACGCGAAATAACCCGCCATTTCGCCAACGGCATGTCGCACGCCGAGATCGCCTCGCTCCTCGGGCTCAGCGTGCGAACAGTGGAAACCCACCTGTTGAACGTGGCGCGCAAGATCGGCGCGTCGGGCCGCATGCAACTGACCGAATCCATTGAAACCTGGCTGGACGTGACGGGGGTCTGAACCCGCGCCGGTTCTGGCAGCCCAGGACGGGACGCCCGCCTTCGCCACCTGCCTGACGTCCTGCCCCACCAGCATGGGCCACGTGGTGACATTTATTATGAGAAAAGGTTGGTTATGGGTGCCCAAATGGAGCAGACTAGCCATACTTGGTTTAGACAGTAAATCTTCGGCACCACCGACGTGAGTGTCTCATGATCGACGCAAGCCGGGGATCAACCGTCATGGGGGGCGGCCAAAAACGCATCGAAGGAGAGGCCCGCATGGCCATTAGTCGTTCCGAGGACGTGACAAACGAAACAACGGCGATTTTCGCTCCGACGGTGGGCCGCGCACTCGATTACCTCACGGCTGGAATTCACGTCCACATCGTCGGCCCTCATTTTTCCGGCCGCACGCGGTTGCTGCGTGAGATCGGCAACCGCCTGTCGGAAGAAGGGCGCAACACCCTGCGCATCACCGGCAACCCAGCCTGGCGCGACGAACCGCTCGGCGCTCTCGTGGACGCTGGCCTCGTCAAAGAGCCGAACCCCCGCCTGCTCGGCGAAGCGATAGCGGCGCTTGAGCGACTCGTCACCTCACGCAAGCCGGTCATCCTGTGCGACGAAACGTCCAACATCGACAGCCGGACGGCGGGGGCTCTCATCAGCGTCTTGCGCAGCACCCACGTGCCGAGCGTCACCGTCGAACTGGCGAACGTCCACAGATCATCCAACCCGCTGAGCATCGGACTCGCGCCGGCCATCAGTCTGAGCATGAAGACCCTCGACCTCAACCAACTGCACGAGCTCGCCCTGTCCATCCTCGGCGCCCCCCTCGGGCCAGTCGGGATAGCCAAGCTCTCTGTCGAATCCGGCGGCCTGTTCGGCCTGGCCCGGGCGCTGCTCGTCGTCGGCCGGGAATCTGGCACCATCGTCCACCAACAGGAACAAGACGCCTATTCCGTCCCCGACGGACTCTGGTGCCCTGACCTCATGTGGCTCGCCGAAAGGTTCGTCGAAGGTGTGGACGACGAGTTGCTCGTCGCCGCCGCCAAACTGGGCGGGCAAGCGCCGATGCCCATAGAAAACGCCACGAAGCTTCTCGGCCCAGATGTCCTGAACACGTTGTTGTCCACCGGCCTCGCCCGACGCACCGAATTCGACAATGGTGCGACGGTCGGTCTGTACCCCGGCCTGCTGATCGACTACTTGGCGCGAGAATACGAGTCTTATTGGCTCGCCACCGGCTGGACGCCGACAAGCTCCGATCCCGGCCTCGACCTCACGACGGCATTGGAAAACCAGGACACTGGCTTGATCGCGCAGCAACTCGTCCAAGAGGCGGTGGAGCGTGTACGCTCCCTGCGCACGGAATGGGAGACCACACCACGGCCCCACCAGGCGCTCCCGCTGCTGGGAGCCTTGCTCGACTCCTCCGCGCCTGACGACGAAGTCGAACGCGTCATCAACGACACTCAACTGACGGACGAAACCCCTGACTCCGCGCTCTTCCTCACCTGGATCTCCCGCTGGCTCGCGGCACGCGACCGAGACGAGGAGGCGCTCACCTTGCTGCACGAATACCGTGCCGACCACCCCGCATCGGATGCGATCCTGCGCTCCGCTGAAGCCACCACGTTGTTCCTGCGAGACCGGAAGGTGCCAAGCGATTTGTTGCGGCCCGCCGGCCCGGGAGACCATCCTCTCGGCGCGGAGATGATCACTCTCGTGCAGATCCAGATCGCCATCGCCCAAGGCAAAACCCGGACAGCTCTGGCCATGATCGACGAATTCAAACCGTCTTTCGCCTATGTGGGGTCGCGGCTACCTCTCCTGGAGTTGGGGGCCGACGGGTTCAACGGCGGGTTGGAAGAGAGCGCCGCGAAAGCGCTCTCCAAGCTCCGGGCGCACCGACGGCTGCTGACCGTCGACATCATCGAGGCATACGGCTACTTCGCCCTCATCATGCTGTACACCGCTGGCCACATCCATGAAGCGTCGACCGTGCTTCGCAACATCCTCTCCACGTCGCTCACCTCCACGTTCCGCAACGAGTTCCACGGCGCCTCGCTGTCGCTCGGCTCGCTCATCTCCATGCGCGACGGCCGCGAGGCCACCGCCCGTTCGCTGGCGTCACAGGCCGACATCGCCGCAAGCAGGCCAGGCCCGTACCCGGGGATGATTCCGGAACTGACCACCATTCTGGTCGGAAGCGAGCTCGACCACATCGACCGCTCCGGCGACTTGTGGCAGCTCACCGCCAACCGCATGGAACGCGGCTACCTCACCAGCGCCTTCTATATCGCGCTCGAAGCCGCCGAGCATGGACCGGACACCTACGATGTGATCCCGCTCATGAAAGCCCGCATGCAAGAGATCGAAAGTCCGCTGGTGGAGACGCTCGGTCACTACGTCTTCGCGGCGGCGAACGACGACATCGACGGGCTCACGGACGCGGTCACGGCTTTCAAGAAATTCGACGCCTATCTGTTTGCGACCAAAGCGTCTATCACGCTCGCCCTCGCTTACCGCCGCCAGGGCGACCTGCATCAGGCCCTCGAACAGGCGAACACCGCTTGGCGGAACGCCGTCGAGGCCGGTCACGAGGGGCCCGGACTGTTCGAACGGCTCCGTGCCGACATCGGGCTTTCCGAACGTGAACGTGAGATCACCCGGTACGTCGCTCAGGGCATGTCGTACGCCAGCATCGCTTCGCTGCTTGATCTCAGTGTCCGGACGGTCGAGACACACCTGCTGAACATCACACGGAAGGTCGGCGCGACGGGTCGCAAAGAACTCGTCGACGCCGCCAAGACCTGGCTGCGCACGACGTCGACCTAGCCATCGGCGTTCGTTCTCGCCACGGCGTCCGGGCCCACCCGATATGACGAAACGAATGTCGCGTGCCTCGCCGCTGACGATGAAGGGGGCTCACAGGGCCGACGTATAATCGTCCCTGTTCGTGTTCGTGCTGCACATCTGTCTGCGCCCAAATGTCTCCCACATGAGCACTTCCATCCGTCATCCTGCCGCCAGCGCCCACCGACCTTGTTTCAAAGCCTGGGCCCGCTATCCCGCCGAAGGAGAGCCATGATCAGACTCCTCACGAAGTACTTTCTGCGCCCTTACAAGGGCCTCATCATCGGAGTGCTCGTGTTGCAGTTGGCTCAGGTGATCTCGGGCCTCTACCTGCCGAACCTCAACGGACGCATCATTGACGACGGCGTCGCCAAGGGCGACTTCGGCACCATCTGGTGGCTCGGCGCCGCCATGCTCGGCATGAGCATCCTGCAGGTGGGCACCATGATCGGCGCCACCTGGTGTGGCGCCCGCGCGTCCATGTCGTTCGGCCGCGACCTGCGCCAGGACGTGTTCGACCACGCGATCGCTTTCTCCGAGCGCGAGATGGGCAAGTTCGGCACCCCGACGCTAATCACCCGCAACACCAACGACGTCCAGCAGGTGCAGCAGTTCAGCCTGATGGCCGTCGTCATGATCGTGGCCGCCCCCCTCACGATGATCGGCGGCGTCATCATGGCCCTGCGGTCTGACCCCGGCCTGTCGTGGCTCATCGTCGTGGCGGTCGTGCTCCTCGCCGCCGTCATCGGCGTCCTTGTCGTCCAGATGACACCGCTGTTCCGCAAGATGCAAGACCGTATAGATGGCCTCAACCGGGTGTTGCGCGAGCAGATCTCCGGCCTACGCGTCATCCGGGCGTTCGTCCGCGAGCCGACCGAGGCGAAACGCTTCGACCAGGCCAACCGCGATTTCGTGGAGGTCGCGCTCGCCGTCGGTGTTCGCATGATGACGCTGTTCCCCGCCGTGTTCTTCATCATGAACATGTCGCAGATCGCCGTGATGTGGTTCGGCTCGCAGCGCATCGAAGCGGGTGCCATGGAGGTCGGGCAGCTCACCGCCTACCTGTCATACCTCATGCAGATCCTCATGTCGGTCATGATGGCGACCGTCATGCTCATGATCGGGCCGCGTGCCGCCGTCACCGCCCGGCGCCTCAACGAGGTGCTGTCCACCGAATCATCCGTCGTGACCGCCGCTCACCCCGTCACCACCCTCCACCGGCACGGGGATGTCGTCTTCGACGAGGTCTCCTTCGCCTATCCCGGCGCCGAGAAGCCCGTGCTGCACCACCTGACCTTCCACGCCCAGGCCGGCCGCACCACCGCCATCATCGGTTCGACCGGTTCGGGCAAGACCACCCTCGTCAACCTGATACCACGGCTGTTCGACGCCACCGAAGGGCACGTGCTGGTGGACGGCGTGGACGTCCGCGACCTCGACCCCGACCTGTTGTGGAGCCGCATCGGACTCGTGCCGCAGAAGCCCTACCTATTCAGCGGGACGGTCGCGTCCAACCTGCGCCTCGGCAACCCCGATGCCACGGACGACGAGCTGTGGCAAGCGCTGACGGTGGCGCAGGCCAACGATTTCGTGAGCGCCATGGACGGCCAGCTTGACGCGCCGATCAGCCAGGGCGGCACCAACGTGTCCGGTGGCCAGCGACAACGGCTGGCCATCGCCCGAGCGCTCGTCCGACGACCAGAGATCTATGTGTTCGACGACTCGTTCTCCGCGTTGGACGTGGCGACGGACGCGGCGCTGCGCGCGGCGCTGGTCGGCGTCACCCAGGACGCGGCGGTGATCGTGGTGGCCCAGCGCGTCTCGACGATCTTGAACGCCGACCAGATCGTCGTGCTCGACGAGGGCAGGATCAATGGCATCGGCACCCACGACGAATTGCTCAAGACGAACGAAACGTACAAAGAGATCGTCGAAAGCCAGTTCAAAGCTGAGGAGTTGGCCGCATGAGCGACGTTCCCGAACAGCAGGTCAACCATGGCGCCCAAGTGAACGCCGCCCCCGTGCCCACCGGCTCCCCGGCGGCACAGACCGGGGCTAGCGCCACGCCTCCGCCGGAAGCCGCCCCCGTCAAGAAGGTGGCGAACGAGCGTCCGAAATACGGTCCACAGCGTCCCGGCGGCCACCATGGCCGCGGTGGCACCGGTGAGAAAGCCGTTAATTTCTGGCCGTCGCTCAAACGCCTGGTCAGCCATTTCCGGGCGGAGATCGGCCGTGTGATCGGCATCATCGTCATGGTGATCGTCGCCACCGGCTTCCAGGCGCTCGGCCCGAAGATCCTGGGCAACGCGACTGACGTGATCTTCGGCGCCACCCAGGCCGGTCAGCACATCGATTTCCTGGCCGTCGGCCGCTGGCTGTTGATCGCCCTCGGCCTGTATCTGGTGGCGGGCGCGTTCATGTGGATCACCGGCATCATGATCAACGGCGTCGTGCAACGCTCGATCTACCGCATGCGACGCCAGGTCTCGGACAAGATCGCGCGACTACCGTTGAAGTACTTCGACGGCCAGCCCCGCGGCGAGTTGCTGAGCCGAGTCACCAACGACATGGACAACATCTCCCAGTCGTTGCAGCAGACTCTGTCGCAGGTGTTGACCAATGTCTTCACACTCCTCTTCACCCTCGCCATGATGTTCTGGGTCTCGTGGGTGCTCGCGCTGATCGCGCTCATCACGATCCCGATCGCCATCCTCGTCACCGCCCTCATCGGCAAGCGCTCGCAGAAGCTGTTCGCCGCCATGTGGCGGCACACTGGCGAACTGAACCAGCAGATCGAAGAGGACTACACCGGCCACGACCTCATCAAAGTCTTCGGACGCCAGCGCGAGGTGGCCGCTCAATTCCGGGCCAAGAACGAGGAGCTGTACCAGTCCGCCTTCGGCGCGCAGTTCGTGTCCGGCATCATCATGCCGGTCATGTCCTTCGTCGGGAACCTGAACTACGTGGTCATCGCCGTCGTCGGCGGCATCCAGGTGGCCACCGGTTCCCTCGGCCTCGGCTCCGTCCAAGCGTTCATCCAGTATTCGCGCAACTTCACGCAGCCCATCACGCAGCTCGCGTCGATGGCCAACCTGCTGCAGTCGGGCGTCGCCTCGGCCGAGCGGGTGTTCGAGGTGCTCGACCAGCCCGAAGAGACGCCGGACGTGCCGGGCGAGTACGGCCCGTTCGAGGGCCGCGTCGAGTTCGACCACGTCGCGTTCAGTTACGACCCCGCCAAGCCGCTCATCACCGACCTGTCGCTGACGGCCGAGCCGGGCGCGACCATCGCGATCGTCGGCCCGACCGGCGCTGGCAAGACGACGCTGGTCAATCTCATCTTGCGCTTCTACGACCCGCAGGCGGGCTGCATCACGCTCGACGGCACCGACATCAGCCAGATGCCGCGCCGTGAGCTGCGGGAGAACATCGGCATGGTGTTGCAGGACACCTGGTTGTTCGGCGGCACGATCAAAGAGAACATCGCCTACGGCCGCGTCGGGGCCACGGACGACGACATCATTGCCGCCGCCAAGGCCACCTACGTCGACCGCTTCGTCCGGGCGCTGCCCGCCGGCTACGACACGGTCATCAACGAAGAGGCGTCCAACCTGTCGGCGGGCGAGAAGCAGCTCATCACGATCGCCCGTGCCTTCCTGTCCGATCCGACGATCCTGATCTTGGACGAGGCCACGTCGAGCGTCGACACGCGCACGGAATTGCTCGTGCAGCGGGCCATGAACGCTTTGCGGGCCGACCGCACCAGCTTCGTCATCGCCCACCGTTTGTCGACTATCCGCGACGCCAACACGATCCTCGTCATGGAACACGGCGATATCGTCGAACAGGGCAATCACGAACAATTGCTCGCCGCGCATGGCGCGTATTACCGTCTCTACCAAAGCCAGTTCAGCGGCGCCGTCGCAGAAGAAGAAGTCGCCTGACATATTCGACTTCCACCGGTCGAATTCCACGGGAAAGCGTCGGCCACGAATTGTCTGGTCGTTTCTCGCGTGGCAGCCGACCTCGCGGGGGCGACGACGACTGCGCAATTGTACGTAGGCTCGCAACCCGGAACGACACGTCAGACGACACCCACCACAAGGCTCCCACAGCCCACACGTCCGTGAGCCCAGTGCCTCAATGTTTCACACATAGCATGGGCTGGCCTCACAACCCGCCGGTCCACAGTGTGGCATTTGTTGCGCAACATCTGACGCACATTCCGTTGCACCCACACACATCCCGGTAGTAGATTGCGCTCCATGAGTGCGGAGACTCTTGCCAGATGGCAATTCGGTATCACTACCGTGTATCACTACTTCTTCGTCCCAATTACTATCGCGCTCTCCATCCTTGTGGCAGTGCTGCAATCAAGATGGACGAGCACGGGGGACGAGAAATTCCTTCGGTTGACCAAATTCTTTGGGAAACTGTTCCTGATTAACTTTGCTATGGGCGTCGTCACCGGCATCGTGCAGGAGTTCCAGTTCGGTATGAACTGGAGCGAATACTCACGATTCGTCGGTGACATCTTCGGCGCCCCGCTGGCATTGGAGGCGCTCCTCGCCTTCTTCTTGGAGTCGGTGTTCCTCGGCCTGTGGGTGTTCGGCTGGGATCGGCTTCCGAAGCGGGTGCATCTTGCGACGATCTGGCTGGGCGCCATCGGCACCGTCCTGTCGTCGATCTTCATCTTGTTGGCGAACGGCTGGATGCAAAACCCGACCGGCGCCACCTATGACCCGGAGCTCGGCCGGGCCCACATGGACAACTTCGCCGCCGTCCTCACCAACCCCGTCGGCATCATCACGGTGCTGCACGTCTGGTCGGGCGCCTTCATGGTGGCCGGCGCTCTCATGCTGGCCATCTGCTTCTGGCACCTGGCGAAGTTCTCCCGCAGCCACAATGGTGCGGCCGATCAGGCACATGAAGACGTGTCGGCCTACAAGTGGGCCGCTCGCTTCGGCGCCTGGGTGCTGATCATCGCAAGCGTCTGCGTCGCCATCACCGGTCACATCCAAGGCCAGATCATGACGGACATTCAGCCCGCCAAGATGGCAGCGTCCGAGAACCTTCAGACCACGCAGACCTGCGCGCCGTTCGAGATCGTCCCCGGCGTCGGCGTGCCGTGCGTGCTGTCGTTCATGGCGACGAACAATCCGAACGCCGAGGTGCAGGGCCTGCAAGACCTGCAAGCCCAGTACGCGTCGACGCTCGGTCAAGGTCAGCCGATGGATCCGACCAACCAGTTGCAGGCGACCGCCGCCCAGCGCATGCCGGATCTGCTGAACCAGATGCAGGCCATGTACAACCAAGACCCGGCGAACATGATCTGGACGCCGCCCGTCATGCCGACCTTCTGGTCCTTCCGAATCATGATGCTGCTCGGCGGCATCGGCTTCGTCATCGGCCTGGTCTCCCTCATCAAGCTGAGGGGCGAGCGGCTGCCGAAGGGCGGCAAGGGCTCGACCTTCGCGATGATCCTGCTGCCGCTGCTGCCGTTGTTCGCCAACTCGTTCGGCTGGATCATGACGGAGATCGGCCGTCAGCCCTGGATCGTCAACGGCGTCCTGCCGACGGCGGCGGCGGTGTCGCCGGGCGTCACGGCTCCCGAGATGCTCATCACCATGATCCTCTACACCTTGGTCTACGCCGTGTTGGCGGTGGTCGAGGTCGGGCTGTTCCTGAAGACCATCAAGCACGGGTTGCCGGACGTCAAAGAGCCTGAAGTGCTCAAAGACGACGACGCCCCGCTCACGTTCGCATACTAAAGAAAGGTGCCTACGATGTTTGTTCTTGACATTTCAGACGCTGTCGGCGTGGCTCCTTTCCACCCGCTGATGGTGGTGTGGTTCATCCTGGCGTGCGTGCTGTGGATCGGCTACCTGGTGCTCGAAGGCTTCGACTACGGCGTCGGCATGCTGCTGCCGTTCCTGGCGAAGTCCGAAAAGGAACGCCGGGTCATGGTCAACACGATCGGCCCGGTGTGGGGTGGCAACCAGGTCTGGCTGCTGACGGCCGGCGGCGCGATGTTCGCGGCCTTCCCCGGCTGGTATTCGGCCTTGTTCTCCGGCCTGTACCTGCCGCTGTTCCTGGTGCTGCTCGGACTCATCATCCGCGGCGTCACGTTCGAGTACCGCTCGATGCGGCCGAACACCCAGTGGCGCAGCGTGTTTGACTGGATGACGGCGATCGGCTCGTTCCTGGTGACGCTCGTCTTCGGCGTCGGCTTCGCCAACTTCCTGATCGGCCTGCCGGTCGTCCAGGACCCGCACAACGGCTCGCTGCTCGTCGTGGCGTCGGACGCCGCGAACATCGGCGTGACGCCGTACTTCTGGGAGCTGTTCTATTCCGACTACTGCTTCCCGCTGCTGGGCGGCATCGTCCTCGTGGTGCTGTTCTTGTTCCACGGCTCGATCTACCTGACGTTGAAGACGCGCGGTGACATCCAAGACCGGGCGCGCACGTTCGCCAAGGTCATCGGCCTCGTCGCCATCGTCGGCGGTGCCGTGTACCTCGTCCTGAGCAACGCGCTCGTCCATCCGGCCGGCGTGCTCGGCTGGGTGCTCCTGGTGCTCGCGGCCGTCGGCCTCGTGGTCGCCTGGTGGTTCGTCGGCCATGGCCACGACGGCATCGCGTTCATCGGAACGTCCTTCGCGACGGCGATGGTCTGCGCGGGCATCTTCTGGGCGATGTTCGGCAACCTCGGCTTCCGTGACGCCGCCGGCGCCCCGGGCACCTGGTACCAAGACATGATGGGCCACTCGGCGTCCTCGCCGGGCACCCTGCAGATCATGCTGGTCGCGGCCTGCATCCTCGTCCCGATCGTGCTCATCTACACGATCTGGACCTACTGGATCGTTCGTCATCCGCTCAGCGTGGCCAACATTCCGGACGAAGCGCCGGAGCCAGCGTTGGCCAGCTAAATGCCGGGGCCACTCGACCCCAATTTGCTACGACGGGCCCGTGCGACCAAGGGTTACTTGGTCGCCGGGGCCGTCGTTGGCGCTATAACAGCTCTTTTGACCATCGGCCAAGCCTGGCTGTTGTCGCATTCCATCGCTGACGTGTTCGCTGGCACGCCGACCGCGTTCACCGCCCTGCCGGGTGTCATCGCCGCCGTCATCGCCATCTTCTGCGCCAAAGGCGCGCTCGCCTGGCTGAACGCCTGGCTGGGCCACCGGACCTCCGCGGCGGTGAAGTCGCAGTTGCGCACAGACATCGTGCGTGCCCGGCTCGCCCGTCCCGTCGGCTCACAGACCTCCACGGGTGGCCTGATCACCCTCGTCACCCAGGGGCTTGACGCCCTCGACGGCTATTTCGCCAAATACCTGCCACAGCTGCTGCTCGCCGCCACGGTGCCGATCATCGTCGGCGTCGCGATCCTCACAGGCGACATCATGTCGGCTGTCATCGCCGCCATCACCGTGCCGCTGATACCCGTGTTCATGGCGCTCGTGGGCTGGACGACCGAGGCCCGCACCAAACGTCGCTGGGCCGTCCAGACACGTCTCGCCCGGCACTTTGCCGACCTGGTCATGGGGCTGCCAACCCTCCAGGTGTTCGGGCGCGCCAAGGCCCAGGCCAAGGGGCTCGCCCTCACCGAGGCCTCGCACCGGCGCGAGACGATGGGGACGCTGCGCGTCTCGTTCCTGTCGGCGCTCGTGCTCGAACTGCTCGCGACGCTGTCAGTCGCCCTCATCGCGGTGACGATCGGCTTCCGCGTCGTGTTCGGCCAGATCGACCTGGCGACGGCGCTGTTCGTCCTCGTGCTGGCCCCCGAGGTGTACCTGCCGGTGCGACAGGTCGGCACGCACTTCCATGACTCGGCCGACGGGGTGGCCGCGGCCCAAGCCGCGTTCGCCCTGATCGACGAGGGGAAAGACAGCGTCGACGGCGCGTCGGGAAGCGAAGCCGGAGAAACCGAGACCCCAACGACTTCGAGGTCCTCGGACACGGGCACGAAGCGGGGGGTTGGGTATGCGGTTCGGCGGAACGCTCACGCGGTGCCGGCCAAAGGCCGCCGCCGCTCCGCTCGGGGGGAAAGCGTTTTTACGTCCGCCGAACCGAATACCCAACCCCCCGCAGATCAACGACACGACAAGTTCACAGGCCCGGATTCCCAGCTTCCTGAGCACACCGCCCACTCAGCAGGCCCAGCCCCGCAACCTCCTGCGCAACCGGGCCACAACCAGGCCGCGGGCTCGGCCACCCAGCCTTTGACACGATCCCGGCGCGACCACGTCGACGCGGCTGTCCACGGCCGCACGCCGCTGCTCGCGCTGCGCGGCGTGTCGCACACCTACCCGGAAGCGTCTGAGCCGGCGCTGCCGCCGTTCTCGCTCGACGTCCACGAGGGGGAGATCGTCGCCCTGGCGGGGACCTCCGGCGGCGGCAAGACGACGGTGCTCAACATGGTCATGGGCTTCCTGAAGCCGACGACGGCGAATGAGTTCAAAGTCAACGTCTGGCTAGACGGCCCGTGGGCGAACGAGACATGGAACGGTACGAAAATCGGCGAGATCGTCGTTCCGGCGAACGCCGCTCAGGAAATCACGCAGTATACGCTCGATGTTTCTGAATTCGTTGACGATTTGGACGGTAAAAACGCTATTTTCCTTGTCGCCGAAGGCAGCGGCACGCTGTTTGATTTAATCGGCCTCGGGTTTAGCTCAGATGAAAAAGAGATTGTCCGCCACATATCACCGTCGGTTGATATTACCGTGGACGGACAGAGCGTCGTGTTACCGTCAGCGCCTGTCAGATCAACGGAGCAAAACGGTATCGTCGACTATACGCTTTATGAAGTCAGTGTGAATCTGCCGGAAAACGCGACGGAAATTCTTCAGGTAGCGGCATCTTCAAGCAATCCGGCGGTTTCTGTGACAGTGACGCAAGCGAGCGAAATTTATGGCACGGCAGTCGTCGCGTTCGACTATAACGGCGTGGTCAAAACGTATAATGTGAAATTCGTTGCGCCTCCGCCGCCGCGCGATCCGTATGTCCGCAATGAGGCAGAAAGCTTTGATAACAAGAACGGCGACCTGCGCGCGGAGAACTGCGGCGACGAAGGCGGCGGCCAGAATATCGGCTATATCAGCGGCAACAGTATGTGGCTGATGTATGAAAACGTGCAGTTCGGTGAGAACGGCGCAACTTCGTTTACGGCAAGATCGGCGGCGCTGTATGGCACACCGTCATTC
>QMCE01000540.1_pt1 | contig 19895 bp, 17 predicted proteins | sample 1821851 | NCBI WGS metagenome assembly QMCE01 (sample SAMN09453174, study PRJNA476694) | Termite gut metagenome, whole genome shotgun sequencing project. | isolation source: worker | host: Odontotermes sp. | place: South Africa:Pretoria | collected 2016-01-28
TGGTAACCTGTTAACCCCGTATTTGCATGAAAGGAGTATCGTTTATGAAGAAGTTGGTATCACTTGCGCTTGTTTTCGCGCTCTTACTCAGCTGCGTCCCTTTTCAGACGGCGGCCGCAAAAAAATCTGACACGTCCAATGACTCATTAGAAATGACTGATAATTCCAATCAAAAGAAAACCAATAGAAAGATAGACCCTAAGAAGATTAAGGCGGATTATGTTGACGGAGACGTCATGGTCGGTTTGAAGGAGCCTTGCGACGCTTCCAAGATGGCGAAGTTGTTCCCCGAACTGAACATCGCCAACGTTACCGACGTGTACGGTTCCGTAATCAAGGCCGCGAAGATGTCAAAGAAGGACGTTGGCGCGTCCGTCGCGTCAATGGTGGGAACCGTTTACCGAGTGGAGTTGGCCTCGAAAAAGAAGCAAAGCGTAATCGACGCGATTCAGGTTCTCAACCAGAGCCCCCATGTGGACTATGCAGAACCGAATTACACGTCGGAACACTGCTTCATCCCCAATGGTGGTTATTATGCGACGAACCAATGGAACATGGATAAGATTAAGATGCCTGTGGCATGGGAGAAGTATCGGGGTTCGAGCGCATTGAAAGTTGCCATAATGGATTCCGGGATTTACGGCGCCCATCAGGATCTGAGGAACAACGTCAACACGGTCGGTTATAACGCCGCCACGTCCACCTCCACCGATTTAACGGACTATAAGGGCACGGGCACGCATACCGCCGGAATCATTGGCGCCAAAGGCGACGACAACTACGGAATAGCGGGAATGAACTGGTTCATCGATATGGTGTCCATTAAAATGATGGCGGGCAGTGCGAGTTACACTTCAAACGCGTTTACGCAGCTAAACGCCATCATATATGCGACGATTCAAGAGATACCGATTAGCAATCTGAGCTATACGTTGGAGAACGTCACCTATTTGGTGGACGCCATTCGGAATTACACCGGCCTTTTAATCGTTGCCGCCGGTAATAACGGGGCGGACATAAGCAACACTTCCATATACAGGGAAGTAGCTCCGTTCGACAACGTGATTATCGTCGGAGCTTCCGACAGAAACGACCGTCCGCTTGCCGATTCCAATTACTCGGCAACCGCCGTCCACTTGTTCGCACCCGGCATGGACATCGTCGGACCGCTGTCTCCCGAAACACACAACAACTACCAGACGAGGAGCGGTACGTCCGCTGCGGCACCACACGTAACCGGGGCGGCGGCACTGCTAAAAGCCCATTGTCCACATTTGAGCAACAAGCAAATCAAGCAAGCGCTCATCTACGGGGCGGATTACAATTATTACCTCAACGGAAAATGTGTGGCCAACGGACGCCTAAACGTAAGCAGGAGCTTTGAGCTTGCGGAGCAAATGGCGACCTATGCGGACGTCAACGGCGATGGCCACAAGGACTTGATTACGTCCGGGGATTTGAGTGAGTTTAAGCAGGGTCAGGGGCGTCTGTTCATATACAAATGGACTGCTTCCGGCTATACGCGCAACAACCAAGTGACCTGCCAAACGGGCCTCAGCCTCAACCTTGACAAAGCCCTCAAGTTTGCGGACATCAACGGCGACGGAAGGGACGACTTGATTGCCATTGACAGGATGTACGGCAGAATCAGCGTCTCCCGCAGTGACGGCAACGGGTATTTTGGCTGGCACTCCACTTCATCGGCGGGCCTTGTCGATGCACAGGATACATATTATATAGCGGACGCCAACGGCGACTGGTTATCGGACGTCGTTTGTGTAAAAGGAAGCAACGCCGGTACGCGAAAAGGCTATGTATCCGTCATCCCCGCCCTGAGCAACGGCAACGGTTATGCCGGTTCCGGTGCGGTATGGACTTCCAGCAGTCGCCTCGTACAAGACGGCGACGCCTTGCATTTTGCCGATATCGACGGTAACATTGCAGATGAAATGATTTTACAAAATCGTACGGATGGACGGGTATACGTCTCATACTTCAAATACACGCTTCCCAACTATGGATATGAGGTATGGTCAAACGTATCAGGAGTAACGGTTGATGACGAGGACATCCTTCATTTTGTGAGGGTAACCCCTGAAATAACCCAGATTGCGGACAACTACCTGGACATGGTCGTCGAGCGCAAAACCCTCTACCGGGATGGACATATCGATGTGTCAAAGGGTACCTCGAATGGGTTCCAGACTTGGACGACCAACTATACCACGAAGAAGATGGAAAGAGACAGCGTCGTTCAGTTCGGCGACGTCAACAACGACGACTTGGATGACATCATCATAGCTGAAAACACCCTCATCCCTAATGGAAGCGCCGTATACACCTACCTCAGCAGTGGCGTGGACTATCAATACAGCGCATCCCTTAAGTCACCCATATCGTTGCAAAACGGCAGGAGGCAATTCGTCCTGGAGGACGTGAATAATGACGGCAAGCTGGACTTGTGTTCGTTTGGCGGCTTTAACTCCACCACTACGAGGAATTCCCTGAATTTTGCATTGGGTAATGGGAACGGCACTTACACGGAAAACCCCAGCAGAAAGTTCTCACCCCTTTTCAATTGGCAGTAATGCCGGAAAGACGAAGTGTATGTGGCTGTAAATGTCATATAAGACATGCCTTGGAACCCATTAACCCCGTATTTGCACGAAAGGAGCGTTATTGGTAGGAAAGCCGATAAAATGGTCGTAGAGTTCGCTCTTTGACGTGTTTGCGGTGGGGGGATTGCCATGTATGGCAATCCCCCCACTCTTTGTGCACCCGCCCCAGCGGGCGCGTGTTCTACCCATTCTCTCCCCTCCATGTTATTGTCAATTATTCCGATTGCGTTTGTCTTCTTCACAAACTCATCAAAAGTGTCAAAACAGCTTCTTCCCATCCAAGACGCTGACGTTCAGCTCCTTTGCAAGACCGCCCTGCTTATACGGATTGACCTTTTGGACGACGCCGTCGCGCCTGAATTGCGAACCAGTCGATTTGAACCAGAAAGTGACGCCCGCCGCCACGCACTGTGACCGAATGTCCATAACCCAATCATAGTCGCACGCGCGACCCTCCCGTCCCGCTTCGCCCGCAACCGTGACGTGCTCCACCCCACCAAGGTACGGACTTACATCGATTGGTTCCAACAATGGGGAGCAGGCGACAAACCGCCGTTTAATGGGATATGAAAGAAACAATGGCAACCGATGGTCAGCCATCTCTTGACTCTCGACCGTACACCCAAGGTTTACGTTTTCATAGCCCCCTCCCCAGTCTGGCGGAAGTGACGCTTCAAAGCGCTCGATTCGCTTGGTAAGAATCAAAAACTCAATGTCGGGGCGCTGTTTGACCATGGCCCAGACATCCCGCCGCCACTCGTCAGCTTCCGGAAGAAAAAAATCGGTGGCGAAGCAGGTGGCGAGAACTTTGTCTCCTTTGACGTTATATTCCCCTTTTGCGTTCACCCTTATCGGCCAATCGAACTTGTCCGTCTTTTGTATGGCGTTTTGGCCATACCTCTTGGCATAGGGTCCATAAAAATAGCAATATTTACAGCCGTCGCTCATCGGGTAACAACCCGTCCATGGCTCCCAATTCATATATTTCCCCTTCTGCGCTCGTACCTATAGAATGCGTACTCCACGTCGTAGTACGTCTGTTCTTCGGAATCGTGCGTCACCACCCAATCCCCGTCCTCGTCAAGGTTGGGAAAATATGCGTCGGCTTGGTACGCATAGTCAATCCTCGTAATGTGGGCCACCGAGCAGAAAGGCAACAGCTGCCTGTATACGCTCGCTCCGCCAATGACGTACGCCGCCTCGTCCGGCGCGTCCTTAACGAGTGCCAAAACCTCCTCCACGCTATGGACGACCTCGGCCCCCTCGGCCTTGTAGTCCTCCCGTTGGGACAACACGACGTTTCTGCGTCCGTACAGGACTTGCCGGTTGGGCAGACCCTCAAACGTCTTGCGTCCCATCACCACCATTTTGCCCATCGTCTCGTCCCGAAAGAAACGCATGTCCGCCGGTATGCTGATGAGCAGCTTGTTGTCGTGGCCAATGGCCCAATTCTTGTCTACCGCCGCTATTATGTTCATCTGTACACTCCTACAATTGGATGTGGGAAGGAACCATCGCCCTAACGAATATCCCTTCCTCCCTATATTCCTCTTCCAGCAACCTTCCGTACTTCCTCACTTCCTGTATCTTGCCGGCTTGATCGTACGGTATGACCTTCTCCACCAAATAGAACCTCTCGTTCACCTTCTCCTCCACCATCGCCAGCAACTCCGGAATCCACTGGTTGTATTTGGCGGATATCTTGATGCACCCGTCGCTGTGGGGGTCTTGGCATTTCAACTCGTCCGTCACCTTGTCAATCTTGTTGAACACGGTAATCGTCGGCTTGTCTTGCACGCCCAAACCCTGCAACGTCTGGTACACCACCTCCATATGGCCTTCGGCCGCCGGGTTCGACGCGTCGACGACGTGTAGGATGACGTCGGCGTACTTCACCTCTTCCAACGTACTGCGAAACGCCTCGACGAGGTGGTGGGGTAATTTGCGGATGAAACCGACCGTGTCGGAAAAAAGCACTTGTTGCCCGTCCTCAAACAAGAAGGACCTCGTCGTGGGGTCCAACGTGGCGAACAATTTGTCCTCCTCCAATACGTTGGAACCCGTCAACCGATTGAGCAGCGTGGATTTGCCCGCATTCGTATAACCCACGATGGAAACCATGGGTACCGCGTTCTTCTGCCTCTGCTTCCGCGCCACCTCCCTCGTCCGCCTGACTTCCTCTATCTCCTTGCTCAGGATGGATATCCTGTCCTTGATGTTCCTTCGATCCATCTCAATCTTCGTCTCGCCCGGCCCCCTCGTCCCAATGCCGCCACCCAGCCTGGACAAGGAGCTGCGCAACCCGACCAGACGGGAGGAACGGTATTTGAGCTGCGCCATTTCCACTTGTATGGCACCCTCCTTCGTCTGCGCGCGAGAGGCAAATATGTCTAGAATAATGACGGTACGGTCCACCACTTTGGCTTGGAGCGCTTCCTCCAAGTTCCTAATCTGTGCCGGCGTCAACTCGTCGTCACACACCACCGTGTCCGCCTCAAATTCGTATATCAAAGCCTTCAACTCCTCTATCTTGCCTTTGCCGATATACGTGCCCGAATGGACGGACCCCCGATTCTGTACGACCCTTGCAACCGTAACGGCACCCGCCGTCGCCACCAATTCCTCCAATTCGTCCAGAGACTCGTTCACGTTCTTCTCCCCTTCTCTGGCGACTGCAACCAACACCACCCGTTCTTCCGTATCACTGGTATCATATAACTCCGACATGCTCGTTCCCTTTCTATTTCCTAAAATATTGTTCACATTAAACCTTCACGGCATACCTTAAATATTGTTCACAAGAAACCTTTCACGGCATACCTTGCGCATCACTCCTTGCCTGAACATGGGCCTTCGCACAATTCAATCCAGACTTGCCGAAGGTTTGGGGCTTGTCGCAGAACTGGGCTTCACCGTAGAAGCAGAACCCTCCGTGGGTTCCACGCTCGTCGCAGAACCAGGACTCGTCGTAACCCCCGGACTCGCCGAAGGCTCGGGACTCATGGAAGGCCCCGCATCAGAACCCCCGTCGTCGGGAGCGGGAGCGGCCGAGCCAACCCCTTCCTCCGCCGCCTTGGCCGCCTTTTTGGCCGCCTTGATCTCCTTCTTAAGCTTGCCGCTGACGCGCGTCGTGATGAAGGCCAACTCGTTCCCCATCGCTTCATCGTCCGGGTACTGTCCCATATACTCATTCGCCTTGTGGTACGCCGTATCGAAATCCCCCAGCCGTTCATACAGGACGACCTCGTTGAACCGCAAATCCTCGGCTCCGCTTCCTTCCCCCTTCCACCGGCCAACCCATTCCAGCGCCTCCTCGTACTGCTCCAACGCCATATGGCAGGCAACGATTTGGTTGTAGAATTTGGCGCCGGGGGTATCCGCGCCTTCCTCATGATACTGGGTATAATACGCAATCGCATTGGCGTAATCCCCTTTATCCTGGTAAATGGACGCGATATAGTAGTAGCTCTCCTTCAAGCCCGCCTCCCCGATGCCTTCCAGGTCGCCAAGAACCTCTTCCCCTTCCCCGTTATAATACTTGGCCACGGCCAGACACAGCTTCTCCCGATTGTCTTTTGGCTTCATCTCCAGCACGTCGGCCAACGTCTCCTCCGCCCCTTCCTCGTCCCCCATCTCCACCTGCAGGAGGTATTTGGCCAGCTTGGCCTCGCCAAGTTGCCCGCCGTACCGAATGGCCGCGTCGTAATCCTGAATCGCACCCTCTTCATCCTCCAACAGCATTCGGACGGAAGCGCGCCCCATATAGTAGCTCGCCTCCTTGCCGTTCTCCTTTATTAGACGGTTATAGCCGTCAAGCGCGGCTTCCGCGTCGCCAAGGCCCAACTTGGCCTCCGTCTGGTACCCCAACAAATCCTCGTCCAGTTCCGGCAAGTCCTTAATCTTGGCGGCCTCGTCCAATTGGTTGTACGCCTCCTCGAAGCGCCCCGCCCGCAAGTGGGCGACGCCCATTCCCCGATAGGCGTGCTTGTTGTTCTCCCGAATGATGCGGTTGTCCTTCTCCCTCACCGCCATTTCAAATTGCGTAATCGCCTCGTCGTACCGCTCGCACTCAATCAACGCCATGCCGTGGGCGATGAAATACTCCGCCCTCTCGTCATTTTCCTGAATCGCCTTGGCAAAATACCCTACGGCCTCCTCGTAGTTCTTCCCGTCCATACATTTCAGGCCGTCCTCATAATAATCCTTCGCACCCTTTTTGCCACACGCGGTAAGGCAAATGGCCAGGGCCAAACAGCCATATATCGCTATTTTTCCACGTAATCGAATCATATGTACCCCCTTGCTCGTCAATGGTGACATAACTCCTCCCAGCGTGAACCCACATACCCATTATAACGGATTTACCTCGTTTTGCAAGTTTTTCTTGATATTAACGCCGTATTCCTATAGACATCTTTCCCAAAACGAGGTAAACTATATGGGAAGCTTATTTGAAACCATGAGGTGGAAAGGAGACTTGTTCACATGCGCTTTTTATTGAAACGGCCATTCGCCATATCGTTGTTGCTCGTCGCATCCTTGTTGTTCGTCGCGGTACCGGCCGCCCATGCGGAGGAATCGGGGGAAGAGTCGGAGGAGGTCCGTTCCGTTTGGGTGTCCTGCTTTGACTTCACGCTCGCCGGACTCTCGGGCCAGCCGGAATCGATATTCCGAACCAACGCCGTTAAATTATTTGACACGATTGAGTCAAGCGGCTGTAACACGGTGTATTTCCACGTCCGTCCCTACGACGACGCCATTTACCCTTCGAACATTTTCCCTTGGAACAAGCACATGTTCCCGAAGCGGGCGCCCGCATACGACGCGCTGGAGATATTGCTTGAGGAGTCCCACAAACGGGGCGTCCGTTTTCACGCATGGATCAACCCGTACCGGGTCACGCAGGACAAGATACGCAACCCCGGCAAGCAGTCGACCATCAACCGCATCGTGAACGGGGTGAGGGAAATCCTCCATAATTACGACGTGGACGGAATCCATTTCGACGATTATTTTTACCCGGGCAGCACCCACAAGCAATACAAAAAATACAGGTCCGTCTCCAAGAAGGCGAGGGCCGCCAACGTGAACAAGATGATTCGCGCCGTCTATGGCTGCGTCAAGGATTACAACCCCGACATCCAGTTCGGCGTCAGTCCGGCGGGCGACGCCTCCTATTGCAAGGCCATCGGGGCGGACGTTGAGACGTGGATGTCCAAAGTCGGGTACGTGGACTACATCGTCCCCCAGATCTATTGGACGAACCAATACAAGATGGGCGGAAAAGTCACCAAATTGTTCAACCAACGCCTGAAAATGTGGAACGACATGAATGTGAACGGCGTCCCAATGTACATCGGCCTCGGCCTGTACCGTGCCGGCACCTACAACTCATTGGACCTCGGATGGCGGCGGAAGTCCAACAACATCGCGTCGCAAGTCCGCCTCACGCGCCAAGCCGGCAACGAGGGGTACGTCCTGTTCAGTTACCAATGCCTGTTCAGCCAAGAAGCCAGGAAGGAAATGGCCAATTATAAGAGACGAATCGTCAGCAAGCTGGACGCCTCCACTGAATAGGCGTTGCCATGGGGTTACAAGGAGTACGGAAAACCTTTTGACGATTGTATTTATCGGCGTCCCCTCGCCCTTGCGGGGGGACTTCTTCTATACAGGACGGAATATTTTGAGGGTTTATGACAACCAACAGGTAACGTTAAGCAAATGTTAAGGGTTCATGGGATTAATTGAAAGGTTCGGCTGTTACGATGGTTTTGCAGCCGGAGAAAAACCAAATAAGTTAGGAGGGACACATTATGAGTCAAACCATTTTAATTGTGGATGATGAGAAAGAAATCCGCGAGCTTCTGCGGCTGTATATAGAAAAGGACGGGTATTCCGTAAGACAGGCGGGCAATGGAGTGGAGGCGTTGGAACAGTTTAACTCCGCATCCATCGACTTGGCCGTCATCGACATCATGATGCCCGAACTCGACGGCTACCAACTCATCAAGGCTCTGCGGGAACGCGGCGACGCGCCAATCATCGTCGTGAGCGCCAAATCGGAAAACCACGAGAAAATCTTGGGGCTTGACCTCGGTGCGGACGATTACGTGACCAAACCCTTTGACCCGCTGGAGGTCGTCGCCAGAATCAGGGCCAGATTGCGCCGCCAGGATTCTTCGGATTCCCATACGGCCGTGCTGACGACGGGCGGCTTGGCGCTGGACGCCCCCGCCTGTACCCTGTACTTTGGAAGCGAACCTATACCGCTCACCGCCACGGAGTTTAACATGATGAAGATGTTCATGCAAAACCCCGGCCGCGTATTTACCAAGCAGCAGATTTATGAGGCCGCATGGCAGGAGAACGCCATCGTCGACGACAATACGGTGATGGTCGCCATCAGCAAGCTTCGCGGCAAGCTGCCCGCCGACTGCCGCGCCGGCATTGGGACGGTCCGCGGGCTGGGGTATCGGCTGGAGGTGCGGAGATGAAACAGAAAGGCAGCATGCTCAGAGCGATTGTGCTAAGATTCATCGGCTACTCCCTGGGAACGGAATTGGCCAACTCCATACTGGAAGAGGTGTTTATAACCCTCATGTATGGTGCGGGAAAGGAGTTTCCGTATGACGGGTTCCCCATCGTGACGCCGGACATGGCGCCATGGCGGATTGCGTTGGTTGCCTTGTGGGGATTGTTGGCTTTGGCGGTTTATTCCGTGGGAATTTACCTTTTCGCCCGCAGCGTCAGCCGAAAGCTTCAGGAACAATTTCAAGACGACGAAAAAGAACGTATGCAGTTGTTCTCCAACATCGCCCACGACCTAAAAACCCCGATGACGACGATTACGGGATATGCAGGCGCTTTGGCCGACGACGTGGTGGAGGATGCGGACAAGCAACGGGAATACCTCTTGGCCATCAAGGCGAAATCCGGCCAGATGAACCAATTGATTGACCAATTGCTTTCCTATTCCAAAATGGGTGCGGCACAATACCAACCCAACCTGTCACGGGAAGATTTGACGGAGCTGGTTCGCAAGGCTTGCGCCGAATTGTTCGGCGAGATGGAAAACAAACAAATGGAACTGGATTTGCAGCTGCCCAAGGAACCCGTATTCTGTATGGTGGACGCCCTTGAACTAAGCCGCGCCATCGGCAACTTGCTGACGAACGCGATTCGCCACAATCCCGTGGGAACCCTTCTGTTCGTGGGTCTGACGGAAGACGCCGAACGCGTCACGGTTCAAATTGCGGACAGCGGCCCAGCCATCACGGAAGCAATCGCGAAGAGTATGTTCGAACCGTTTGTTTCCGGCAACCATTCAAGAAGCAGCGGCAGTGGGACGGGACTCGGGCTCGCCATTGTCAAAAAGGTGATGGAGCAACATTCCGGCGAAATCGCATTATCGGACGCACCCACGCCTTACACCAAGACGTTTGTCTTACATCTACCAAAAAAATAGGGCCGTCTTACACCCACCATAACAATATGAAAGGACGAAGGTGCCATGTACGCGAAACTAATTAAAAACGACGTACGAAAAAGCAAGCTGATTACCGCGACGGTTACGACGTTCATCCTCATCGCCGCCACGCTCACCGCTTTGGCGGCGTCTCTGGCCGTGAACCTGTTCGGCGCCATCAACAATATGATGCTCACTGCGAAGACGGTTGATTTCATGCAGATGCACGCCGGCGACGTGGATATGGGGCAACTAAGTAACTTTGCCGGCAACAACGACGACGTGGAGGACTATCAGGTTTTGCCGTTCCTCAACATCGAGGGGGCGAACATCGTAATCGGGGAGGATACCTTGGAATGGAGCATGCAGGACAACGGCTTCACGGTGCAAGGGGAAAGGTTCGACTTCCTGCTCGACCTGAACGACGCAATCATACAACCCGCGGACGGTGAAATCTACATCCCCGTGTATTACATGCAGGAGGGGGCGGCCAAGCTCGGCGACAGGGTGACGGTCCACGGCGTGGACTTTACCGTTGCGGGATTCGTGCGGGATTCCACCATGAACCAAGCGTTGGTATCCTCCAAGCGGTTCCTCGTGAGCCCGCACGACTATGAAAAATTACAGTCATTCGGAATGCTGGAACAACTCATTGCGTTCCGACTAAGGGACGGCGTATCCTCCGCAGATTTTGAGGCCGCCTATTTTAATGCGGAGCTTCCATCCAACGGCCCGCCCTCCATCACAAAAATGCAGGTGCGGTTGATGAACGGTATGACGGACGGCGTCATGATAGCCGTTCTGGTGCTAATCGTAATCCTCGTAACCGCAGTGGCGTTCTTATGCATCCGCTTCACGCTCCTAGCCAAGATTGAGGAGGATTATCGGGAAATCGGCGTACTAAAGGCCGTCGGGATGCGGGTAAGCGCAATCCAAAAACTCTATCTCGTAAAATATGGCGCAATTGGCGCAGTAGCCTGTGTACTTGGGTTCCTGCTCTCGATTCCGCTCTCGGGGCCTTTCATGCGAAGCATCCGCCTATATATGGGCAACGGCGACAGTCGGACTTATCTTTTGAGTTTGCTGTGCGGCCTTGTGGGGGCGGCGGCGATTTACCTCGTCATCTTGCTGTACGTAAGGAGGGTGTTGCGGCGCTTTCGCAAAATATCGGCGGCACAGGCGATTCGCTTTGGCGCGCCGCAGGAAAAGTCAAGGTCGGCGAGAAGCTTTCGGTTCAGCAACAATCGGCTCCTTTCCCGCAACGTCTTTCTTGGCGTCAAAGACGTAATCACCCGTAAAAAGCTGTACGCAACCATGTTGACGGTGCTGGTCGTCTCAACGTTCATCATGGTCGTGCCACAAAACGTCTACAACACGATTTCATCCAAGAGCTTCGTCACCAACATGGGAATGGGCGTCAGCGACGCCGGCGTATATATATCGAGCACGCAGACGGAGGACGTCGTACAAAAGGGTGCGGAGACCGCCGCATTCTTAGCCGACGACCCAAACGTGGAGAAGTACAACGTAACGACCGCCATTATGTTTGACAGGAAGGCGGACGACGGCGCAAATCAACGGATGAGGGTGAGTCTGGGCGACCATGCGGCTTTTCCCATTACCTATTCGCAGGGGGCGGGGCCGCGCACGGAATCGGAAATCGCCATCTCCACCCTGAATGCGGAAGACCTTGAGAAACAAGTCGGGGACGAGATTGTCTTAGTCGTTGGCGGAGTGGACAAGAAACTGACCGTCTGCGGCATATACTCCGACGTCACCAGCGGCGGCAGGACGGCGCAAGCCATCTTCGAGGACTCTTCCGGAGACGTCCTGTCAACAAGCGTAGCCATCCAGTTTCGCGAGGGGACGGATGAGCCGACGGTCATCTCACAGTATAAGGAGCGGTTCACTTTCGCCAAGGTCTATAGCGTGGAAGAAAACGTCAAACAAACGATGGGCGCCATGATGGAAGCCGTCAATCTGGCGTCCTATGCCGCAATTGGCGTATCCGTTCTGCTTACGATACTGGTCACGGTGCTGTTCATGAAGATGTTGGTGACCAAGGATCGCTACCCCATCGCCCTGTTAAAGTCAATGGGCTTTACCAGTGCCGACATATCCAAGCAGTACCTGACGCGTTCCGTCGTCGTACTGCTGACGGGCGTCGTCGTCGGCACGATTCTGGCGGGCACGCTTGGCGAGTTGGCGGGCGTCGCGGTCATATCCTCGTTCGGCGCGTCAACTTTTCATTTTGTAGTGAATCCGTGGTTTGCGTACCTGTTTGCACCGCTACTCATCGCAACATGCGTATACGTTGCCACAAGGCTTGGCATATCGGACATTCGTCCGCTCAAAATTTCCGAACACATTAAGGAGGCGTAAGTTATGGAAAACATCATTACTGGGAAAAACATCGTGAAAACCTTCGGTACGGGCGCGGAACAGGCAAGGGCGCTGAACGGGGTGGACGCAGAGATAAAAAGAGGCGAGTTCGTCGCCGTAATGGGGCCTTCCGGCTCCGGGAAATCCACGTTGCTGTTCGCACTTTCCGGCATGGACGACATAACGAGCGGCTCGGTGCAATTCGGGGATGCCGAATTGTCCAAACTCCGCGAGAACGAGCTTGCGGACGTGCGTCGCACCAAGATGGGCTTCATCTTCCAGCAGCCCACCATGCTGAAAAACCTGAACATTTTAGACAACATCATCCTGCCCGCCGCACAGGACGGCAAGAAGGACGCCGCCAAACTCAAACAAAAAGCCAAGGCCCTGATGAAGAAGACGGGTATTGACGGCCTTGAAGACAGGGATACCACGGAGGTTTCCGGCGGACAGCTTCAGCGGGCCGGTATCTGCCGCACGCTGATGAACTCTCCGGAGGTTATCTTTGCCGACGAACCCACCGGCGCGCTCAACTCCAAGTCGGCGGAGGAGATCATGGGCTTGCTGGCCGATATCAATAAGGAAGGCACCGCAATCCTGCTTGTGACCCATGACGCAAAGGTCGCCGCCCGCGCCGACAGGATTCTGTTCACGAAGGACGGGAACATCGTCTCCGAGCTTCCGTTACAAAAATGGAACGGACAAGACGCAGAGGCGAGAACAAAGAAGGTACTCGCACAGATGGCGACCGTGGAAATCTAGGCGGGGGACGGCGAGACGCACAAGGTTACTGTACCTCGTTTTGAACGTTTGCCAACGCATACAGCGGCAGGTTGACGAGCCATCCCTCCTTTTTGTAATCAGCCATCGACGCGCGGACGGAAACGGGGGGATTGTACTTTTCCCTATAGACTTTTAGGCTCTTGGCTTTGAGGTTGGTTTCGGCTTTCACTTCTATGGGAACGATTTTTTCTCCCGTATCGATGACGAAACCAATCTCACAAGAGCCTCTGTCATTGGTGTAGTAATAAGTATACAAGTCTTCCATCGTTTTCAACTGCTGGCACACGTATTGCTCCGTTAACGCTCCCTTGAACTCCATGAACAAGTCGTTTCCATCCAGAATTGTACGTTGGTGCAGGCCAGCCATACAACCAAGGAGTCCAACGTCTACCACGAACAGCTTGAACGCCTTCAAATCCTCGTAAGCTTTGAGTGGAACGCCTGCCGCATTTACGCGGCCAACCTTGTGTACCAACCCGCAATCGGACAGCCACATAATGGCCGTTTCATACTCCTTCGCGCGTCCCCCCTCACGCACGAGGCCGTATAGGAACTTCTTGTTCTCTTTGGCAAGTTGTGAGGGAATGCTGTTCCATACCATTCGAATTTTTGGCACGATTGCATTGGGCGCGTGTTTGGAAAAATCCTGCTCATACGCCGCCAAGATGCGTTTTTGAATCGTACGTACTTCGTCAAAATCTTTATCGTCGGCAAAACTCTGCACCGCCTCCGGCATACCGCCGACGAAGTAATACTGCTTCAACGCATCCAAATACGTCTGCTTAAAGGAGGCAACCATCGGATAATCCCGCTTCTCCAGGAGCTCCACAAACCGCCCATCCCCCATCGCCATCAGAAATTCCCCGAACGACATCGGGTACAACGTCAAAAAATCCACCTTGCCGACGGGGAAGGACGTTCCTTGGTGCAACGCCATCCCAAGAAGCGACCCCGCACAGACGATGTGGTACTGCGGCGCATTTTCATTGAAGTACTTTAGGGAAGACAGCGCCCTCGGCACCTCCTGCACCTCGTCAAAAATGAGCAGGGTGTCATCAGGGTCAACCTTGTGCCCGGCATACAACTCCACCCCCGTAATCAGTCGGCCCGTATCGATGTCCGACGCAAAAAGCTCGGCCATTCTTTGGTTGGAGTCAAAATTGATGTATATGGTGGTGGCATAAGCCTTTTGACCAAACTCCTTCATCAGCCAAGTCTTCCCAACCTGTCGCGCACCCTCAATAATCAGTGGCTTGCGGGACTTGCTTTTTTTCCATTTATATAGGCTTTTTATCGCTTCTCGGTACACGGCGTACCTCCTTATGGGAACCGGGATACCTATAGTATACCTCATCGTTACAAAAATTACAACGAAAAAATGATGCAACCATACATTTTTTACGACGAAAAAATGTTCCTCCCAACAAAATTATCATTGAAGATAATTTTACTTGCAATTTTCTATTGACAATAGAGATACTATTGATTATACTGTATATAGTGTTTATATTATGCAATGACTGAAAACTGCAACGCACAAGGAGGCGGAATATGAAACTCATCCTGTCAAACCGTTCCGGCGTTCCTATTTACGAGCAGATAAAGGAGCAGGTCAAGGCGGCCATCTTCTCGGGCGAACTACAGGAGGACGACCTCCTACCCTCCATAAGACAACTTGCACGGGATTTGAAGATCAGCGTCATCACGACGACGCGTGCATACGGCGACTTGGAACAAGAGGGCTTCGTGGTCAACGTACAGGGCAAGGGCTGCTACGTCCTCCCCCGCAACAAGGAGTTGGCCAAGGAGAACGCCATGCACAGAATGGAGGACGGCCTGGGTGCCGCCATCGCCATTGCCAAGACGGAGGGCGTCACCAAGGAAGAGGTCATGGAACGAATCAATCTATTATGGGAGGCGGATTATGAATAATGTATTGGAAATTCACGGGCTATGCAAAGACTACCCAACATTTCAGCTGAGCGACGTGGCGTTCGACTTGCCCGGCGGCTACATTATGGGGTTCATCGGCCCGAACGGCGCAGGCAAGACCACCACGATCAAGCTGATTCTCAACATCATCAAGAAACGCTCCGGCAGCGTGAAGCTGTTCGGCCAAGAAACCTTCGACGCCCAGAACGGGCAAGTCGGCGTCGTAATGGACGCACCGTCGTACGTGGAAGAATGGACGCTGGGGGACGTCGAGGCGGCCTTGTCGCCGTTTTATTCCCATTGGAGCCACGAGACGTATCTGGGATACTTAAAACGATTTGGATTGAACCGCAAAAAAAAGGTGAAGGACCTTTCACGCGGTATGAAGGTCAAACTTCAGATTGCCGTCGCACTGTCCCACGACGCCAAACTCCTACTCCTTGACGAACCCACGAGCGGCCTCGACCCCGTGGCTAGGGATGAAATCTGTGACCTACTCCGCGAATTTGCATCCGGCGAAGATAAAAGCGTCCTCTTCTCCACCCACATCTCGGCGGATTTGGAGAAGACGGCTGACTTCATTACGTTCATTATGGACGGGCGCATTGTCTTCTCTGGTGAAAAGGACGTCCTACTGGAGAAATACGTCCGCGTAACGGGGGGACTGGGCGACCTTGACAAGGAACGACGAAAATTGGTCATCGGGTATCGGGAACACGGTACGGGCTTTGAGGGCATTGCCGAAGCCAAACACGTCGGCAAGTTGCCGGGCGTGTTGGCCGAAGCGGCAACATTGGACGAAATCGTCATCTTTATGTACAAGGGGGTAGACATCCATGAATAAGCTAAAAGCATTTATCCATCTAGACTTTGTAACCGTCAAACCCTATTTGGGGGTGAAGTATCTGCTTCTCTATGCCAGTAGCGCGTTATTCCTAACCACAACCTCCGCAAACCTACAGTCCGGCCTCACCGTCGGCTTGATGCTCAGCACCCTTTTCATCGGATACCCCTTCGCATTGGCTGAGAACCATCATCTTGACGCACTCTACACCACGTTGGCGATTGAAAAGAAGACTGTCGTCCTAGGACGATACCTATTTATCTTCCTTTTCGATATATGCGCCGTTTTGTTTTCGCTCGTTTTGGCCGCCGTCGTCCTAGCCTCCACCAACCCCGGCTTCTCGTTGAAGGTGGATGATGCGGCATTGACGCCAATCCTCGCCCTCTCCACGCTTTTTCTCATTGTACAAGCGATACAACTATGCCTGTACTTCAAGTTTGGATATGCAAAGGCCCGCATGATGGCCATCGCCCCCTTTATCGCCATCATGGCGGGCGGCCTCGCCATCAACTCGATGTCGAACGTACCCGACGGGCTCTCGCGCCTTCTTGTACGGGTGACCGAAGACAGGTTGGCCATCCCTCTCGTTGCCGCCTTCCTTCTGGCCGTTATGATGATTTCATACAGCCTGTCGTTGACGTTTTACCAAAAACGCGAATTTTAATGCCGCGGAACAAGCATTGCGTTATCTTCCAATAGTCGCAGCAGAGTCGGCTTAAGATGGAACTCGCCCGCCAACCGGTACACTTCATCCCGCAATCCATCCCTGTGCGCACGGGTTAAGTTGGTACGCGTCGCCCGAATCAACAGATTCTTAGGCGTATGGGTCAAATCCACGAACTCCAGTATTTGAGTCTTGTACCCACAGCATCCCAATAAATTGCCCCGTATGGCGTCCGTCATCAACGCCGCCATACGTTCTTTGATGACGCCATACCTTTGAAGAATGGCCATTCCGTCGCTCGTAAGCTGCTCATTTAACTCATGTTGGCAACAGGGTGCGGAGAGGATGATCTTCGTCTTCCACCGAATTGCGTGGAACAATGCGTAATCCGTGGCGGTATCGCATGCGTGGAGTGATATCACGACATCCACCGGCTCGTCGGTTTGGTAACGGTGGATGTCGCCCACCTCGAACTTCAACCCGCCATACCCATACCGCTCCGCCGTGGCGTTGCATTGCGCAATCACGTCGGCCTTAAGGTCCAACCCCGTCATATGGACGTCCAACCCCATTTTTTCATGCAAGAAATAATACACGACAAACGTCAGGTACGACTTGCCGCACCCAAAATCAATGATGTGAATTTTTTCAAATGGATATTTGGATACTGCGTCATGCAGCATCTCGATGAACCGATTGATTTGCTTGAACTTGCCGTACATGGAATGGATGACCTTGCCCTCCTTGGAGAACACGCCCATATCCGTCAGTGGCGGAATCCGCTCCCCCTCCTCCAAGAAGTAATTCTTCTTCCTGTTGTGGGGACGTTCGCCCTCCACGGCCAAACCACCCTTCTTGCCACTTCCCTTCCCACCGTTCTTTTTCATCTTTCCCCCTTATAACCACAAGCCAACCTTCCCTGGCCCGTAACTACCCCCTTTTTTCTTCCACGCACCGAACCCGCCACAGGGTAATGTCCGTAATCAACTCATAATCCATCGGTTTGTCGTACGGAAACTGTATCGCCCCCTTCGACGTATGGTAGCCCTCAAGCCTGTCCGCAAACGGCGCGCCCGCATTTTTGGCACTTCCACATACTTCCGCCCTCCCCATTCTTCCGCATCAACTGTCCAAGGTTGGTACCCACAATCAGTCGGTCGTCACACTGCCCATAGAATCATGATATGATTAGGGTGCCAAGGCGATTTTACGAAGTGTCCGTATCCGCTTGCCCGTCGTGGAGGCGATGGCGGAGATTCTGTCTTCATCGATGATTTCGCCGTTCTTTTCATTGGACATCACCGCCGTGATCATGGACTCCACATCGTTCAGCGCCTCAAAATCCATCCAGTCAAAGGACGAGACCAATTTAAGCTGCTCGGCATGGTGTTTCTTGAACGGCTTGCAAGTGATATCCCGTTCCGCCCGAATCTGTGCGGCCACCTTGTCATAACCCATGGAGGAGCCGCTGTCAAAGATAGGGGCAAACCCAAGCCATTCCAGAGTTTCGGCGTTGCGGAGTAGTCCGAAATTGTTGAGGTGCCGGTCTTCATTGGCAATGATGTAGTCAAGGACAATCATTTGGTCGAGGCTCGGCACAATGTCCGGCACGCCGAGCGTCCTGCAACAATTTACAAAATGCTGGTATATGGATGTGTCATTTCCCTTTTTCTGCGTTTGCATGATCCGCCATGCGCTGACGAGTTCGGTGTCCGCCGTAACGAAATCCTCACACACGCTGTAGGGGGCGTCCCCATTCCATACCATCGAGTAAGGAGTATGGTCGATACCCAGCCGCTCCATCACTTTTGTGGCAATGACCTCGTTAAAGGGTTGCTGACGAAACGGATTGCTGCCGCCTTTGATGAGGCAACGCTTTCCGTCAAGGATTTTCCATCTCTTTTTTAGGCATCCGTCCGACGTGTTGTCAGGCGAACTGAAATCAAATCCATCCGCTCTTTTCGGTGTTCCAAACAACACGTCGCCCATGTCGTCCGAGAACGGATTTTCAAAAAAATTGATCTGTTCCCATGTGAGACCTGAGTTTTCTGGGCAAATCCAGTATTGATCGGAAAGACTTAATCCGTAACAGCGCACCAGCAATATCTTGGTACTGGCGACGTCCAGAGTTTCCAGCACCTCCCGAATTCCCGAACGACTGGCGGGGATGGAGCGTTCCGTCCACCATTCGTTTAAGGCGGCCCTGTCAGCAAGCCCTTTCTTCACGGGGACGCCGACGGGCAGATGTTCCGGCTTGAACACTTCACTTATTCTTTGAATAAAGCCTGTAGTATCATCGATTCGCAATCCCGCCACAGCGATGCGCCTATGCATTAAATTACACTTCATCAGGCATCCCTCCATTTCTGCATCGCACTTTCATGTTAACAAATCCGAACCCCTTCAAATTACTGATTGGGTTCGGATTAGGTTCATTCACTGAGCTGGTGGGAATCGAACCCTCGTCCGAATCTACATCCCATTCATCATATGATAAGAGAGCAATTTTGTCAACCTAAATATTCTCACAAATGTCGCCATATTCCTTACTGGACGACGTAACGGCCGCCTGTACCACCGCAACCATATCCCTGTCGGGGTACACGCTCAAATCCTGCCCGCCAAATCCCCGGCCATGGCACCCCCTGTCGGACAACCAAAACAGGAAGCCGTAATCACCACTCGCCTTCGATGGGGATATCGCCATCTTTACGTATTCACTCGAAACACTCGGCAAATCAAAGAGATACAGAGCTATGGCCGCAAGCCCAAGCATCCATAAATACAGCGCAACAAACTTACAGGTGGTAACCCAACCACATATCGTCGCAAGTGAAGCATTCCGAATCGGATATGTGTTGACCAGATATAGAAGCACGCTGTTCTCAACGACGTCAAGTCCCGCCCTTACAATGGAGCACGCCGTCAGAACGCTTCTCGTCCAACCATTGATTGCGGCCTTATCTGCGATGGTAAGCATGACGACCAAAAAACACGCGATAAAAACAAAGTCCAAAATCCAGTAATTGCGATATGCGACCCTGCCATCCTCGCCCAACTTATCAAACGTCTCGGCAACGTCGTCGTCCGTATAGTGAAACCTCATGTCAAGTAGCCTAAAATCAGCGGCATATCTTCGCAAACCCTTATCCCCCAAATTGGTGGCGCACATTAACGTTAAGCAAACAATAAATCCAACCACTCCAA
>QMCE01000507.1_pt1 | contig 19890 bp, 12 predicted proteins | sample 1821851 | NCBI WGS metagenome assembly QMCE01 (sample SAMN09453174, study PRJNA476694) | Termite gut metagenome, whole genome shotgun sequencing project. | isolation source: worker | host: Odontotermes sp. | place: South Africa:Pretoria | collected 2016-01-28
GAGGCCGAGGGGCTTAGGGACAGGTGGATAGTGGCGTGTGGAGGGCCTCGCATCACGCACGAGCTGGCCAAGGAACTGGGTTACGATGCCGGCTTCGGCATGAATACCTACGCCGATGATGTGGCCTCGTTTGTGGCGCAAGAGTTTGTTAGGAGAATGACGAATTGAGTTTCATTTTTACACACAACACGACTAATTATCAAGCCTTTAAAAACATACTATTGTAAAACGTTAGATATATTTAACGTAATATTTAAAAATGCTTTCCGCAAATACTTTATCGTAACTTTGTCGACAAAATTGAACCGAACTGTTGGCAATTACGGATATAATACATATCTTTGAGGATATTTACACTTAACGGTTGAAATTTAATGCCCTGTACATAAATTTCTTTAAAATATTAACCAAAGGGGTACCATGCCTGCACAGGCAACAGACATCCCGATTAAAAAAACAACAATTATGAAAAGAGTAAATTTAAAACTATTCCTGATGGCCCTGGCGCTGCCGATCGCCATTACACTGAGTTCTTGCGGGCCGGATAAACCGGAGCCCGCCGGCCTTCCCGACATACAAATCGAGGACGGATACAGCCATGATCTCACTTTTGCTTTCGACGAACTGACCGCAAAGAGCGTAAAGATCGTCTCGAACCGCGCATGGACCGCCAACGTGGATGCCGAGTGGCTGAAAGTAACTCCCGCATCGGAAGCCGAAGGAACATATACGGTAGAGGTCTTGATGCTAAGCGAAAACAAGACCGGTGCAGACCGTACCACCGTCGTGACCTTCAATAACGGCTCCACCAAGGATGCGGTACTTAACGTCAAACAGACCAAGGAGGTAGTGGGTCCCAACGAAGGTCTTACCGAATTCTCCGAGACGTTCGAAAGCGGAACGGACGGCCAGAAGTTCGAGGAGAACGGCTGGATCAATGTTATGGCTTCCGGAGACAGAACATGGGCAATAAAGACTTTCAGCAACAACAAATACATCCAGGCGACGGCTCACGGCAACAATACTTCCGGAACTTATGAAATGTGGCTCATCACTCCCGCCCTCGATATAGCAACGGCTGCCAACAAAACGATGCAGTTCGTCACCGCAGCCGGTTACTTCGTGGGAACCACCACGTTGGAAGTGTTCGTAATGGACGCGGCCGATCCCAGCGCCAATAAGGTCAAGATCGAGAATGCAAGACTCGTACAGCAAAGCGACCTTCAGTCGGGTCAGACCTATACCGATTTCATTCCTTCGGGAAGTATCGACCTCTCCTCCTACGGCGGTATAAAACATATCGGTTTCCGCTATGTCGCCGAGGGCGGTCCGAGCAATTCGACCACCTATCAGCTGGACAACTTCATGTTCGGTATCGACGGTATGCCGCTCTCTTTCGGCGAACCAGCCCTTTCGGGTATATTCATGCAGAATACGCCTATCGACGGCGCCAAGATCACCATACCCTACCAGAATGCCAGTGGTAACGAAAGCTACACCGTCAGCGTAGCGGTTAGCGGCGCAGCAGCAGCAGGCATCAACGCCGTTGCCAACCAGACACTTACGACTACCGCAGGCAATGGCAGCATGACCATCGACATCACGGGCACCCCCACCGCCACAGGTGAGTTCACCCTCACCCTGAGCGGTATCGAAGGTCTTTCGACAACGACCTTCAACGGAACGGTGCAGGCTCAGTCCGACTCTCCGAACCTCCTCTTAAATCCGAGCTTCGAGCTGTTCGGAGACGCGATTCCCGATTCATGGACACAGGGCGGAGACCCGATACTTACCCCCGTAACAGCGGACGTGAAAGACGGAAGCATAGCGCTTAAAATGGAAGGCAACAGCGCCGGGACCGGCCGCCTCGAGCAAACTATAGAGGGCATTGTTCCTGGCAAGACATACAACGTAAGTTTCTGGTACAGGAACAACACGAAGACGGCTGCCGCTTCGGGTATCAGGATATGGTCGTGTTTCTACACATCGTCCATCGGTGACATACCTATGAACAATACCACCAATCCCGAACTCAGGGATGCGTTGCAGCCCACCACGACATTGGAGGCCGTTACCGAATGGACGCTTTATTCGGTAACCGTAACGGCTCCGGCCAACGCAACGAAATTCAATTTCGGCATACGCGCCACCAAGACCAATTATGGCGAATTCGACAACTTAACGTTCAAAGTCGTAGAATAATTTGCGAGACATAAAGGAAAAGAGAGTCCTGCGGGGCTCTCTTTTTTACACTTTCTTATTTAAAAATAAATCACTACCTTGTTGCCCCTTTCCATCGCCGAAAAACGGCCGCATTTAAGGAAAGGGAGATAAAAATATAGGTATATGATGATAAACAGACCGGGAAATATCGCCGCCTGCATGGTCCTTATGCTTGCGGCCCTGTTTACCGCATCGTGCAGCGGAGGAACAAATGATAACGAACACCACAAGGTAAGCATCTCAGGAGGCGAAACGGTGGATTACACAGCCACGGAAGCCACACTGTCGATAATGTCCGACACACGCTGGGATATTTCGGTGAAGTACGACAACGAAAGCGCCACCGGAAAGTGGTGTACTCTGAGCAGAACTTCCGGAAACGGCATAAGCTCCGTGAACATATCGTTCGAGCGGAACGGCGGCGAGGAGCGGTCGGTGGTTTTCACCGTCGATTTCGGCAATGCGGCGCAGAGCGTGCGCCTGACGCAGAAAGCCTACCGCGATGATCCCTGGCTCGAGTTACCCGATTTCGACGACGGGGAAGATGATAATTTCATAATGGTAACCCACTTCGTTCCCGACAAAGAGAATATGCGCAACTACACCGTATATTACGACATTGTGAACCACTATCCGCTGTGGGTGGCCTATCCGATGCACACGAGCTACTATCCGTCCGGTTCGCGATCGGACGCCTGGCAGTACGACCCCAAAATAGCCGAGGAGTATCAGCCCGATATGTCGCGTGGCATAAGGGGATACACCCGCGGTCATATGCTGGCTTCGGCGTCGAGGTACATCACCCAATCCAACGAGCAGACCTTCTACTTTACCAACATGACAGCCCAGAGCTCCGGATTCAACAGTTTGGAAACGGCATGGACAGACCTCGAAGGTCGCGAGCGCGGCTGGGGAGGCACGGGGAACGACACGCTTTACTGCGTATCGGGAGCGGTAGTCCGCACGGCGGGCGGGAGTGAATCGCTCATATACGCATATACGCGCAGCGACGAGAACCGTGACATACCCATAGCCGTGCCCAACTATTTCTACAAGGCGATGGTCAAACAATTCGAAGAGAAAGACGGCACCCACTATTACCGCGGTATAGCTTTCTGGTTCAAGCATGAGAACACTTACCGCGACGTGCAGGCTTCCGACGTGATATCCATAAGGGAGTTGGAGCAAAAAACGGGTATAGATTTCTTCCCCGACCTGCCCGACGATATAGAAGAGCTGGTCGAGAACGAACGCGAACCTTCCCTTTGGGGACTGTCATAGAATTTGGACAGGTTTTAAAAGAGATAACGGAAATGAAAAGTATCCTCTATTTTAATCTCGTTGCGGTCATTCTGCTGACTGTTGCGCCTTACGGCTGCGACAAGTCCGGCGGCGGCAGTGCGAACAGCGCGCTGCTGGAGGGGACCAGTACTCCCGAAGGAAGTCATGAGGGCAATTTTGCAACGATCACGATATCTTCGACCGAGTCGTGGCGCATAGAGGTCACCAACCTCTCGCCCCAGGGCGGCCAGATGTGGATAACTCCGAGCCTCCCATCGGGTTGGGGTAATGCATCGGTAGCTCTCGGCTGTACGGCCAACGACGGCCAGCGGCGAACGGCACAGGTCGCCGTACACTTCGAGTCATCGAGCGAAACATTCGACATCAGCCAGGATATCGCCGGCAGTACGGCCACATTCCAAGGCAACACCGCGCTCCGTTTCGACGAGGTCTATTCGGGCGCTTTCATACGCATATCCTCCGCGGAAGAGTGGGAGATCGCCGTCACGGACGCCGTATCCTCCGGGACTGCCGACTGGATAACCGTCGAGCGCTCTTCGGGCAGCGGGAATGCCGATGTGACCGTGAACAATACCGTAAACTATGGGAACGCGGAACGCACGGCCAGAATAACCGTGTCGTTCCCCGGTTTCGACAAAACTATCGACATAACACAGAACGCCGCCGACATTCCGCCGCCGATCATGCCGGGCTGGACCGAGCTGCCCGAATTTATGGATGGCGAGGGCGTCTACTTCATTGCCTGTCACACCGCTCTCGGCGGAAGGACGGTACGCAATTATTCCATGTGCTACGACGCCCGTCTGTTCGGCGCCTATTGGGTGGCATATCCTCTTCATGTCGATTACCGGGGGGATTCGGGACGTTCGAACAGTTGGGGTTACGATCCGGACTTCCCCGCTGTTTTCCAGTTCCGGTACCACAACCTGGCCTTCGGACTTCACAATTACGACCGGGGGCATCAGGTCCCTTCGGACGACCGCACCGCCACCGAAGAGATGAACGTACAGACATTCTACTCCACTAATATAACTCCACAGCGCTGGGAACTCAATCAGCAGAAGTGGCTCCAACTGGAGAATTGGTTCCGCGACCAGCTCAGCGGGCGCGACACCGTATGGATGGTCACGGGCGCCCATTATCAGGAGCCCGTCGTAAGGATAACCAACACGAACAACCCCGACAAGCAGGTCGCCATACCCGCCGCATACTATAAGGTGGCCGTAAAGCAGAAACCCTCGTCATCGGAATATACCGCCATAGGGTTCTGGCAGGACAATGTCGATACCGACCGCACGAGCCCGGCGATCCCATACTCCGATGCCAAAACGGTGCGGTGGATAGAGGATATAACAGGAATTAACTTTTTTGCCAACATTCCGGCCGCGGAGCAGGACGTTTTCGAAAACGTCGTGGTACAGGGCGACTGGAATTGGCGCAAGTAGCAAACCGATACAGCAAGATGAATAAATTCAGCTTTTTATTACCCGTTCTCGCGGCGGCAATGGCCGCCTGCAATCCCGGCGGCGGCAATGTAGCCGAGGAAAACCTGTCCACCGATATAAAAAACACGACATGGGAACTCGAATCGTATGAATCCGGCACGGCATCATTCCGTATAACGACCGGCATGAAGTGGATAATAACCAAGGGGTCGGGATGGATCGCCTTCGATCCCGACGATGGGACGGGCGATGCCGACATCACCATGACATTCACCGAAAACACCGCACCGGAGTCCAGAGAGGTAAAATTCTCCATAACGGGCGTAGGCAATACCGATAATACCACTTTGGCATACACCCTGATCCAACCGGGATTCACCGACGGGCCCGGCGGCGAATATTATCTCAGGGCGGAACCACGCAATATCACCGGAATACCTTATGCAGGCGTTTCGAACCGCACCATATCGATTACGGCCAATGTGCCATGGAGCGCAACGGCAGTCGATGGCTGGATAACGGTAAACGGCGGAGAGGGCACGGGCAACGGCAGTTTCACATATTCGGTCGCGGCCAACGACGGCGAAGAGCGCACGGGCTCGATAAGGCTCACCTGCACCGATCCTTCGTTCGAAGTGACCGATATCACTGTCGGAATCGAACAGGAGCGCTACGACCAGGGTGGCACCGGAGAACTTCCATATGGCTGGCTCGAACTCCCCAAGGTGGTGGAGACGGATGACAACCATTTCTCGGTGCTCTATGCCCCGGTGAGCGGCAACAGCAGGGCGCGCAACTACTCCATGCTCTACGACTACAATGAGAAGATCGCCTATTGGGTGGCCTACCCGATGCATCCCGTCTATCTCGACGGTTCGGGGCGTTCGAGCTGGAGCTACAATCCCAACGTACCGCAGCAGTATCAGGTGTCGGACTACGCCAGCGGCTACTCCAAAGGGCATCAGATACCCTCCGGCGACCGCCACTCCCCGGCCGGCAGCACGCTCAACAAGCAGACCTTCTACTATACCAATATGACGCCGCAGCTTCAGAACGGATTCAACGGCACCATATGGAACAATATGGAACAGGCAGTGAGAAACTGGACGGAAGCCAGCAGCGACACGCTCTATGTCGTAACGGGCGCAGTGCTCAACAAGATCGGCGAGAACAAGGAGGTAAAGCGCGAAAGCCTGCACAATGTGGTCATACCCAATTACTACTACAAAGTGATTATCAAGAAAAAGAGAAACTCCTCGACCGAATATACCGCCATAGGATTCTGGTTCGAACACAGGAACTATTCGGAGACCAAGCCCTCCCACACCTACTCCTTAACGGTCGACCAGATAGAGGAGTGGACGGGACTCGACTTCTTTGCCAACCTGCCCGAAGATGTGCAGAACCGCATAGAAAGCATAAAAGAAACCTCCGAATGGAATCTTTAATAACTATTCTCTTCAATAATTAGTCTTTTCAATAACTATCCTTTTAATAACTATATTATGAATAGAAGTATTATCGCATTATTTGTGACGGCGCTGATCTGTCTCGGAGCTGTGAACATGAGCGCCCAGACGAAGCGTCAGACAATCATGTTCTACAACGTTGAGAACCTGTTCGACACGATCAATGATCCGGCCGTCGACGACGACGAATTCACGCCGGAGGGACCAAAAGCGTGGAACGAGTCCAAATATTGGAGAAAAATGGCCAATATCGAAAAGGTGTTCTCTGCCGTAGGTTCCGAGAATAAGCAATTCCCCGCTATCATCGGCCTTTGCGAGGTGGAAAACCGCAATGTGCTGGAAGACCTGGCATCGATGGAAAAGCTCATTCCCGCCAATTACCAGATAGTACACTACGACTCTCCCGAAGCGCGCGGCGTCGATGTGGCATTCATGTACAATCCCTCGATGTTCAAATACGAAGGGAGCTATCCGGAGCCGACCGTCGTCGAGGAACTGCCTAATTTCCGTACCCGCGACATACTCACCATGTGGGGGACCATCGACGGCGAGAAGTTCTTCTTCATGGTAGCACACTGGCCATCGCGCAGCGGAGGGCAGATGGCGTCGGAACACAAGCGTTTCGGAGCCGCGAAGACCATGCGCCGCATAGTGGATTCGGTACTCGTGGCCGACCCCTCGGTCAAGGTTGTCCTCATGGGCGATCTTAACGACGACCCGTCCGACAAAAGTATAGCCGAGATTCTCGGCGCCCGGCTCAGGCAGGAGGATACCCCGGCCGGAGGGCTCTACAATCCCTTCTATCAGATGCACCGCGACGGTTATGGCTCGCTCGCCTATCAGGATGCATGGAACCTGTTCGACAACATCATAGTGGGCGGCAATCTTATCGGCGACTCCGGCGACTCCGGCGGCTACCGGCTATGGAAACCGGCCAGGAACAAATATTACGGCAATATATTCGACCGTCAGTTCCTCCGCCAGAAAAGCGGCCAGTATAAAGGATATCCGCAGCGCACATACGTGGGCAACAAATTCGAGAACGGTTACAGCGACCACTTCCCGGTATTCATATTCATAGCCAGATAAAGAATAAATCATCAAATAACACTTTTATGAGAAAAATTTTACTTTCATTGGCGATACTCCTATTCGTTTCCGTCCTCGCGACGGCGCAGGAATCCGAACAGGGAGATATCACGGGTAAGGTTGTGGTTCGGGGGAGCCGCACTCCCATCGAGGGTGCGAGAGTCACCCTGATGACCGCTCCGGAAATGACGGCGGTCTCGTCGGCCGACGGCTCGTTCCAATTCGAGAACGTTCCGTACGGCGTATACCGCATCACGATCGATGCTCTGGAATTCCAGTTCACGGAACTGAGCGTAAGGGTCAACACCCCGTCGAGGGACATCAACTTCATCACCATGGTTCCCGAAGCCATAGTAGTGCAGGAGGTAGACGACAGCTCGTTCGCCGAACTCGACTTCGAGGGTGGCGACACCCAGGCCGCACCGGTGACCCTCTCCTCGTCGAGGGATGTTTTCGACAACATAGCGGGCTATAAGTTCAGCCCTATGCGTTTCCGCAGCCGCGGTTACGACACAGGTCTCCAGAACGTCTACATGAACGGTATACTCCTCAACGACGCCATGAACGGCTACTCCCCGTGGTCGCTCTGGAGCGGGCTCAATGAAGCGGCGCGTAATCAGGAGGCAGTCGGAGGTCTGGCGGTTTCAAACTTCGGCGTGGGCGGCATCAACGGTATCACCAACATCGACTCGCGCGCATCATCGCTCAGGCAGGGATTCCGCGCCAGTGCGGTACACGCCGATGCACAATACCTTACCAGGTTCATGGTTACGTACTCTTCCGGTATGCTCGACAACGGCTGGGCGTTCGCGGCATCGGCATCGTTCCGTTACGGTCCCAACCTCTGGGTCGACGGGGTTTACTACAACGCCTGGGGCTACTACCTCGGTGTGGAGAAGCAGTTCAACCCGCTTCACCGCCTGTCGTTCACATTCTTCGGAGTTCCGACAAAAAGGGGCGCGCAGATGGCCGCCACCGACGAGGCCTACGGCTACACGAACAACTATTACAATCCCAACTGGGGTTGGCAGCAGGGCAAAATGCGTAACGCGAGGGTGAGGGATTACCACGAACCGGTAGCCATCCTCAACTACACTTTCGACATAAGCGACGCCACCCGTCTCACCGCCGCCGCATCGTTCCGTTTCGGAAAGAACGGTTACTCGGCGCTGGACTGGTATAAGGGACGTGACCCGAAACCCGACTATTACCGCAATCTGCCGAGCTACCCCTTAAGAAGGGGCGAAACGGATAAAGCGAACTGGTTGGACTATTATTGGTCAGCCAATGAGAACGGCATCCAGCAGATAGATTGGGACTGGATGTACGATGTGAACAGGAACAGCCTCTCGGAGGGTGAAACCGACCCGAACGGCAATGTTCTGCCCGACGGACGTTCGATATACATAGTGTCGGACCGCCGTCAGGACCAGCGCGACTTCAATATCAACGCCACACTGTCGCACGTATTCAACCAGCGGCACTCCATAAACGGAGGCGTAGACTTCCGCTACAACCGCACCGAATATTTTACGGTCGTGAAAGACCTTCTCGGCGGCCAATACTGGGTCAATGTGGATAACTTCGCAGACCGCGATTCGGCCGAAGGTATGGTAGGCGAAGGCGGCGCCACCAGCGAAAGTATCATGAACGATACCAGCGGCCGCGATAACTTCATCGTACGCCAGGGCGACAAATACGGTTACGACTACTACGGCTTCACGCAGACAGCCCACCTCTGGGCTACATACAACATGAATCTGGGTGCGCTGGAAGGATTCGCGGCCGGACAGGTCGGAGGAAGTTCGATATGGAGGCACGGCCTTTACAAAAAGGGACTCTTCCCCGACGATTCGTTCGGCGACTCCGAAAAAAGCAATTTCCTGACCTATACGGGTAAGATAGGCCTGACGTACAGATTCTCCGGCCAGCACCAGGTGTCGGCAACAGGCGTGGCCATGGCCAATGCGCCCTATTTTCAGGACGCTTTCATGTCGCCCCGTACCAGGAACTCCATAGTGCCCAACCTCGTGACGGAAAAGGTATACGGCGGCGACCTCACATACCGTATGCGCACACCGTGGCTTACGCTCCGTTTCTCGGCCTTCTACACGCAGATAAACGACCAGACGAAACTCGTCAGCTATTACGACGACGTGCAGCGCGCGTTCACGAACTTCGCCATGAGCGGCATAAACCAGCGCCATATGGGTATCGAACTCGGAGTCAGGGTTCCCATCTACGCAGGCCTGTCGCTGGGCGGAGCGTTGAGCCTAGGCGATTATATCTACAACTCCAATCCCGACTTCACGCAGACGATAGACAACAGCGCAGAGGTGCGAATGCGGGACAAGGTATTGTGGAACAACCTGAAAGTGGAAAGTACCCCTCAGTTGGCCGCCAACATAGGGCTTAACTACCGCACCGAAAGCTATTGGTTCTTCGGCCTCGACCTCAACTACTACGACAACCTCTACCTCAGCATGAACCCCCTGCGCCGCTCGCAATCGTTCCTTATGACCGTACGCGACGCGGAGTTGATGATCGGGACGCCCCAGCAGGCAAGTGAAGCGGTCGACATGATGATGGCGCAGGAGAAATTTGATCCGGCATTCATGCTCAGCGCCAACGTCGGCAAGAGCTGGTACATACAGCGCAAGTACAATATAGGATTCAGCCTCGAAGTGAAGAACCTGCTCAACAACCAGTCGATACGTACCGGCGGTTTCGAGCAGATGCGTCTGGCCTCCGAACTTATAGGCGTGTCCGACGGCGAACCGGTATACAAATACACGCCGTTCGACTCCAAATACTACTACTTCTACGGGCTTAACTATTACCTAAATATCTACTTCCGCTTCTAACCACACATAACATTACAGCATATGAAAACGATATATAGAATATTACTGCCGGCGCTCATGGTATGTTCGGCCATACTTGCCGGATGTACCGAGCAATTCGACACGCCTCCCGTGCGGGAGGCCGTTACCGATGCCGATATAACAGGTGAAGGGTACAAGATAGTTTCGATAAGGTCAGTAAAGAAGATCTTCGAAAAAGCTTATCCCGATTACACCTCCGGAAGCGTCAGCTTCAATAAGGGCGTAAAGATAGACGAAAAGAGTCTGGAAGCCGCAGGTATGGATAAGAACAGCCTGATAGCCATCAAGGGAAGGGTTATCTCGACCGACTATTTCGGCAATGTTTACCGTACCATTTACCTTCTCGACGCATCGGACCTTCCCGAAGGCGAGGAACCCGAAGTCATCGAGGTTAAGATAGGCCTTTCGGGAATGTTCGCCGACTACCAGCCGGGCGACATACTCTATGTCAAGACCAACGGCCTCGTCATCGGCAACTACCGTTTCAACCTCAGCCTGGGCAGTGTTTTTCAGGCGCTCGAAGGTGCCAATGTATACGCCAACGGCTATATAGACCTCAAGTCGGAGATCATAGACCGCGTCAAGCAGGGCAAAAAGAACAGCGAACTGCCTCCTATCGATACGCTTGTATTCAACGCATCGAATATTCCCGATTATTTGAATGTCGATATCAGAGATGCCAGTCCGGCACAAATGGCCGCGATCGCTTCCATTACAGGCCGCCTGGTGAGGTTCGAAGGAATGACGAGCGTTCTGGGTACCGCCAAACCGGGCACTCCGGGTTACAGCAACACCGACATTTACCCCTCGTTCCTGGAGCAGATCGGTTCGGGAGTCCATGCCGTATACCAAAACTACCTTTTCATGGATGTGATCAACGAGTGGAAGGCTTATGATTCCGGTGAATCGGATGTGATGCCCGCCTCGCCCCGTCCCGGCAAGATGTTCCCCACGTGGGCGTTCAACGGAGTGTTGGAGAATGGACTGAAAGCAAGCTATTACGGCTCTGCCCTCTTCAGTGTAGGTCCGGCACACTTCGTGGTGCGCAGCAGCGGTTATTCCAACTTCTCTCTCGAAGCCCTGCCTTTCGAATATGAGATTTCGGGCGACGGCAATGTCACGGTGAAGGGCAACAAGGATGTGGACAGCATTACGGGTATAATCACCAGATACGCTTCATCGAGCGGCGGCTATCATAAATTCCAGATACTGCTCAACAGCTCGCGCGACGTCGTTTACGACCGCAGCGGCAATCCGAGATAAGAACGGGAGAGTTGTAAATTCCAAACAACCTCTGAAATTACAGGATAACAATCTCAATATGCAAGGCGCCCCGAAACGGTTTCGGGGCGCCTTATCATTTAAATTCGGTAGAGATCTTTTAGAGGTCGTTTGAAATTTGCAACCAAAGTATTTTCAAACAACTTCTTAGCCGCACTTCGACCAGCCGCAAGAGGTGCAGTGCGGGCATTTTTCCTGGAATACGAGCGACTCCTCTCCGCAGTTGGGGCACTTTTGTTTGCGTATTTTCGTGCCGTCCTTTATGTACTGTTTGAGTGCGCGGGCTACGCCGTTCTGCCAGTTGCTTATCGTTTCGTTGTCGAAGTTGAGGCCGTCGACGAGGTTCACGACGTCGGCTATCGACATTCCGTTGCGCAGGACACCCGATATGAGCTTGGCGTAATTCCAGAACTCTTTGTCGAAGAGGCGCGATATGCCACCTATGGTATGCGGGTATCCATACTTGTCTTTGAAGCGGAAGTCGTAGCGTTTGGTGCCGTCTTCGTCTATGGCCTTGACAATGTAGCCTTTCTCCACCGTTTTGGGTATGAACATCGCATCGACTTCCACCTTGCCGGTGAAGATTTCGTAGGGACGGCTATTGTATATGCCAACGAAAGCTATCCAGTCCTCGGTGCCGTTCTTGAAGTGTATCACGTCGGCTTCGAGCTCAATGGGGCGCGAGAGGGGCGGCTTGTATTCGTCGCAGTCGCAGTCGTCGGAAACGGTGGTGTTCTCGTCCTTTTTCTTCTTCTTGGAGTCGATCAGCACACCTGCGCGCGATCCATCGCGGTAGACCGTAACGCCCTTGCAGCCGCACTCCCATGCCGACTCGTATACCTGGGCGACGAGCTCTTCGGTCACCTGTTCGGGAAGGTTGACCGTGACCGAGATGGAATGATCGACCCACTTCTGTATGGCGCCCTGCATCTTGACCTTGGCCACCCAGTCGATATCGTTTGCCGTGGCTTTGTTGTAGGGCGATTTGGCGACGAGGTCGTCGAGCTCCGTTTCGCTGATATCGTTGAGCGTGGAGGCATCGTAGCCGTTGGCTTCGAGCCAGCTCACGAATTTGTGGTGGAATACTGTGTATTCTTCCCACGAGTCGCCCACCTCATCGACGAATGTTATGTTGACGTTGCGGTCGGTCGGGTTTACCTTGCGGCGGCGTTTGTAGGCAGGACGGAATACGGGTTCGATGCCCGATGTGGTCTGCGACATGAGCGACGTGGTACCCGTGGGGGCTATGGTCAGCATCGCTATGTTGCGGCGCCCAACCTCGGTCATTTTCCTGTACAGTTCGGGGTCGGCTTCTCTGATGCGGCCTATCATGGGGTTGTCCTCCTCCTTGAGGTGGTCGTACATGGGGAACGGGCCGCGTTCGGAGGCCATCTCCACCGATGCGCGGTATGCTTCCACGGCGAGGGTTTTCTGCACCTCGACGGCAAAGTCTATGGCCTCGTCGGTGCCGTAAATGAGTCCCAGAGCGGCCAGCATGTCGCCCTCGGCCGTGATGCCGAGACCCGTGCGGCGGCCTTTCTGCGCCTTCTCGCGTATCTTTTCCCAGAGGCTCATCTCCACCCTGCGCAGGTCCATGTCTTCGGGGTCGTGCTTTATCTTGTTCGATATGGCCTCCACCTTTTCGAGCTCGAGGTCTATGATGTCGTCCATCATGCGCATGGCGAGGCGGATGTGGCGGCGGAACTTGTCGAAGTCGAATCTGGCCTTCGCGGTGAAGGGGTCATCGACATAGCTGTAGAGATTGATAGCCAGCAGGCGGCAGCTGTCGTAGGGACAAAGCGGTATCTCGCCGCAGGGGTTGGTCGATACCGTCGTGAAGCCTTCGTCGGCATAGCAGTCGGGCACCGATTCGCGGATTATGGTATCCCAGAACAGCACTCCGGGTTCGGCGCTCTTCCATGCGTTGTGAATTATCTTGTTCCACAGCGTGCGCGCGTCGATCTCCTTTCTGTACTTGGGATTCTTCGAGCCGATGGGGAATTGCTGTACGTACATGTCGTTGCTCTGCACGGCGCGCATGAATTCGTCGTCGATCTTTATCGACACATTGGCGCCCGTAACCTTGCCCGTCTCCACCTTGGCGTCGATGAAGTTCTCCGCATCGGGATGCTTTATCGAGAGCGAAAGCATGAGCGCACCGCGGCGGCCGTCCTGCGCCACCTCGCGCGTGGAGTTGGAGTAACGCTCCATGAAGGGGACTATGCCCGTCGATGTGAGCGCGCTGTTGAGCACGGGGCTTCCGGTAGGCCTTATGTGCGACAGGTCGTGCCCCACGCCGCCCCTGCGCTTCATGAGCTGCACCTGCTCCTCGTCGATGCGGATGATGCCGCCGTAGGAGTCGGCGGGGTTGCGGTGGCCTATGACGAAGCAGTTCGAGAGCGATGCCACCTGGAGGTTGTTGCCTATACCCGTCATGGGGCCTCCCTGCGGGATGACATACCTGAACCTGTCCAGAAGATCGAACACCTCCTGCTCGCCGAGCGGGTTGGGATAGTTGCTTTCGATGCGGGCTATCTCACGGGCGATACGCCGGTGCATCTCCTTCGGCGACCTTTCGTAGATCTTGTTGTGCGAATCCTTAAGCGCGTACTTGCTAACCCAAACCATTGCGGCCAGATCGTCTCCGCGAAAATATTCTTTGGCAGCTTCGAGGGCCTCGTTGTAGGGGACTTCGTTAAGGGCGTTGCCGTCAGCACCTATGTTCTCTTTCTTTACGGACATAAGTTTATTGTGTTATATGTATGACTACTAATTGCTTGACTAAAAGGAGAAGTGCGCATTTGCACCATTACAAGTTTACGGCAACTTTTTCGCCGCGCCCTCCGAAAACCGTTTATTTTATTAACAGAGGACTAACAGTTTCGAAAAACATTTGCCGGATGCCCTCTCGCGGCATCCGGAGGTATTTTAACGTGGGTTCGATCACCCCACCCAAAAGGAGCATACGAATTCAGACGGTAATTTCCCACCTGCAAAGCGGTAAAAACCTTCGACTGCCCAGCGCCCGAAGTTACTTAGGCCACACGACGCGCCAAAGCATACTTCGAGCTGGCAGCCCCGATACGGACTATTTTGTAAGGGTCACGGAAACTTTCCTGATCTTGCCGCCCAGCGGAGGAGCGAGCTTCGAGACCGTAACGGAGACTTTGACAAGCATGGGGAAAGCCTCGTACAGGGCATCCACGATTCTCAACGCCACATTTTCGAGGATATCGGAAGTCTCCTTCATCTGCGCGGCCACGATATCGTAAACCGTAAGGTAGTTTACTGTTTCCCTCACGTCGTCGGCGCGGGCGGCCTCGCCGAGGCGGGCGTCGAGTGCCGCGCTCACCAGAAAACGGTTGCCCACCACCTTCTCCAGGTCGTAGCACCCGTGGAAAGCTTTGAATTCCATGTCTTCCAGTGTGATTGTATAGATCATGTCCCCGTTTTCAGAATAGATATTTTTCGGTCTTTACCCTGTCGATAAGTGTGAATATCTCGCGCCAGGCATCCTCGCCGAAGGTGGTTCCGACCACTTCGATCACCTTGCCCGCCGTTATGGCCCCTATCGTACCGCATTGGCGCAGGGAGAGCCCCTCGCACAGTCCCGACAGGAAACCGGCCGCGTAGAAGTCTCCGGCACCCGTGGTGTCGACCCTTCTGGCGGCCGCCATGATGCCTACGTGGATCACTTCGCCGCCGCACTTTATGAGGGCACCGCGCGTACCTATCTTGACTATCGCCAGCCCGCACATCCGGGAGATGGCTTCGAGTGCGTTGACGGGTTCCGCCTCGCCGGTGAATACTTCGGCCTCCTGTTCGTTGGCAAAGATTATATCGACATAGTCGGCGACCAGGCCGCGCAGGAATTCGAGGTTCTCCGCGACGACATTGTAGCTCGCAAGATCTATGGCAATTTTCAGGCCGTTCTCCTTGGCCAGCTTCATCGCGTGACCGATCACCTCATGGTTCTGTACCTGGAATCCCTCCACGTAAAGGCAGTCGTAGCCGTCGAATATCGCAGGGCGGATATCCTCCACGGCCATCTCGAGCGCCGCACCGAGATAGGTCACCATTGTCCGTTCGCCGTCGGCCGATACGAGCGACAGGCAGCGTCCGGAACGCTGCGTGCCGTAGGAAATGAAGGGTTCGATGCCCAGGTTTTCCAGAGCGGCTTCGAAAAACCTGCCCGTGGAGTCGCGTCCCACCTTGCCTATGTATCCCACCTCTGTCCCGAGGCGCGCCATCGCCCTCATGGTGTTCGCCGTGGAGCCGCCCAGCGAAAGCGTGTGCGGCAGGTCGGCGGTACTCTCCTGTATCCGCCTTTGCAGCGAGGAGTCCACCAGATTCATACTGCCCTTGCCGAGACCGAACTCACTCAGCACGTCGTCGGAAGAGAGATTTACCAAAAAGTCCGTCAGGGCGTTGCCGAAGCCTATTACTTTTTTCATCATGTCAACGGATTCATTCCGGAACAGGCCGGAAAAACAGACACAAATATAGCATAATTTCCCTATCTTTGCCCTATGCAAAAGAAAAAGTCTAAAAAGGATAAAGCGGCACGTGCGAAGAAATTCGCATGGTGGTTCTGGGGTATAATATCGACGCCTTTCGCGATATTGTTGATATTGGTGGCGCTGACGGCTTTCGGCGCTTTCGGCAAGCTCCCATCGTTCGAGGAGTTGGAGAACCCGAAAAGCAGCCTTGCCACGGAAGTGTATGCCGCCGACGGCCGCCTGCTCGGTACATTCTTCATAGAGAACCGCTCGCACGTCGATTACGCAGATCTTTCCCCCGCGCTCGTCGAGGCGTTGATCGCTACCGAAGATTCGCGTTATTACAGCCATTCCGGTATCGATTTCGTTTCGCTTGCCCGCGTGGCCGTCAAGACCATGGCTCTGGGTCTCAGAGAACAGGGCGGAGGAAGCACAATCACGCAGCAGTTGGCCAAAAACCTATTCCCGAGGGAGGACAATTCCGGAATGAGTTCCGCAGGCAGGGCGGCCAAAATGGTGATAATAAAACTGAAGGAATGGATCACGGCCGTCAAGCTGGAGTACAACTACACAAAGGAGGAGATAATAGCCATGTACCTCAACAAGGTGTTCTACGGCAGTAACGCCTACGGCATCAAGGCGGCGGCGAATACATTCTTCGGCAAGGAACCTTCGGAACTGACGGTCCCCGAAGCCGCAATGCTGATAGGTGTCGTCAACGCCCCCACGCGCTACAATCCCGTGAGCAATCCCGACCGGTCGCTTGCGCGCCGCAACACGGTCATGGCGCGCATGAAAAGCGCCGGATATATCACACGCGAGGAGCTCGATTCGCTCGTCCTGACTCCCATACAGCTAAATTTCAGCCCCGTCACCCACAACGACGGCATAGCCACCTACTTCCGCGAGATGATCCGAAATGTGATGAATATGCCCAGGCCGCACCGCTCGTCGTTCAGCCGCAAATGGGATTACGAGCAGGAACTCAAACGCTGGGAAGAGAACCCAATCTACGGCTGGTGTCATAAGAACCTGAAAGAGGACGGCACACCTTACAATATATACAGGGACGGACTTAAGATATACACCACGCTCGACTACGCCATGCAGAAACACGCCGAGGCGGCTGTACGGCAGCATCTGGCAAAGGTCGTCCAGCCGGAAATGGAAAAGCAGTACCGCAGGACGCGCACCCTCTTCGTGAAAACTTCAGCCGAAGCCGCCGAGTCGATAGTGCGCAACGCCATGCGCGGCACAGACCGCTACCGCAACCTAAAGGCCGACGGGGCAAGCAATGCCGAAATAGAGAAGGACTTCCGTACACCTGTGAATATGAGTGTATTCACATATAACGGCGACAGGGATACGCTTATGACCCCGCGCGATTCGATACTCCATTACAAACGCATCATGCGCGCCTCGTTCATGGCGGCCGACCCCTCGAACGGCCATGTGAAAGCATATGTCGGAGGCCCCAACTTCCGGTATTTCAAGTACGACATGGTCAAGCAGGGCAAACGGCAGGTGGGATCGACGATCAAACCTTTCGTATACACATTCGCCATGGATTATATGGGCTTCACCCCGTGTACCATGGTGCCCAACCTGCAGGTATCCATAGAGACATACACGGGCGAACCGTGGAGCCCGAAGGAGGCGACCGAAGTAGTATACGACGGTATGCTCCATCCGCTGCGCTGGGGACTAGCACACAGCCGCAACAACTATTCGGCGTGGATAATGAAGCAGGCCGGACAACCGCAGGCAGTGGCTTCGTTCATCAACAAGATGGGCATACACAGTTTCATAGACCCCGTGAACCCGCTCGCCCTCGGACCTGCCGACGTCTCGCTGTTCGAGATGGTCGGCGCATACTCCACATTTGTCAACAGGGGGGTATTCATTGAACCAATATTCGTGACCCGCATAGAGGACAGGCATGGCAATCTCATAGCGTCGTTCACTCCCTCTTCGAGCGAAGCCATAAGCGAACAGACCGCCTACACCATGCTGCAAATGCTCAAGGATGTGGCCATGCCGGGAGGTACCGCCAACAGGCTGACATGGCAGTACGGATTCCGCAATATGGATATAGGAGGCAAGACCGGTACTTCGCAGGAGAACCGCGACGCATGGTTCATGGGCGTCACACCAAAACTCGTGGCCGGGGCATGGGTCGGAGGTGAAGACCAAAGCGTACACATTATCAACAACGGAGAAGGCTCGGCTATGGCTCTACCCATATTCGGAGCATTTATGGAAAGCGTATATGCCGATCCGAAGATAGATGTAAACCGCACGGATAAATTCCTCCGCCCGGAAGGTGCGGTCGATTATAATTGTCGCGATACCGAAGACTCCATGGCGATACCCGGAGTGGTGTCAGGCCGGGACGAGTTCTTCGATTAATTAACGAAAGGTCGTTTGAAATTTAGAGGTTGTTTGAATTTTGCGACCGAAGCAATTTTCAAACAACCTCTTAGACCGATAAATTAAATCAGATGAAAGTAGCTATCGTTGGCGCAAGCGGCGCCGTCGGGCAGGAGTTGATGCGTGTTCTGGACAAGCGCGGGTTTCCTGTCGACGAGTTGGTATTGTTCGGATCGGCACGGAGCGCCGGCCGGGAATATGAGTTCAGGGGACGCAGGATCGAGGTAAGGCTGTTGGAACACGGGGACGCCTTCGAAGGTATAGATATAGCTTTCGTGTCGGCCGGAGGCGATACCTCGCGCGAGTTCGCACGGACGATCACCAGGTACGGTACATTGATGATCGACAATTCGAGCGCTTTCCGTATGGACGACGATGTACCCCTGGTAGTGCCGGAGGTTAACGGGGACGATGCGCTCAACGCTCCGAGGAATATTATAGCCGTCCCCAACTGCACGACGATACAGATGGTCGTGTTGCTCAAGGCCATAGATAATATTTCACATATACGCCGCGTTCATGTGGCCACATATCAGTCGGCCAGCGGCGCGGGTGCGAGCGGTATGGCGGAATTGGAACGGCAGTCCCTCGATATTTCGGAGGGCAGGGAGCCCGTCGTCGATAAGTTCCAATATCAACTGGCTTTCAACCTCATACCGCAGGTGGACGTTTTCACCGACAACGGTTACACGAAAGAGGAGATGAAGATGATGAACGAGACACGCAAGATAATGCACTCGGATGTGGCAGTAAGCGCTTTGTGCGTCCGCGTTCCCGTGCTAAGGTCGCATTCGGAGTGCATATGGGTGGAGACCGAGAAGCCTGTGTCGGTTGCCGAAGCCAGGGATGCTTTCGGCAAAGCGGACGGGGTGGTTCTGATAGATGATCCCGCACGGAAGCAGTATCCGATGCCGATCGTCTCGATAGGCAAAGACCCGGTATATGTAGGACGCATCCGTGAAGACCTGACAAATCCGAATGGCCTGACTTTCTGGTGTGTAAGCGACCAGATACTCAAGGGCGCCGCCCTCGATGCGGTGCAGATAGCGGAATATGTGATAGCCCATGGGGGTTAAATCAAAACACAACATCGGTTGAGAAAAAAGGCTTGTGAAAAATCATTTTTCTTTGTTCCGAATGACGGTGCGTTATTTGGATTACTGAGTCGTGGCGGGTGGCGAAGGGAATCTGGCGCTATTTGGATTACTGAGTCGCGGCGGGTGGCGAAGGGAATCTGGCGCTATTTGGATTACTGAGTCGCGGCGGG
>QMCE01002332.1_pt1 | contig 19885 bp, 18 predicted proteins | sample 1821851 | NCBI WGS metagenome assembly QMCE01 (sample SAMN09453174, study PRJNA476694) | Termite gut metagenome, whole genome shotgun sequencing project. | isolation source: worker | host: Odontotermes sp. | place: South Africa:Pretoria | collected 2016-01-28
CATCGGCGTACAAACGAGGATACCAACTGATATACCCGCCCTTTTTTTCCAGACATAACTATGACGATAAAGCTTGGTACGTTTACGAAAGAACGCCCTCGGAGATGTTGCCATATACAGTAAAGCGCGACCAAGATAAAAATGCGCCTTGGGAGGTGAAAAGATTACCCGGTTCATACCTCGACGAAAGATCGGCGCTTCTGGCATCGAAGGAGCGGAGCACGGTTTATCTTTACCCTTCGACGGCGAAAACGAAAGAGGAGCGGTGGAAAGAGTTGAGTGATATAAATAGGCCATGTGTTTCAGAACAGCCTTTTGATTTCTCTGAGTCTGAAGGCGGTTTTCCTGTTCTTAAAGCGATATATCATGAAGCGCTGGAAATAGGCTTTAAAGAAGAGGAGATAAGGTCATCTCGCGAAGCCATAGAATACTTTGAAGAAAGCCTGCTACGGCGACGTGAAAGGGCAGCAAAAGGAGAATCCAAATGATTAAATCAAGTAAATATTTATTTTTTTTGGCTGTAGCTGTCACTTATTCGGATTATTCCTATAGCTATGAAGTATCGACGCACGCAGCGCTGACACGGGAAGCGTATCAATGTTCTGCGTTGCAGAATACAGACCTGCTCCAAAGGCTTGGGCTTTCGTCGCTCCAACAAGACCTCGGTGAGATATATTTTGATATTAACCCGGGCAGTGGCGCAATCGTTGCTCGAAGAAACAATCCCGTAGAAGAGGGAAGTAAAATTGGAGAGGTGGGTTATACAAAAACCAGATTTGATCGGGCAAACGTACATTTAAGGCGGGCAGGGTTACCGGAACCAACCTTTACCTCCGTCCCCGGTTGGCTGATGGTCGGTGCGATCCGGGAAGATGATGTTATATACAATCCCTCGGAAGATAAAAACCCACCACAGGACGATCCGCAGGGGAGCTTCAACCGTGTATTCAACCACTTCTATGACCCATTTCGTAGCGGAAGCGGCATGTTGGGCGCTTATCCTTACGCCGGCGTGGCAACGCCGATTTGGGCGATAGAAGGCAAAGGCTTGCCCGGTTTAAGGGACAATCATTATTCGATCAAAAGTGCGAGAGAAGCAATGTTTCGCGCGATGACATTGCGAACGGTCGAAAACGGCCAACTGAAAACATTGCCGACGCCGACAATAGGCGCCGGCGTGGGGAAAACGATTAACTTCAATAGCGAGAATACACGCAAAGCGTATTGGGCGACGGTACTTCGCGCTTTGGGCAACGTTATTCATGCCTTACAGGATATGGGACAGCCGCAGCATACAAGGAGCGATAACCATGCCGGGATGCTTTGCAAGGGCGACACATGCTTTGCCGGCGAATCGAGTTTTTACGAAAAATATCTTGATGCAAAAATAACGAACAACCCGACATTTGTTTTACCAAGACGCCATTTACCGGAAAGTGAGCCGGTAAATACCACTTCTCCGCCGATCGATTCATCTCCTCCGTCTTACGGAAATTATGCAATTCCCCGTTTCAATAATTTCATGAGTTACTACACGGGCGGTATTGATGAGGCGAGCTACATTGCCACCGGGTTGGCCAATTACAGCAATATGGGGTTTTACTCGGCGGGCACCAATCTGGACAAAGTGATTTACCACAACCTGCCGCCCAAAGATGAGAGTTTGCTGGATAGGCAGGAGCTGGGTCGTGGGCATACTGAAAAAATCAAGGATATGGTAGGAGAGACTATAAGCGATGAAGATGCGCAGATGACGCTTCTGACTTATCCCGTTACCGATAATCTGCAAGGCACGTCGAAGGCGGACGCCCGTCTATCGACATACAGCATCTTCGACCAGTTTCTTGAAAAGAAAGGAGAAGCGCCGATCTACACGCTGAACCATTACAACTACGATGAGATGATCGATCTCCTGCTGCCCAGAGCGGTTGGTTACAGCGCCGGGCTGATCGATTATTTTTTCCGGGGGCGGATGGAAATCAGCCCGCCCAAAGAAGGTATTTACGGTCTTGTCAATTTTGCGCCGCCCAACGCGCCGACCGACCCGATCAACGGGTTCAAAGGCTTCGACAAGATCAAGCTGAAACTCAAAAACACCACCGAAGCCGTTCAAACGATAGATAACAAAACCTATCCGCAAACGATGAGCGATGGTTTTTTTGTGGCGGTAGTGAAATTCTATCGCAACAAAAAATATACCGACGATCTCGATGGCGAGCTTCTTCAGGGAAGCACAGAAGATGATTATTTGGCACAACGTTCTGAAACAGAAGAAATCGTTGTGTCAAAACCGGTCACGCTTGCATCACCGCTGGCGTATGGTGAAGAGATTGAATTATCGTTCGATTTTTCCGAACAGGAATTGCCGATCAACGCATGGTCACCCGTCAGGCTTTCCGTGGCGTTTCGCGGCAAGCTCGGAAATGAAGAAGACGCAGTCGTTGTTTCAGAGAAGAAAATATCCTCACCTATCTTTTACTCAGTATTCAACCGGATGGATTTGGTCAGCCTTTTCGGTATCTGCTATACCAAGGAACAGGTTGACGCTGATGAAAACCTCTGGTTTTCATTAAGAGATGAATGCAATATGATGGCAAACGTATATCCCTGGTACGGAGATAGGCACCTTAGCGGAGTGTGTACAGGCGGGGGAATACAGGCGTATTTATTGTTTGGAGAACTCGACGCGACCAATTTTACAGGCAAAGTCAAAGTTAACTGGTTTGCCCCGGCATCTACCAGTTGGTTTTTTGACGCTGGGCTGATATCACCAAGCTTTGGAAGACTCGCTTTTCTGGCGGATGACGAAAAAACAGGGTTGCTGACCGCAGGGGCGTCCTGGGATTTTGGCGCGATGGCTTCCGCACGTAATAATGCTCCCCTCGTGGACTACTACGCTGCTGATTACTATAGAACGGTTGACTTTCAAAACATGGCCGATCAATATTTTCGGTTCAAGAGCTACAGAGGGGTTAAATTCTATGATGGCGCGTATTATGTCTTGAATGCCAACCCAAGCTACATTACGTCTAGCGTGGGATGCGCTGCTTATCTGGGCGGCGCTGAGCCTGCATTGCCTGCACTGGAAGGGCAGAAACGCTATCCGGTACCGGCATCGTCGATTACGGGATGGTGATTCTCTATTATCGGCGATTGTGAATTGTTCGATTTAAGCGGTATTTTGCGGTTGTTTTGTCCCCGTCAACGCGGGGACAAAACAACCGCAAATGGGGGGCAGATCGGCCGCGCGTGTACATGTACATAATGGTGTACACAAAAGCAATGGGCGTTACGGGACTTTATTGGATTTCTTGGGATGATCGAATCTAATAACGTCCTTGTTTTATTTGAGTTTTTGAACGTTAATAGACGTTATTTTTTCATTATGTGGTGCCGACGATGAGACTCGAACTCATACGGCTTTCGCCACTGCCCCCTCAAGACAGCGTGTCTACCAATTTCACCACGTCGGCCTGCTTTTTTGCGGAAGGTGATTGTATCTGTTTTTACTGATTCGTGGGCGTTGTTTCTTCCGTTTTTTGTACAGTGTTTTCTACGGGAGCGGCAGTTTCGGTCGCGGGTTTTTGCTCTTCCGCAGGCGTTGCTTCCATGGCGGGCGATGCAGGGATGTCGGTAGGCGCTGCTGTCGGCGCGGCATTGTTATCGCCCGGTAATTGCGGCACATCCGTCGGAGCGGCGGGCACGATTTGTTGTTGGGGAACACGATCCATTACGCTGCCGTCGGCCGGAAGCGAAGCGTGCTTGGTGCTGTAGTAAGTCAGCCCCATGCTGGTGAGAAAGAAAAGGGTTACCAGAGCCGCGGTGGTACGCGACAGAAAATTGGCGGAGCCCGCCGCGCCGAATACGGAACCGGATGCGCCGCTGCCGAATGCAGCGCCCATATCGGCGCCTTTGCCGTGTTGCAGCAGAATAAAAACGCAGATCACGATGGCAATCAGCACATGAACAACTATCAGAATAGAAACTAAAAAATCCATTTTTTTCTCGTCAATAACAGGTTTAAGGCCGGACGGCTTTGATAATGTCTAAAAATTCTTCGGGATTAAGCGATGCGCTGCCGACCAGCGCGCCATCGACATGATCGATATGCAGGATAGCTTGCGCATTGTCGGCTTTGACGCTGCCGCCGTAAAGCAACGGGGTATTGTCGCATTCGGCACGGCGCAGCAAATCACGAAGCAGTACATGCATTTTCCGGATATCGTCCGGATTGGCGGCGCGCCCGGTTCCGATTGCCCAGACCGGTTCATAAGCGACGACCAGTCGCGCTTTTTCGCTTTTGTCCAAAGAGTCAAGTACGGCGGACAATTGCCGGGTGACGACGGCGGCGGTTTTGTCGCTTTCGCGTTCCTCCAGTGTTTCGCCGACGCATATGATCGCCTGCAAACCGGAACCGGCGGCCGTTTTGGCTTTGGTCGCCACTTGCCCATCGCTTTCGCCATAAAGCGCGCGGCGTTCGGAATGGCCGACGATCACACAGTGGCAGCCGAAATCATGAAGCATCGATACCGCGACTTCACCGGTATAAGCGCCGCCGAGATATTCGCTGACATTTTGCGCGCCCCAACGGATATGGCTTTGCGTCAGCATGTGTTGCGTTTGGGCGAGGTAGGGAAAAGGAACGCAGACCGCGACGTTATCTTGCTCGGTCACACTTGCGCACAATGCCGCCAAGCGGGCGGCATTGTCGGGCAGGCTGCCGTGCATTTTCCAGTTGCCAACGATGTATTTGCTTCGGGGCATGAATCGGGCTTGATTCCAGAATTAAAAATAATCTGGAATTCTACACATAGAGGGGCTTGGGCAGCAAGAAAAAGCCGGTAATTTTGTGGTTTTCACGCATTTTTGAGGAACGATTTTCAGCGTAACGGTAAGCGCTATTCTATAATGTGCCCGTTTGTATATCGTTGCGCGCCATGTCAAAAGCGCGGTAAAACGCGCATAAAACTGTTAAAGGGGTTAAATTGCCAGAACGATCGAATGATTTTTATCCACATCCTTGGCTTGCGCGCGAGGGTTGGTTTTTTCTTGCATTGGCAGCGATCATTGCGGCGCTACTTACCGTTTTGGCATGTTATTGGTCGTTCTGGGCCTGGCCGGCGGCGCTCGGCTGGCTGGTTTTTGTTTTCGTTGTCCAGTTTTTCCGCGACCCGGCGCGGACGATTCCGGCGCAAGACGGCGTTGTGTTGTGTCCGGCAGATGGGCGCGTCATCAAGGTGGAAAAAGCGCATGATCCGTATCTCGATCGGGACGCGTTGAAAATCAGCGTATTTATGAATGTATTTAATGTGCATTCAAACCGTATTCCGGTGGACGGACGCATCGTTAACGCCTGGTACGCGCCCGGGCGTTTTTTTAACGCAGCGCTGGATAAGGCGTCGTCGGAAAATGAGCGCAATGCGTTGCATATCGTCACGGAAAGTCGCGAGGATGTCACCTGTGTACAGATTGCCGGGCTGATTGCGCGACGCATTCTGTGCTATGTCAAAGCGCAGGACACGGTCAAACGCGGGCAGCGTTACGGTTTTATCCGTTTTGGTTCGCGCGTTGACGTTTATTTGCCGCTTGATGCCAGCGCGCGTGTGGCCATCGGGCAAAAAGTGCGGGCGACGGAAACGGTGCTGGCCAGGATGCGGCAGCCGACCGGATCGGCCGGATCAACTGAGAAAAGCGATGTTTGAGGACGATCAGGAACAGCGTATTTTGCGCAAAACCCAGGGCAAGCGGCGTGGTATTTATCTGCTGCCGAACCTTTTTACGACGGCGTCACTTTTTGCCGGCTTTTTTTCGATCGTGCAAGGGTACGGCGGTAATTTTTCGCGGGCGGCTGCGGCAATCTTCGTTGCGATGGTGCTGGACAGCCTTGACGGACGCGTGGCGCGGATGACCAGGACGCAAAGCCCGTTTGGCGCGGAATATGACAGTCTGTCGGATATGGTGTCGTTTGGCGTTGCGCCGGCATTGCTGATTTATGTTTGGGCACTCAACCAACTGGGCAAACTGGGTTGGTTGGCGGCGTTTGTTTTTGTGGCGGGCGCCGCGTTGCGGCTGGCGCGTTTCAACACCATGCTGGAGGTGGCGGATAAACGCTGGTTTATCGGCTTGCCCAGCCCGGCGGCGGCGGCATTGGTCGCAGGGTTCGTCTGGATTTCGCACGATAATGAAATCATTGCGCGCAATGTCTTGTGGCTGGCGTGGGCGATCACGCTTTTTGCCGGGCTGACGATGATCAGCAATATCAAATATTACAGCTTCAAAACCATCAATTTGCGTAAAAGCGTGTCGTTCGTGGCCGTTGCGTTTTTAGTGGTTATTTTTGTGCTTATCGCCTGGTATCCGGCTCTCGTGCTTTTTTCCTGTTTTGCGGTATATGCGTTGGCCGGTTTTGTGACAACCGGGTGGCTTTTTTGGAAAAAGCGTTGTTGACGTGATTCTGCGGCGCATCTTCTTTCTGGGCTACAATACGGCGTTTTTTGATAGCGGGAGCGAACAGGTTCCCGCTTACGTTTAGGAATTGTCGTGCAGCAAATTCGTAATTTCTCCATCATCGCGCATATTGACCATGGCAAATCGACGCTGGCCGACCGGCTGATTCAGCGTTGCGGCGGCTTATCGGATCGCGAAATGAACGAGCAGGTACTCGATTCAATGGCGCTTGAGCGCGAGCGCGGCATTACGATCAAGGCCCAAACCGCAGCGTTGCATTATCAGGCGCGTGATGGGCAAATGTATCTTCTCAACATGATCGATACGCCGGGGCATGTCGATTTTGCTTATGAGGTGTCGCGGTCATTGGCGGCATGCGAAGGGGCGCTGCTGGTGGTGGATGCATCACAGGGCGTCGAGGCGCAGACGGTGGCGAATTGTTATACGGCGATCGAACTGGGCGTGGAAGTGTTTCCGGTGTTGAACAAAATCGATTTGCCGTCGGCCCAGCCGGAACGCGTGGTCGAAGAAATTGAGGACATTGTCGGCATTGAAGCCGGCAACGCGATTCGCGCCAGCGCGAAAACGGGTGAGGGCATCGACGATATTCTCGAAGCGATTATCGACCGGGTGCCGCCGCCCAAAGGCGATCCGGCCGCGCCGTTGCAGGCGCTGATCATTGATTCGTGGTTTGATAATTACGTCGGCGTGGTGATGCTGGTGCGCGTGATGCAAGGCACGCTGAAAACGCGCGAAAAAATTCTTTTGATGTCAACGAATGCGTCTTATCAATGCGAGCAGCTTGGTGTATTCACGCCGAAATCGGTGGCAAAACCATCGTTGTCGGCGGGCGAAGTCGGCTTCATTATTGCCGGCATCAAAGAGCTGAACGCGGCGAAAGTGGGTGATACGGTAACGCTTGCGGCCAAGCCCGCCGCGAAAGAATTGCCCGGCTTTAAGGAAGTGAAGCCGCAGGTATTTGCGGGCTTGTATCCGGTGGAAGCCAATCAATATGAGGCGCTGCGCGACGCGCTGGATAAATTGAAGCTCAACGACGCGTCGTTGCACTACGAGCCGGAGGTTTCACAAGCGCTCGGTTTCGGTTTTCGCTGCGGCTTTCTCGGTTTGCTGCACATGGACATCGTGCAGGAACGGCTGGAGCGCGAATACGATATGGATCTGGTGACGACCGCGCCGACCGTGGTTTATCAGCTTTTGCTGAACGACGGCAGCGTTGTCGAAATTGAAAATCCGTCGAAATTACCGGATTTATCGCGGGTTGCGGAAATTCGAGAGCCGATTATTACCGCGACTATCCTGCTGCCCCAGGATTACGTCGGCCCGGTATTGACGTTGTGTACGGAAAAGCGCGGCATTCAGAAGAACATGCAGTATGTCGGGCGGCAGGTGATGCTGACTTATGAATTGCCGATGGCGGAAGTGGTAATGGATTTTTTTGACCGTTTAAAATCGGTATCGCGCGGTTATGCGTCGCTTGATTACGATTTCAAGGAATTCCGCGAGGCTGATGTCATCAAGCTGGATATTCTGATCAACGGCGAGCGCGTCGATGCGTTGTCGTCGATGGTGCATCGTTCGGTGGCGCAGTATCGCGGGCGGGAAGTTGTGGCGCGGATGCGCAAACTGATTCCGCGCCAGATGTTTGACGTTGCCGTACAGGCCGCCATCGGCGGCCAGATCATCGCACGGGAAACCATCAAGGCGTTGCGCAAAAACGTACTGGCAAAATGTTATGGCGGTGATATTACCCGCAAGCGTAAACTGTTGGAGAAGCAGAAAGCCGGTAAAAAGCGTATGAAAGCCGTGGGCAGCGTGGAAATCCCACAAGAAGCTTTTCTGGCAATTTTGCAGGTGGATGATAAATAGGGGAGAGCGTTTTGAATTTTCCGTTAATACTTTTTGTGCTGACGCTGATCACCGGGGTGATCTGGGCGCTTGACCGGTTTTATCTGCGCAAAAAGCGCGGCAAAGAGGCGCCGACGCCGGCATGGATTGACTACACGGGCAGTTTTTTCCCGGTGTTGCTGATTGTGTTCGTGTTGCGTAGCTTCATCTGGAGGTCGGTGATTTTATTTTGGTCAATAAATTCAGCTACGGCATCCGCTTACCTGTGATTGAGAAGAAAATCATCCCGTTGGGCGAACCGCAGCGCGGTGATCCGATCGTGTTTCGCTACCCGCTTAACCCGTCTCAGGATTACATTAAGCGCGTGGTTGGCGTATCCGGCGATGTTGTCGAATATCGCGATAAGGTGCTGACAGTCAATGGCAAAGCATTGCCGCATCAGCCGGACGGAGAGTACGCTTACATGGAAGGCATCGGTAAATTTGAAAATTTGAAACAATTTGTCGAAACGGCTTATCCGGAAGAAGGAAAGCGCGCGTATCGTATTGCGGTAGATCCCGGCTATCCCACATTGGATTTACGCGGCGTTCGCCATTTTGAGCGTCAAAATGCCTGCCAATATGCGCATGACGGCTTTCGTTGTACTGTGCCGGAAGGGTATTATTGGGCGATGGGCGATAATCGCGATCGCAGCGATGACAGCCGTTACTGGGGTTTTGTGCCGGATGAGTATTTGCGCGGCAAGGCATTTTTTATCTGGTTTAACTGGGACGATATTTCCAGTTTTTCGTTTAATCGGGTGGGCAGCAGTATTCAATGAATAGAAAGGAAATCTCATGAATCAAGCGATGAAATGTCAACAAAAAGGGTTGTCCTTGTGGGGTCTTTTGGGTGTGATCCTTTTGGCGCTGGCGGTGATCTGGATTGCGATTAAGGTGGTGCCGGAATATCTCGCGGCATCGACGGTAAAAGCGTGTTTGCAGGATGCTTATACTAATGGCGGCGGTAATTTTGCTAGAAGTAAGAGCAATTTTGACCAATGTCTCAATCTCAACGGAATTTATGAAACAGGCAATTACAATCTCAATATGAACGGCCAAACACTGACGCTGGATTGGGAGGTTTTATTGCCGATTGCCGGTAACGCGTCGTTGCTGCTTCAGTTCAACGTGCAAGCGCCGGAATAATCGTCCGCTGATCTTGAATACGGAGAGATTGCTCGGATATTCTTTTAAAACGCCTGCGCTGTTGCGGCAGGCGTTGACCCATCGTAGCGCGGCTGTAGCGCATAACGAACGCTTGGAATTTATCGGCGATTCGGTGTTGAATTGCGTGGTGGCGCAGTTACTGTATCAGCGTTTCCCAGCGATGCCCGAGGGCGATTTATCGCGGATTCGGGCGGCGCTGGTCAATCGCGATACATTAGCGCAGCTTGCCCATCGGTTGGATTTAAGTCGCTATTTACTTCTTGGCGAAGGTGAATTAAAAAGCGGCGGGATGCAGCGCGCCTCCATTCTTGCCGACGCGCTGGAGGCATTGTTTGGCGCGGTATTTATTGAGGCCGGTTTTACGGCGGCGCGGGATTCCGTCTTTACGGTGTACGGCGATTTATTGCACGATATTGATCCGGAGCAGTTGGGGAAAGACGCGAAAACACGCTTGCAGGAGTGGCTGCAGGCACGGCGGTTGCCGTTACCCGAATACACCGTGTTCGAAATCAGCGGTGAGGCGCATGCCCAGCATTTTATGGTGAAGGGCAAAGTGGCATTGCTTGATGATGCGGTACACGGCGAGGGCAGCAACCGCCGCCTTGCCGAACAACAGGTTGCCGAAAAGGCATTGCGGTTATTGGCGGCATTGCCGCCGGGTACCACGAAACGCCGAGGCGGGAAGCGCCCGCATGACTGATCCGGTATCGCGGGAACAGGTAACGCGCTGTGGTTTTGTGGCGTTGGTCGGTCGCCCCAACGTCGGTAAATCCACGCTGCTGAATTGTTTGCTGGACAGTAAGATCAGCATTACCTCGGCAAAAGCGCAGACAACGCGGCAACGCGTGATCGGTGTGTTGTCCGAAGAGCAATGCCAGTTTATTTTTGTCGATACGCCCGGTTTTCAGACACGGCATCGTTCGGCGCTGAACGCGAAAATGAATCAGGCCGTGCGCGAGGCGCTTGCCGAAGTCGATATCGTACTCATCTTGTTTGAAGGCAAGACATTGAATGAGGCGGATGAAATCATTTTGCGGCTGCTGCCTTCCGATAAAACGGTCATTGGTGTCGTCAATAAAATCGATCTTTTATCGGATAAAACACAATTGCTTCCTTTTCTGGACGGTTTGTCCAAGCGTTTTTCCTTTGCCGCACTGGTGCCGGTATCGTCGTCCAAAGGCTGGCAACTGGATCATCTGAAAAAGGAAATCGCCCGCCACTTGCCGGAAGGGCCGTGGTTGTACGGCGCGGAAGACATCACGGATCGCGACGAGCGTTTTCTTGCCGCGGAGTTCATTCGCGAAAAAGTTTTCCGCTTAACGGGAGATGAAGTGCCTTATGCGACGCATGTGGTTGTCGAGCGATTTGTTCAGGAAGGACACTTGCGTCGGATCGACGCCCGCATCTATGTTGAGCGCGACAGCCAACGGGTGATTTTGCTGGGCCATCAGGGGCAAACGCTCAAGCGTATCGCGACCGAAGCCCGTCAGGATATGGAGCGCTTGTTTGGCGGCAAGGTGTTTTTGACTGTTCACATTCAAATCAGGCAGGGTTGGATGGACGATGCGCGGACGCTGCGGCAATTTGATTTCTAACGTGCCGGTTCGGTCAACATGAGCGCGCATGTCAACCGGCAGGAGCAGCAGGAGGCGTTTGTTCTGCATACCTACCCTTACCGCGAGACCAGCCTGCTCGCGGAAGTTTTTACCCGCCAGTTCGGGCGATTGACGTTGCTGGCGCGCGGCGCGCGGCGCCCGCGCTCGGAGGTGCGCGGTGTGTTGCGCGCTTTTCAACCGTTGCATCTTTCCTGGCACGGAAGCGGCGAAATCAAGACGTTGACCAAGGCAGAGTGGTTGGGCGGGATCGTGCCGCCGGCGGGCGCTGTGCTGATGAGCGCGTTTTATCTCAACGACCTTTTACTGCGCTTTTTACCACGCGAGGATGCGCATGCGGCATTGTATGATGGTTACCAAAGCGCGGTACGGCGGTTAAGCGAATCCGAAAATTCGAAACAACGAGCCGCATTATTGCGGCGGTTTGAAATAACATTGCTTGCCGAACTGGGTTATGCAATGCATTTGACACATGATTCAACGATACGAAAATCGGCTGCGGACGGCGAGAATATGCCGGTAAAAGCGCCGCTGGAAAAGCAAAGGCGATATCATTACATCTTTGAAAGCGGTCCGCTCGCTGCCGAAGGCGACCAGACGTTTCCCGGTGCGCCGATAGTGCGCGGCGCAACGTTAATGGCGCTGGCCAATGATGATTATCCGGATGCACATACGGTGGCGGAAGCGCAGCGGTTGATGGCGCAAGTGCTGGGTTATTTTTTGGAAAACAGGCGTTTACCGAGTCGGCATATCGCCCAGGATCTTCGACAGTTGAAACGGTTGTCGCGAACGGTATTTGATGAAAAAACAGAATATGAGTGACGAGGGCGGGCAACATAAGCGCAACGCGTTGGTATTGCCGCGCGGTTCGATGATGTGCGGGATCGAAGGCGTGGCGTTAAGCGCGGACGACAAAAGACGTTTGTGTCATCCGCTGGTCGGCGGTGTGATTTTGTTTACGCGCAACTATCAGGACAAAGGACAGCTTGCCGCGCTGTGCCACGAAATTCACGCATTGCGCTCGCCGGAACTTTTAATCGGCGTTGATCAGGAAGGCGGGCGCGTGCAACGGTTGCGCGACGGTTTTACCGAGATTCCGGCCATGAACTCATTGCAGGAATCGTTTTTGCACGCGCCGGTTCGAACCGAAAACGAAACGCAGCAACTGGGATTGTTGATCGGGCGCGAATTGCGCGAAGTCGGTGTCGATTTCAGTTTTACGCCGGTGCTGGATCTGGATTATGGCGTCAGTTCGGTCATCGGCGATCGTTCGTTCGGGCGCGCGCCGGAAACGGTGGCGCGTTTGGCCGCCGCGCTTTATCGCGGGCTGAAAAATGCCGGTTGCGCCGGTGTCGGTAAACATTTTCCCGGGCACGGTTTTATCGGTGCGGATTCGCATACGGAGATGCCGGTTGATGGCCGCAGTTGGGCGGAAATCCAGCCGGATATCATGCCTTATCGCGCGATAATCGCCAACGGCTTGGAAAGCGTGATGATGGCGCATGTGATTTATCCGGAGATGGACGCGCAGCCGGCGGGCTATTCTTCATTTTGGGTGCGCGAAGTATTGCGCGAGCGGCTCGGTTTTCACGGTTTAATTTTTTCGGACGATCTCGGTATGTTTGGCGCGCAAGGTGTCGGCGGTTGGGTGGCGCGTGCCGAAGCGGCGATCAACGCCGGATGCGATGTCGTTCTTGTGTGCAATGATTTTGAAGCGATGGACGACCTGCTTGAACACTGGCATCCGCAACTTAACGAAAACCGCCGCTATGAACTGAACATGCGTTGGCAGAAAATGGCGCCGCGTAAAAAAGTATCGGCAACGAGATAAAGGAATCATATATGAGTACAGCAAAACTGATCGACGGCAAAGCCATTGCCGCCCTGGTCATCGAAGAAGTGAAAATTGCCGTTGCCGAGCGTAAAAGCAAAGGCTTGCCCAGGCCGGGGTTGGCGGTGATTTGTGTGGGCGACGATCCCGCGTCGGCAGTCTATGTGCGCAACAAAAGAAAGAGAACGGAAGAGGTTGGCATGTTGTCGGTTTCGCACGATCTACCCAAAGAAACCGACGAGCAAACTTTGCTGGCGCTGATCGACAAACTAAATGGCGATGAAGCCGTGCATGGCATTCTGGTGCAGTTGCCGTTGCCGCCGCAGATCAATGCGGAGCGCGTCATTGAGCGTATCCACCCGAAAAAAGACGTCGATGGCTTTCATCCGTACAACGTCGGTCGCTTGGTGTTGCGGATGCCGACGCTGCGCCCGTGTACGCCGTTTGGCTGCATGCGTTTATTGAAAGAAACCGGCGAGGCATTGGCGGGCAAGCATGCGGTGATTATCGGGCAGTCGAACATCGTCGGACGGCCGATGGCGCTGGAACTTCTGATGGCGCGTTGCACGATTACCGTGTGTCACTCCAAAACGTACGATTTACCGAAACTGATCGGTGCGGCCGATATCGTCGTTGCAGGCATGGGCAAGCCGCGTTTCGTGCAAGGCGAATGGCTAAAGCCGGGCGCAATCGTGATCGATGTCGGAATTAACCGGCTCGACGACGGCAAGTTGTGCGGCGATGTTGATTTCGATTCGGCAAAAGAAAGGGCCTCGTGGATTACACCGGTGCCTGGCGGCGTCGGACCGATGACGATTGCGACGCTTTTGGCGAATACGCTGGAAGCGGCCAAATGGCAGGAAAGCGCGTGATATGATCAACACCTTCGATATATTGGAAAGGTTGCCGGAACGATCGGTCGGCTAATGGAGAAAAGTGAGCAGGCATGCCAGTATTGAAGCGATTTCTGAATAAATACGAGCGGATTGGCAAAGCCGCCGTTGTGTTGTTGCTGATGTGGGGCGCGCCGTTATGCGCCCAGCCGTTGCCGGCAGAAAACGGCGATAAGGTGACGTTGAACTTTGTCGATGCCGATATCGAGGCGGTGGTGCGGACGGTCTCGGAAATTACCGGGCGCAACTTCATCATCGATCCCAAAGTCAAAGGCACGGTCAACATTATTTCCACACGGCCGGTCGCCCGCGATCTGGTGTATCCGACGCTGCTTTCCGCATTGCGGATGCAGGGCATTACCGCGATAGAAGGCGACGATATTGTGCGCATCGTTGTTGAAGCCGACGCCAAACTGTACAACAACAAAGCCAAAACCGGAGACGGGCGGTTGATAACCAAAGTGATTCCGCTGCGTTACGAAGCGGCGGCGCCGATGGTCGGGATTTTGCGCCCCTTGATTTCGTCCAACAACACGGTATCGGCTTTTACGGGAAGCAACGCGCTGGTGATTACGGACTACGCCGATAATATCGAGCGCGTTGAAAAGATTATCGCGTCGCTTGACCAGCCGCCGGCCGATGAGCCGCTGGTGGTGCCGCTTAAAAACGCGTCGGCTTACGACATGGTGCCGATGCTCGACAAACTGCTCGCCGACAGCGGTTCGACAGGCAGCAGCGCAGCGGGCGCATCCATGAGCAACAAGGTGACGCTGGTTGCCGACGGCCGTTCGAACAGTATTTTGGTGCGCTCGGAAAACCCGGGGCGGATGGAGCGCGTGCGCGCATTGATCGAGCGTCTCGATAACCAAGGGCGTCCGGGCGGCAATTTTTTCATTGTTTATCTTAAAAACGGCGACGCCAATGCGATTGCGCAAACGCTGCAAGGGTTACTGACCGGAAACAACGCACGCGCCGGGCAGGGCTCATCGCCGCAAATAACGCAACCGGCTTCCGGGCTAAACGGGTTGAGTTCGGGCGTCAGCTCGTTATTGGCCAACGCGACCGCGGAAACGTCGGCATTGCCTTTTGCGCCGACGCAGCAGGGATACAATACCGGCTTTTCGGTAAACGGCATGACCGTGCAGGCGGATGAGGCGACCAACTCGCTTGTGATTATGGCGCCCGAACCGGTTTACAACACGATCCGCGGCGTGATTGAAAAACTCGATGTGCCGCGTGCGCAAGTGTTTATCGAAGCGCTGATTGTTGAAATGGAGGCCGACAAGGCGGCGGAGTTTGGTATTCAGTGGCAGGTACTGGGTGATAAGCACTTTTTCGGCGGTACGAATTACGGTTCCGGCGGGCAGAATATTCTGGATGTTGCCGCCGGGATTGGCACGAGGTATTCCAGCGGTAATGCGCCGATATCGTCGATGGTCAACCCGGGGCTCAATATCGGCATTTTAGACGGCGCAGTGACGCTTGGCGGCCGGGAAATCCTCAATCTCGGCTTTATGGCGCGCGCGCTGGAGGTGCAGGCAAAAGCCAATATCTTGTCCACGCCGACGCTGTTGACGCTCGACAACCAGGAAGCGAGCATCATGGTCGGGCAGAACATCCCGGTGATGACCGGGCAGTACTCATCGTCGATCAGTACGAGTTCGGTCGAGCCGTTTCAAACATATGATCGCCAGGATGTCGGCCTTATGCTGCGTATCAAGCCGCAGATTACCGAAAACGGCATGGTGCGGATGAGCATTTACCAGGAAGTTTCCCGGGTGCTGGATCTGGCCAGTGTTTCCGGGCCGGTACTTTCCAAGCGCTCCCTTGATTCAGCGGTATCGGTGGACGACAGCCAGATCATCGTGCTGGGCGGGTTGATTGAAGACCGGATGACGGATGGCGCCGACAAGGTGCCGTTGCTTGGCGATATCCCCGTGTTGGGCAACCTGTTTCGCTACGACTCGCGCAACCGCCAGAAGACCAACCTGCTGATCTTTTTGAAGCCGACGATTGTGCGGACGGCGGCGGACGCGCGCGAATACACGACGGAACGTTATCGTTACCTGATGGGCGAGCAAAAAAACCTGGCGCCGCAAAGCCGTTTCTTTTGGAACGATCCCACGATTCCCGAACTGTTGCCGCAGGGCGTATTGCCGGGCAGCGAAATACCGTTGCCGGAAGTTTCGCGCGGCGAGCCGATGCCCTCCGGAGCGATGCTGATTCCGATGACGCCTTTTGTCCCCGAAAAAAACTGGCCTTGAATTCAAAAACGAATGTCTGATGTTACCGCATGCGTTCCTTATACTTTTGCCAAAACGCAAGGCGTTTTGCCGTGGCGGGAAGCGGACGATTCGGTCATCGCATTGATGCGCAGCGACGCGTCGGTCGATGCGGTTCAGGAAATCCGGCGCGTACTCAACAAAAAGCGGATCAATAAAAAACTGGTTCTCGAAGAAGTGAGCCCTGAACGCTTTGCCGAAGCGCTGGCGCGCGCCTATAACGTGAGCGATGAAAGTTCGGCGCTGGCATTGAACGACGAATTGGCGCGCGACGCCGACCTTTCGCAATTGCTCCAGGAAATGCCGGGTGGCGAAGATTTGCTCGATAACGACGCGCAGGCGCCGGTGATCAGGATGATCAACGCGCTGCTTTTGCAGGCTTTGCGCGAACAGGTTTCCGATATTCACTTTGAGCCTTACGAGGCGCGTTCGGTCGTGCGCTTCCGGCTGGACGGCATGCTGCGCGACATCATCGAGCCGCCGCGCGCGCAGCATGCCGCGCTGGTGTCGCGCCTGAAAATCATGGCAAGCCTCGATATTGCCGAAAAGCGTTTGCCGCAAGACGGTCGTATCACGTTGCGGCTGGGCGGCAAAAGCGTGGACGTGCGCGTTTCCACGTTGCCGACCGGATACGGTGAGCGTGTCGTCTTGCGTTTACTTGATAAAGAGTCGGCGCGTCTCGACCTGGCTGCCTTGGGTATGGGCGACGCACTGCTGAATAGCGTGGATCACATTATCCGCGAGCCGCACGGTATTTTCCTGGTGACAGGCCCGACCGGCTCGGGGAAAACGACCACGTTATACGCCGCGTTGTCGCGTTTGGACCGCACCCGCATCAATGTGATGACCGTCGAAGACCCCATCGAATACGCGCTCGACGGCGTAGCGCAGACACAGGTAAATCCGCGTATCGACCTGAGTTTCGCCCGGGCGTTGCGCGCGTTGTTGCGCCAGGATCCTGACGTGATCATGATCGGTGAAATCCGCGATCTGGAAACGGCGCAGATTGCCGTGCAAGCGTCGCTTACCGGCCATCTGGTGCTGGCAACGCTGCATACCAACGACGCGCCGAGCGCCGTGACGCGTTTGGCCGACATGGGCGTCGAGCCCTATCTTCTGGCCTCTGGCTTGCTTGGCGTACTGGCGCAACGGCTGGTTCGCGTGTTGTGCCCGCATTGCCGGGCATCGTCGCCACCGGACGAGGGCGAGCAAAAACTATTGATCCAGATGGGCTGGCAGCAAGTTAAAAAATTATATTCGGCGCAAGGTTGCGACGCATGCAACCATACCGGCTATCGCGGGCGTACCGGCGTTTATGAACTGCTGCGTATGGACGATACATTGCGTCGCCACATTCATGAAAATGCGACGGAAGACATATTGCGTTCGACGGCGGCGCAAGCCGGCATGCGCTCGCTGCGGCAGGACGGCGTGCGCTGGCTGGAAAACGGCACAACTTCGCTCGCCGAGTTGATACGGGTAACCCGGCAACAATAAACGCGGAGGACAAACATGCCGCGTTTTCAATGGGAAGCGGTCAATCGGGAAGGAAAGGTATTACGCGGCATCCGCGAAGCGGAATCGGCGCGCGCATTGCGGCAGGCGTTGCACAACGAAGCATTGACGCCGACGGCGGTTGATGCCGTTGCCGACAGCGCCGCGCGGTTGTCGTGGACACGCTTGCCGGCGCAGCAGGTCTCATTGATGACGCGCCAGTTGGCGACGCTCGTTTATTCGGGGTTGCCGCTGCATCAGGCCTTGCTCGCCGCGGCCGAGCAAACCGACGACAAACGGACGCGCGAAATCGTCAATGCATTGGCGCGGCACGTCGCTTCGGGCGAAAGCCTGCCGATGGCGTTGGCGCATTATCCGCGCACATTTTCGACGTTATACCGCAGCTTGATTGCGGCGGGCGTTGAAAGCGGATTATTGCCGGATGTGTTGCAGCGGCTTGCCGACTACCTCGATGCGCGTCTTGTTTTGCGGCAGAAATTCGTTACGGCACTTATTTATCCGGCGTTGATTACCGTGATTTCCATCGCGGTGGTGGTGGTGTTGCTGACGTATGTGGTTCCGCAGGTGGTGGCGGTGTACGAACATACGCGGCAAACGTTGCCGTGGCTGACGCGGGCGCTGATCCAGACTTCTGCTTTTTTACGCGCCACAGGCGTCTATTGGCTGGTTGGCGGCGTGATGCTGGTCATCGGTTTTTCGGCGGCGTGCCGCAATATTGGCTTTCGTGAAAGCGTTCACCGTTTCCGATTGCGCATACCCGGCGTCGGGCGCTTGTCGCAAACGCTGGAAACGGCGCGTTTTGCCAGCACGTTGGCGATTCTGGTCGGCAGCGGCGCGCCGTTATTGCGGGGACTGGATACCGCATCGGGTGTGCTCAACATGATCCCGATCCAAAAAGCCGTGCAAAGCGCCGTCGCGCGCGTGCGCGAGGGCGTTGCGTTGGCGCGGGCGCTGCGCGAAAGCGGCGTGTTTCCGCCGATATTGATTCATCTGGTCGCCAACGGCGAAGCCAGCGGCAAATTATCGGAAATGCTGGAGCGCGCCGCCAATGAATTGGAGCGTGAAGCCGAAAGAAAACTGATCTGGATCGCGGCGCTCATCCAGCCGGCGCTGATCGTTCTGATGGGCGTCATCGTCTTGGTGCTGGTGCTGGCGATCATGATGCCGATCGTGTCGATGAACCAGTTGATCAGGTAGGTCGATGAACCAGTTGATCAGGTAGCGGAGAAATTGAAAAGAAGCCTTTTTGCTTGGGAGCGAAAATAGGCAAAATTTGCAGGGCGAAGTAAGGTGTGAAAGACTATACAAGCGCCTTCGGCGGCCTTGCGCCGCATCCCAACCATCGTTTGCTGGTCGCTATGATGGTGCAATGGGGGTGGCGCGGCAATAAGCCTTGTTTGAGTTTGGGAAGGATTCTCTCGAAAATATCCTGCTCGAAATGTCCCCATGTGCAGGCATTTTGCTAATTTTGGCAGATATAAATAAGTGAATCATGCTGGAATTTTTATACATAGTAAACGCCACCATCCTGATTTTGCACGAAATAGAATCGGGATATGAAAAAGAGTGGGAAATCCTCAAGTTGCCCGGTAAGTTAACCGGCTTCATACTGTTGCACGTACCTGTGCTGCTTATTCTTTTCTACGGCCTTTACAGTATCGTCCAATATCCGCAGGCAAGAACCATAATTGCCGTAATTACCGGCTGTGCCGGTTTCATACCGTTTCTTGTACACAAGGTGTTTGTCCATAAAAAAGAGCGCTTCAACAAACCGATTTCAAACCTATTGATTTACGGAAACATGATAACGGGACTGATCTTGATAATTACAGCAATTTTGACAAAGAGTTGAGATCGCCTCTGCTCCGAGAAGAGATACTAAAATTATGGAACAGATGAAACGGATCAACACGATCATGACAACCAAAGACCCAATCACTCTACGGCTCCTTCGAGGTGAAGATATACCCTTGTTCAGCCAATGGCTGGATAAGGACTACATCTACAAACGACTATGCCCGGACGGGGAACAGCACCGAGAGGCGTGGTTGAATGAAGTGTGCAATAAAGATGGCAAGTATGATTTCCTGACACATTTCATCGTTTATTATGGCGACAAGAAAATTGGATACTGCCTCCATGCAGACTGTTTCTTCCTGAAAGCCCACGAAGAAGAGGGGCACGACTTCGAGGGTTTATATGGAGAGGTGTCCGAGCCGAACCATACCTA
>QMCE01000624.1_pt1 | contig 19860 bp, 15 predicted proteins | sample 1821851 | NCBI WGS metagenome assembly QMCE01 (sample SAMN09453174, study PRJNA476694) | Termite gut metagenome, whole genome shotgun sequencing project. | isolation source: worker | host: Odontotermes sp. | place: South Africa:Pretoria | collected 2016-01-28
CGAATAGATGCACTTTAAAGTAGAGATCACGATTGACGGCTAATTTATTATTATGTACCTCCTGAACGATTCCGATCAGTTCCCGTCCCCGGAAAACTATCCGGTCGACGAACCCGTTGCGTTGGGATTGGGGTTGACACCGGAAAAAGTCATTAACGCCTATCGCAAAGGTATTTTCCCCTGGGAGGCACGCAACGAATGGATATTCTGGTGGAGCCCGGATCCACGCATGGTTCTTGACGTGAACGATTTCAAAATCTCGCGCTCACTACGCAAAACGTTAAATCGCCGTATTTTCGATGTGCGCCGCAATACCACTTTTGCTGAAGTCATTCGTGCCTGCGCAACAAGCCTGCGGAAAAAACAATCCCGGCCACACGACACATGGATTACCGCCCCGTTTATCGAAACCTATACTGAATTGCATCGACGCGGCATTGCCCACTCTGTTGAAAGCTGGCAGGATGGGCGACTGGTTGGCGGCTTGTACGGCCTTTATCTTGACAACATGTTTTTCGGAGAATCCATGTTTGCGTTCAAGCCGGATGCTTCCAAAGTCGCGCTCGCAACTCTTGTTTATTGGATGCGCGACGAAGGCGTGCAATACATTGATTGTCAACAAGAAACCCCACATCTGGCGTCTTTGGGCGCCAAGCCTGTGCCCCGCGCACAGTTCCTGAGGTGGTTGCATAAAGAAATCGATTACCTGTGAATAATGCACACCACATTTTATGCCGCTCGGAAATATTACCCAAAGGAAATAATCCGCTCCGACGAGTTTCATAAACCTTTGTCATTAATAGACGGGTATCTTTATCCCGGATTCCTTGATGTACTGACATTAGGTCATAACCAATATTCCTTTTAATTTCATCGCTATTTCCCCAGCGCTTTATTTGAGACGCATCAATATTTTCCCAAAAAACCATAACCTGATTATGTGTAATTGGAAACACGCCTATAATGTCGCCGGGGAAAAACCCCATCTAACTTAAGGAGAAAGTCATGAGTTTTCTTACGAGTATGAGCGAAGGTTGGCAATTTGCGCTCCAGTTGATCATTGTTTTGGTCTGCCTCTTCTATGGCGCCCGTAAAGGCGGCGTCGCTCTGGGTCTTTTAGGCGGTATTGGCCTAGTCATTCTGGTTTTTTTGTTTAACGTCAAACCGGGCAATCCGTCCATTGCCGTCATGCTTACCATTCTTGCCGTCGTGGCTGCCAGCGCAACACTGCAAGCCAGCGGCGGCCTCGATGTCATGCTGCAAATTGCCGAACGACTATTAAGACGCAATCCAAAATACGTCAGTATTCTTGCACCATTGGTGACTTTTTCCTTAACAATACTCTGCGGCACCGGCCATGTGGTGTATACGATGTTGCCGATTATTTACGATATCGCCATTAAAAATAATATCCGCCCGGAACGCCCGATGGCAGCATCCAGCGTTGCGTCGCAAATGGGCATCATCGCCAGCCCAGTTTCGGTAGCCGTCGTTTCGTTAACCGCAATGTTGCTTGCGGCAGAGCACCCGCTGGCTAATTTTGACGGTTATCTCCAACTCCTGATGATCACCGTTCCAGCATCCTTGCTGGGTGTACTGGCGATCGGTGATCTCGACAAAGACGAAGCTTTCCAGAAATTTATTTCCGTGCCGGAAAACAAGGAATATGTTTACGGCGAAACCGCGACATTGCTTGGCAAAAAACTGCCTCGCTCCTACTGGGTAGGCATGTGGATATTCTTGGCGGCAATCGTTGTTGTCGCCACGCTCGGCGCATTCGAGGAATTGCGCCCAAGCTGGCAAGTCGGCGAAAAAACAACCCGCCTGAGCATGGTAAATACCATCCAAATTTTCATGCTGTTGGCCGGTGCGTTGATCATCATCTTCACGCCCACCGATGCCAATAAAATCAGCAAAAACGAAGTTTTTCGCAGCGGCATGATTGCGCTGGTTGCGGTGTTTGGTATTTCGTGGATGGCAGACTCCATGTTCGCTGTGCATACGCCAATGATGAAAGAAGCGCTGGGCAGTGTCGTTCAGGATTACCCATGGACATACGCAATCATGCTGCTTCTGGTATCCAAATTCGTTAATTCGCAGGCCGCGGCTTTGGCTGCCTTTGTTCCTCTGGCATTGGGTATCGGCGTCTCGCCTGCCGTTATTCTGGCATTTGCGCCCGCATGCTATGGCTACTATATCCTGCCGACCTATCCGAGCGATTTGGCCGCCATCCAGTTTGACCGCAGCGGTACCACCCGAATCGGTAAATTCGTGATCAACCACAGCTTTATCATCCCCGGGCTGGTCGGTGTTTTCATTTCCTGCTGTTTTGGCTATCTGTTCGCAAAAATGCACGGTTATCTGTAATCTGATTATCCCCTTTAATCGGAAAAACCGGTTCGTTCACGATCCGGTTTTTCTTTATCCCGTGCCGCACACTATATAATTCAATGTAAAACCTTGACCATCCCCACATATGATCCCCGACGATTTCATTCAAACGCTGCTTTCCCGCACGGATATCGTGGAGGTCATTGGCCGCTTGGTACCGCTAAAAAAAGCAGGCGCAAATTATGTTGCCTGTTGCCCATTCCATAAGGAAAAAACACCATCATTCTCGGTAAGCCCGAGCAAACAGTTCTACCATTGCTTCGGCTGCGGCGCGCACGGCACGGCAATCGGTTTTGTCATGGCATACAGCGGCAAAACGTTCCCGGAAGCGATTGAAGAACTGGCGCAACAGGCCAGTCTGATCGTGCCCAAAACGACATCGCAAAACCCACAAACGCAGCGCGTTACCCTCAACCATTTCACCCGAATGGCCACGGCGGCAGACTTTTACCGTACCCGATTACACGACTCGCCTGCCGCCATTGCCTATCTGAAAAAACGTGGGTTAAGCGGCGAAATTGTCAAGCGCTATGGCGTGGGTTATGCACCCGACGACTGGCAGGCCTTAAAAAGCGTATTTACCGATTACGACGTCGCGCCGCTCAATGAGCTTGGGCTGGTGATTGAAAAAGAAGACCGGCGGCGTTATGACCGTTTCCGAGACCGTATTATGTTTCCTATTCTGGATTCGCGCGGGCAGACCATTGCGTTTGGCGGCCGCATCATGGAACACGGTGAACCGAAATACCTCAATTCGCCGGAAACGCCGTTGTTCTCAAAAGGCCGCGAACTGTATGGGCTGCACCAAGCACGCGGCGCGATTCGCCAAAAAGGTTGCGCGCTGGTGGTCGAAGGCTACATGGACGTACTAGCTTTGGCGCAACATGGCGTTAACTATTGCGTTGCTACATTGGGCACCGCCACCACCGTTCATCATACGCAAAAACTTTACCGCCTTACCGATTCAATCATATTCTGTTTTGACGGTGACGCAGCCGGAAGGCAAGCGGCATGGCGAGCGCTCACCAATACACTTTCCGAATTGAAGGACGGCAAGCGCGCGGCATTTTTATTTTTGCCCGACGGCCTTGATCCGGACGACTTTATCCGCCGACACGGGCGTAAAGCTTTTGAAGAAGCGTTTGATCAGGCCATTCCTTTGTCGGAATATCTGCTTTCCGAACTTTCCGCACAACACTCGCCGCGCGATGCAGAAGGACGCGCCGCATTTATCGATGCCCTGCGCCCGCTGCTGGCCGCGATTAAGGCGCCCGCGTTGACTGCATTGATTCGCAGCCGCATGGCGGCGATTACAGGTTTGCCCGAGAGCGAATTGCGTACGCTTCTGCAAGAGCAAAATATACGCCCGTCCGCATCCCCGGAAAAAAAACCGGCGCAATGGCGTGCCGTCCGACGATCGCCATCGCTCATGCGAAAAATTTTACAGGCTGTTGTTCAACAACCACACCTTACCAAAACACACGATATCCCGTACGCCGATGACCATACACCGGAAGCCGCCACACTCAATGCGGTCGTTGCCTACTGCCATCAAAACGAAATGGCACCGAGCGTTGCCGTGCTGATTCAACATTTCAGTAACACTGAGCACGCGCGCCTGATCGCTGAAGCGCTTGCCACCAATGAAGCGCAACATTTATCCCCGGAGTTGAACACGCTGCAACTGATGGCTGCATTGCAGCGTTGGGAAGACCGCAGCGAAAAACAAGAATTGGCCGAACTGCTCAAACGGCCGCTTGCCCAATTAAACGAAGAAGAGCGCCTGCGTTTAGCACAAATGCGTAAAAAGCCGCCCTCTCCCGCGCCTATATCAGAGAAAACGGTAACGACAGCAAACCTTCCAACGCATGTCCCTGACGATAAGCCTGCCGTTACTTCGCCGGATTTTTTCGACGAAGACGCCCCGCCATTTTGAAAACCGTAACACCCCGCAACGCCACATTGAAACCGATAATTTCTCCTTCATATATCGGCAAGGCTTATCTGGAAGACAACGTTTCCAAGAGAGAATCGGCATGATAGAATTCGCGGTTGTTCTACTCCCTTCAGAAGACGGGGATATGTTCGTGTTCGTTTCGCAACCACTTGACCTTCTCAAGCAAGTCCGCATCAGGCATGCGCATTCGCGCGGTGTCTTTTGATATTTGACGCAGGATAACTCATGGCAAAAAAAAATGTGAATGCTACCAGAACGGTACGCACAACAACTCGTTCTTCCGCCGGCACCAAAACGGAACGAAAAACAGTGACGCGCACAGCTTCACGCAAGAGTGCAGCCGCGAAAAAAACTTCGTCGCGACCGACCAAGACGGCCAAAACAGCAAAAGCAGTTAAAACACTCAAAACGACAAAACCGTCCACGGCCAAAAAAGGCACAAAAACGACATCCGCACCCGCAAAAAAAACCGGTGTAAAGCAGCCTGTGGCCAAGAAAACCGCCATGCCCAAACCAAAAGCCAAAACACCGGCAACAGCGACGAAAACGACCAAAGCGGCAACCAGAATCACAAACAAAAAAACAGCGCCCGTGAAAAAAACGGCGACAAAAACCAAGGCTAAAACAACGCGGAAAACGACAACCAAAGCCGCGGCCCGAACACCTAAGCCAATAGAGAAAAAAATCGGCAAAACCACGGCAACCGGCAAGGCCACCTCGACGAAGAAAAATATAACCTTGAGGACGGCGACAAAAACACCTGCTTCAAAAGCAGCTGTGTCCGCAAAAAAAACACCTGCCTTGGTGGCCGACACAAAGCGTTCCCGTAAAACAGCGCCAGAGAAACAAAGCGTCGCGCCTGCTTCGAAAGAAGAGAAAACAAGACGCAGAAAATCTGCTGAAAAGCCGGTAAAAACCGCTGCCGTCGAACCCAAAGCGAAAAAACCGCGAAAAACCAAAGCGACCGAAGCGCTGGTTGACGCCATGACCGACCAACTGGTCGCAAAAGCAAAGTCATCCGCAACAGCAAAAAAAGAAGCCAAAGCTGGCAAAATCAGCAATGAACCAAAACCGCGCGAACTCAGCCCGGAAGAAGCCGAAGCGCGCCGCTTGCGCCTGAAAGAATTAATCCGCCTCGGAAAAGAACGCGGCTATCTCACTTTTTCCGAAATCAACGACCACCTTCCGGATGAAATTGTCGACCCGGAACAAATCGACGGTATTATTTCGACGATTGGCGACATGGGCATTCGCGTTTACGACGAAACGCCCGACGCGGAAACTTTGCTGATGTCGGAAAACACGACTACGGTGCCGACAGAAGACGTTGAAGAGGAAGCAGAAGCCGCTGCATCTTCGCTGGATTCCGAATTTGGGCGTACCACTGATCCTGTACGCATGTATATGCGCGAAATGGGTACAGTTGACCTTCTGACCCGTGAAGGCGAAATTGAAATCGCCATGCGCATTGAAGAAGGGCTCAAATATATGCTTAACGCCATCTCCGAATGCCCGATGACGATTGCGCAGATTCTTGAGATGGCAGACAAGGTCGAAACAAGCGAAATGAAAATCGACGAATTGGTCGATGGCCTTGCCGATCTCGAGGATGAAACGGCGGTGCTTGCGGCGAGCAACAATGATGAAAGCGATGATGATGCGCTTGACGACGAAAGTGAAGAAGACGATGACGATGATGGCACCGCTGCCGGTAAGGCAACCGCAGAAAATCTCGAGCGGCTTAAAGTGCATGCGAAAGAAAAATTTGCCAAATTGCGCAAGCTTTACCATCAGCTGACCGCAGCTCTTACCAAAGAGGACATTCATTCGCCCAAAGCCGCCAAGATCCAGAAAAGTATTTCCGAGATTCTCATGGGTATTCGCTTTTCGGCACGAATCATCGAACGGCTGTGCGAATCCGTGCGCAACGAAGTCGAAAATATCCGAAAAATTGAGCGCAAAATCCGTGACCTGACCATCGAACAATCCGGTATGCCACGCTCTCTGTTCCTTGAACGCTTCCCCAAGAATGAAATTAATTTAGGCTGGATTGACCGGGAAATTGCGGCAAAGCCGCCTTACGCGGATCAGTTGGCGCGTTTTCGCCAAGCTATTGTCGATGAGCAGCAAAAATTGATCGATTTACAAACACGCGTCATGGTTCAGCTTAACGATCTCAAAAACATCAATAAGCAGATGATCGAAGGCGAACATATGGCCCGCCGTGCCAAAAAAGAAATGGCCGAGGCCAATTTACGTCTGGTGATTTCCATCGCCAAAAAATATACCAACCGCGGCTTGCAATTCCTCGACCTGATTCAGGAAGGTAATATCGGCTTGATGAAAGCTGTTGATAAATTCGAGTTTCGGCGCGGCTTCAAATTTTCGACATATGCCACTTGGTGGATACGCCAGGCCATTACCCGCTCCATCGCCGATCAGGCGCGTACCATCCGCATTCCGGTACACATGATCGAAACGATCAATAAGATGAACCGCATTTCGCGCCAGATCCTTCAGGAAACCGGCCAAGAGCCCGAGCCGGCGATACTCGCTGAAAAAATGGAAATGCCCGAGGAAAAAATTCGTCGCATCCTGAAAATTTCCAAAGAGCCGATTTCGATGGAAACGCCAATCGGAGATGATGATGACTCGCATCTTGGCGATTTCATCGAAGACTCTACGGTAATCGCACCATCCGATGCCGCAGTCAACGCCAGCTTGCGCGATGTCTGCAAAGATATTCTCGACTCGTTAACGCCGCGCGAAGCAAAAGTGCTACGCATGCGTTTCGGTATTGAAATGAGCACGGATCATACCCTCGAAGAAGTCGGGAAACAGTTTGATGTGACGCGCGAGCGTATCCGGCAGATTGAAGCCAAGGCTTTACGCAAATTGCGCCACCCGTCGCGCTCCGAAAAACTACGTAGCTTTCTCGAGAACGAGTAAATTCGGACGGAAGCGAAAAAGGTTTGATTCTTCTATTTTGGATTAGTACGATTTCAGGAATGAAGGTAAGAGATTTTTAACTCTTCAAGAACCTATACTCATACACTTTTGGCTCAATTTTCTTAGCCAGTATTTTCAGCGCTGAACGCAAATTGTCAATGAGCGCGTTATAACGCTCATTAGAAGACTTATTGTTCATCTTGCCCTTGTCGTTGCGGCCTTGGAAGTATTCGCGGATGTCGTATAGCGAGGCGTTGACGTTGCTCTTGGCTCCGGTCTGCGCGTGGTAGTAACGCCATAACTCGCGCCCGGCATCGAAAACAGCGGTGGCTTCGGGCGAAAATTCCAACTTTGCGGGTTTATCCTGCGGTGCATCGCCGGAAAAGAGGTCGGCCACCTGTTTGCCACGTTTTTTCCCCTCGATAAAGTCGGTCATAAACCGACTATCGAAACGATCGCGGGCGTTCACTTCGGCCTCGGTGAACGGCAACCAGTGGTTTGCGCCATAACCCGACTGAATCCTGTTGTCCATACTGAATAAGGTATAGGCAAGGCAGTCGTTCTGAAACTCCGTGTCGGCCTTCCAACCATCATTCGGATAGAGGAATTGGTCGCGGTCATTGAGCCAGTCGGCAAGGATAACCTTGCGGACTGCGAAATAAACGGAAATATTAATTAGATTAAATTTGGTTATTACCTTATGTACATCTCCTCTCGATAATACGTTCTCTGAGCCGACAGCAACTCTTTTGTTGTGCTGAAAATCATTGCATTTTGCATTAAGAAAGCCAATAATATCAATATGTCTCTTGTTGGATGAAAATTCATTTAACCAAGTATTGATTAATTTACAATTATCATAGCTATAAAATCCCTTTTGTTGAATAAAAAATCCATCTCTATCATAAACATCGCCAACTCCGTGGCTGAAAAATTCTTTTTTTTCGGTGTCCCAAACTATAAAGCCGACCGGAAAATCACCACTTACGTTATCGAATGTATCGGCAGGGACCACAAAAAATTTTTCGAGCTTCGCTCGAAAGAGTTGTCGGAAATCCTGAAAGTTTGGTGCTTGCAGAATTTTCAACTTTGAAAATTCTGCAAGCACACATGAAGGAATTTGGCAATAAACCCTGTATATGAATTGAGCAAATAACTCGTCTTTTGCTTCACCCATTTCTTTTTTGTGCCACTTTGTATTGGCAACACCTAGCCCTCTTTTGTACGGCGGATTAATATAGATAACCAACTTCTTACGTTTTTCTTCGTTGCTGATAATATCGTATAAACCATCAGGCAGTTTGCCGCCCTTCGATTTCGGCAGAAATTCGTCATTCAAAAAGTCGAATTGAAAAACGTGGTCGGATAACAACTGTAAACTGTCGCCAACGATTAACTCGTTCATCGTGTTAACATCGGTCTGGTCGAGAGTCGACGCCCAGATATTGTATTTTTCGGTCAAACCCACAAGTAAATTGCCCGTTCCCGCCGCACAATCCCACACATAATACTCCTCCTGCCACCCCACCCCTAAAACATCGGCAATGTATTGCTGTGAAAGAGCCACCCATTTTTGCGGCGTGAAAAACGATCCCTTTCGCTCGCGTATGTCCTGGTGCACGAGCAGGTCGCGGCGATTGATGATAAACTCTTGGTATTCCTGAAGCGGCGGGCGCTTGTATTTCTTCCAAAAGGCGATATAGGCTTGCCGGCCACCCTGCCGGAAGCCATAAGGCACGTCCCGAGAATCGCCCAATACTTTGAGATTTATCCTGTACTCGCCCCTTCGAAAAATTACTGACAGTCTGTCGGTAATAGCTGTATCGTCGTCTATGTTTTCTGTGTTTTTGTCATCGACAAAAAGGTCGGCGCGATAGAAATCTAACTCCAGAATGCCCTCTTTCTTACCTGCCTCCCAAGGGAAGTCGATGTGTGGTTTTACCTCCTCCAACCAACGGCGGTAGATATGGATAAAGTTGTTCTTCGTGATCTGCACCTTGCCGCTCGTCTGTCCTGCAGGCAGATTGTTTTGGATGAAATGCCGGAGTATCGCCTCGTCTTTTTCGAAATCATAGAGACACATGCGCCCCTCGATAATCTGCTGCACACGGTTGTACAACAGATGAAACTCCTTTGTGCCGTGGTTCGACGGGGTAACCTTCCAGTTGAAGTCGTTTCTCGTGAAAACATCGGCAATGTCATTGTAGGAAATAAACGCTATTTTTTCAGAATCGAAAGCTCCGAGAAATGTCGGTGGTAAGCGACTGCCCACCGTACCGCTCTGCCCGATGGTAAGAATTAGTTGCACAAACGAAGCAAAAATATCAGAGCTGCCCGACTTTGCCTCCGCCCACAACAAATATTCATTACTTACTAGAGTAGATTGGTTGGCAGGGTGCCGGAATTTGACGGCAAAATCAATGTCTTTGATAATCTCGGTGGTGTCGAACTTGTCGAAATAATCGTGCTCCACCCTGCCTTTTAGCTCTTCCTCACGGATGTTGGGGTACTTCATTTTCGGTTACTCTGATTAATTCACGAAGATAGACGAAAGACAATCGGCAGTCTATCAGACTTGCATATAAAGCAAAAGCAAAGCGAGAAAGATTCGTTGCGCCAATAAATAGCGATTAGATATGTGGTGCCGGGAGAGGGACTCGAACCCTCACAGTATCACTACCGGCGGATTTTGAGTCCGCTGCGTCTACCAATTCCGCCATCCCGGCCAAGATGCGCGCGACACCCGCGCGAATTAGGGTTGTTATTATCGCAAAATTTTTTAATTTGTGCGCAATTTTGCTTCTTTTTCTTCTCTTTAACTTACTCCCTTATTGGTCGCTATTTTTCATGAGGGCTTTGCGTACATACGTATTAAACGCATAGGCAAGGCCATCGGGCGCAGAATGCGGCTCGTGCGCGATACGCTGCCAATCATCCCGATCAAAATCGGGAAAAAATATATCGCCCGCAAAATCAGCATTGATTTCGGTAAGATATAAAGTTGCCGCGTAAGGCATCGCCTGAGCATAAAGATCACCACCACCAATGCAGAAAATCGGCGCTGGCAACCGTACTTTACCGATTGCATCGGCAAGCGATACAGCAGTTTCGCCGCCGTTTGCCCGAAAATTCTGATTTCGGGTCACTACGATATTCTGCCGATCAGGCAAAGCATGCGGTAGCGATTCACGAGTTTTACGCCCCATAACAACCGCATGGCCGGTAGTCAACGCGCGAAAATGTTTAAGATCCTCGGTTAACCGCCATGGCAATTTATTTTCATGTCCTATAACACCATTTTGCGCAATAGCGGCAACCAGCGCAAGCGGAAAAGTATCATTGAATAGATGCATTCGTGTATAGTTCGTTGGTATAGTATCAAAAATTTTTAAAAAACCTACTGCAATTATAGTGATATCCAGCCATGTATTACCCGCGTTCATTACTAAAATTTGTTGTCTTGGGTTTTCTTCTGGTCTGCTTGCCATTGGTTGTTGTGCTGACCGAGCAAAATCACACTCTGGATAATCTGGCAAATCAAAGCAGCGCTTCGGTATTCCAATCGGTCTCTGTCGCCCGCCTGTCGAGCCAGTTTGCCCAACAAACCGAAACACTCGAACGTCTGGCACAACAATACATGATTCTGAAAGAAAATTCGGTACTGGATAGTTATATACAAATGCAGCAGATTTTTCAGGAGACACGTCAAAAGCTGAATACACATCTTCTAACATCTGAAAGAGGTGTTCTGGATGAAGTACTCATACAAGAAGCGTTGTTGTTTGAATTTTTGCAGGACTCCAAAAACAACAAAGAAAATTTAGACAAAATCATCGACGGTTATCATGACCTTACTATGAAAACGCAAGTTGTTCAGAGTGCCGCCAACCTTCTGGCGCAGAACTCCGTGGACAAATTGCAGGAAATGGCCGACGAAAGCCAGTCGAAGCGGTTTTATTTCTTGTGGGCGTCGCTATTGATTGCTTTGTTTTCAGCGATTTTGATTGCCTCGCTGATCGCCCGGCCATTAAAGAAAATTAATCAGGCAATCCATCAATTGGGCGGCGCTGACTTTTCCAAAGCAATCGAAATTCCGGGACCCGCCGAATTACGTTATCTTGGCCAACGCCTTGAATGGCTGCGTTCCCGCCTGCAAACGTTGGAAACGCAACAAACACGTTTTCTGCGCAATATGTCGCACGAGCTGAAAACACCATTAACCGCAATTCGCGAAGGTACCGAACTATTGCGCGACGGCGTTGGCGGCGAACTAAAACCGGAGCAACGGGAAATTATCCACATCGTCCGTGAAAACACCTTATCCTTGCAGCACATTATTGAAGACTTGCTGGATTTCCATCAGTCGCGCGTGATGAAACCGGATAAATTATTGCCTGTCGATCTTGCCGAAACGATTCAACATGTGATCCGCGAGCATAAGCTGGTCGCGTGGCGGCGTTTGATTTCATTTGAAACGACCCTGCCATCAATGCTGGTTACCGGCGATGCCAGAAAGATTTCCACGATCGTTGATAACCTGATCTCCAATGCCGTGAAATATTCTCCCCATCTTGGCAAAATTCTGGTCACATTACGCTCCGAGCGTGGTTATGCCCGCCTTGATGTCATTGACGAAGGCCCCGGCATTCCTGAAGATGAGCGCGATAAAATATTCGATACTTTTTATCAAGGCGCTCCCCCGCCCGAAAAAGAGCATCGCGTTCACGGCTCCGGCTTGGGTCTTGCCATTACACGAGAATACGTTCATGCGCATGGCGGTAAAATCACCTCCACTGACCGCAAAGACGGCAAAGAAGGAACGCGTTTTATTGTCTGGTTGCCGTTCTGGACAAATACGCTACCATTAACCACACAAAGCAAAACCACAATCACCAAAGTGCCAATACAATGAAATTACACGGCCTTTTTCAACTTCTTTTGCTGCTTCATACCACTTTGTCTATTGCAAGCTGCTCTTCCATACCCCCGGAAGAAATCGTGCGCGAAAAAGTCATAACTGTGACTGTGCCGTCTGTGTGCCCGCCTTGCCCCGAAGTTAATGAAACAAACGACGCAGATCGTGAACTGGCATCAATCATCCGGGACATTTCTCACTATGCCGCTATGTCTTTCGAAGAGCAGCAAGAAGCCCGAAGTGCTTTATCGGCAAAGCTTGATGATAAAATTGCGGCCAATCATTCTGACCTTATCCGCTTGGCAAGCTTAATGTCATTGCGTGGAAATCTTCAAAATGACCAGCGCGCGCTGGATTTATTATCGGCTGTGCGTAAAAGCAAAGAAGCTTCCGAAGACTTACGTCAACTTGCCGCAACATTTTCGCGTTTGTTATCCGTACGCGTTCGGGAAATGCAAAAGCTTCAGGCGTTAAATAAAATGGAAAAAAAGCTATTGCAAGAAAAATTTGGCAGTCCCAATTAAAACAATCCAATAAACATTACTTCACACATACACACATATTATGTCGCGCACAAACCCCAATATCCTTCTCGTTGACGACGATACCGATTTGCTTAAACTGATCAGTATGCGCTTGGTTTCCGCCGGCTATCAGGTGCGCACCGCTGAAAATGCCGAAAACGCACTATCAATCACGGAAATTGCTCCGCCTGCGCTGGTAATCACCGATTTGAAAATGCCCGGAATGGACGGCATGCAACTTTTCGAAATGCTGCAACAACGTCATCCAACCCTGCCGGTAATTATCCTGACCGCGCACGGCACTATTCCTGACGCCGTTGCAGCCACAGCGCGTGGTGTTTACGGCTTCTTGACCAAACCCTTTGACAGCCAGGAGCTTCTCGAAAAAGTAGAGGCGGCCATGCGACTCTCTTCGGGAGTTGTACTTTCGGCAGATGACGGCGAAGGCAATAAATGGCGTCAAGATATCATTACCTGTTCGCCGGAGATGGAGGACTTGCTGCGCCAAGCCCATCTTGCTGCAGATACCAACGCCAGTATTCTGATTGACGGCGAGCCGGGCACCGGTAAAGAACTGCTGGCGCGTGCAATCTACCGCGCCAGCCGACGTTCCGATAAGCCTTTCATTACTATTAATTGCGGCGCTCTCCCAAACGACCTTCTGGACGCCGAACTGTTCGGCCGCAAAGCGGATAAACATGGCAACAACGCCGTTCAAGGCGCTTTTCAAGCGGCAAACGGCGGCACGTTATTCCTCGACGAAATCGGTGATATGCCGCTATCGCTGCAGGTCAAGCTGCTTCGCGCTTTGCAGGAGCAAAAAGTCATGCCAGTCGGCGCATCCGTATCGGTTCCAGTCGATGTCCGCGTGATTTCCGCCACGTACCGCAATCTAAAAGAAGTTCTCGATGCCAATAAATTTCGCGAAGATCTTTTCTATCGTTTAAGCGTCGTATCGCTCCATCTGCCCAAACTTACTGATCGGCGCGAAGATATTCCATTGCTGGTCAGGCATTTCCTGTCGCAACTCAGTAGCGAATATGATAAAAAGGTATCATCGATAGCACCGGAGGCCATGGATATGCTCACGGCAGCAAGCTGGCCGGGGAATATCCGCCAATTGGCTTGCGTCATTGAGCAAGCGTTTACCTTATCAACGGCTTCAGTAATCCCGACTGTATTGATTCAAAAAGCACTCCGTGAAGAAACCGATTCGATGCCAACCTTCACCGATGCCCGGCGTGCTTTTGAGCGTGACTATCTGGTACGTTTGCTGAAGATGACCGGCGGTAACGTCGCCCGCGCTTCGATCAAGGCCAATCGTAACCGCACCGAATTTTATAAGCTATTGCAACGCAACAACCTTAACCTCGCGCTCTTTAAAAATCCGCGACGTATCAATAAAATATAATTCGGCTCCTGGTAAAAAGTCGCCTTAAGAAAGTCTCGCCGCCAATCGGCGTTTTACTTCCGGCCATTCGCAATCAATAATACTGTACAGCATCGAATTCCGTCTATATCCATCAGCCATGATCCGTTCGTAACGCATCTTGCCCTCGAACTGAGCGCCCAGACGAAGGATCGCCTGTTGTGAATTCTGATTGCGTTCATCAGTCACAAATTGAACGCGAATGCAATGCAGTTCATCAAACGCATAACATAACATCAGGTATTTTGCTTCGGTGTTTACAAATGTTTTTTGCCATGAACGGGCAATCCATGTATGTCCGATTTCCAAGCGGCGATGATAGGAATCCATTTTCCAAAAGCGTGTCGATCCGACAATGCTTTGATCGTGATTCAGTACTGTGACAAAAGGCAGGGCAGTTCCCTCGCGAAACCCGTCAAGCGCTGCTTGGACATAACCCGGCATTGCCCCCGCTGGCGGAATTGACGTAAACGGCAGCGTCCATAGCGCACCATCCGCAGCCGCATGCGCCAAAGCATCGGCGTCGCCCTCCCGCATTAAGCGAAGCGTGATGCGGCGGCCTGTTAGCTCCGGCTCTTTTCGAAAAAGATTCTTCATGACAGTCCCCAAGAAAAAGAAATGGCGCTTCCCCCAACCACAACATCAAGCACGCCCACAAAAAAGGACGAATCGTCGTCCTTTTGTTGCAATCGAAGCAGCGCTTTAAGTTTTTGCTTTTCATCGCGGCGCCTTACCTTAAAGCACTTATCGTGCGCACCGCTTTTCCTTTGCTTTGCCGCCAGCGCATACGGATTGCGCGGAACCAGTGTTTTCCCTTTCTTTTTCATTTTTTGCTTAGTACGCAAACCGCGAAAACATTTTTAATACTTCGGACATCGAATACCTGATGCGGTCCGCCGACGCGCCCCCTATCCGCACCCCGTTAATTACCTTTGAAATCATCCTCGATAGTCTTCCTCTGGGAAAACTTTGTTCAGTGTGTACCACACGCGAAAAAATATCAACATAGAAGTACGGTTTTCATTGAGCAATGATACTTATGTTGTGATAACGGTACACAATTTTGCTCATTGAGTCATCTCATCTCCTCGACGACAATAAAATAAAAGCGTAGCATTAGAAAATCTACCGGATTTTTAATTACGTCAAATTTACCTTCGGAATTTTTTTATGGCAACAACAAACAAAACCACCAAGCCTCTTACGAAAACCTTGGCCAAAAGACGCCGAAAAAAAAGTGTTCGTGCTACCGAAGTTGGAAAAACCCATGAAAAAATGGTTCGCATCATCGAAGAGCAAAGCAGTGCGCCGCAAGCCATAAAAGTCGCGCGGGCGCCGGCCGGCACCAAAGAGGAAAGCGGCAACGCCACACTTCCCCTTTCCTACCCATACCGTACCCGGATGCGCCGCCGCGAATATGAAGGCATGAAATTCGAACTGCAAATCGAATTGCTGAAAGTGCAAAGCTGGGTCAAGCAAACCAAGCAGCGCATCGTTTTGGTGTTTGAAGGGCGCGACGCCGCGGGCAAGGGCGGCACCATCAAGCGCTTCACCGAACATCTCAACCCACGCGGCGCACGGGTCGTTGCCCTTGATAAACCGACCCAGATTGAGCAACAGCAATGGTACTTCCAACGCTATTTAGCGCACTTCCCGACTGGCGGCGAAATCATTTTCTTCGATCGTTCGTGGTATAACCGTGCCGGCGTCGAACGCGTCATGGGTTTTTGTACCCCGACTCAATACCTGGAGTTCATGCGCCAGGCACCGGAACTTGAGCGCATGTGGGCCAACAGCGGCATTCTATTATTCAAATATTGGTTTTCGGTAAGCAGGGAAGAGCAATTACGCCGCTTCATTTCGCGCCGTGATGACCCATTAAAGCACTGGAAATTATCGCCGGTCGATATTCAATCTCTTGATAAATGGGACGACTATACGGCCGCCAAAAATGCCATGTTCTTCCATACCGATACCGCTGATGCACCATGGACGGTCATTAAATCCGATGATAAAAAACGGGCGCGTATCAATTGTCTGCGCCATTTCTTAAACGCCCTGGATTACCCTGACAAAAATCCGGATATCGCTATCGCTCCTGACCCGCTCTTGGTCGGAAGCGCCGCCACCGTCAAAGAAACCACAGAAAACATCCCTGACCGTTTTTGAACCTATAAAAACTAAGGCTGGCCCTCTTCCCGCTTACGCCCCGGAGGAAACGACGTATTCCCTTCGTCACGATTGTTTAATATCCGGATTTCCCTTTGCGGGAACGGCACCTCGATATCGTGCTCGATAAACAGATCCCACATGCGCAAATTAATATCACTTTTCAGTACACCTTGGCCGTTTTCGGGATCGCATACCCAAAAGACTAAATTTAAATTGATACCATTATCACCAAAGCCGGCCACGTCAACTCTTGGCGCGTTCCCGCCGTCAATGACCCGCGGTTGTTCGTTTGCCGCCTGTCGCATCAAACGCATCGCCAAACGCAAATCCGTACCATAGCCAACCTGGATCGTCAGCAATACGCGCGCCGCGCGCTGGTTGGAAGAATGATTTAACACCGTCTGCGTGAGAAAAGTCTCATTCGGAATCAGCGCGTCCACACCGTCCAGACTTTGCACCACAATATAACGTGCGGCAACTTGCTTGACGATCCCGAATTGGCTTCCGACAGTCACCATATCGCCGATATTGACCGAACGCTCCGCCAAAATGGCAAATCCAGCGATATAGTTCGCGACAATCTTCTGCAACCCCAAACCAATGCCGACACCGATCGCGCCACCGAATACCGCGAACACGGTCAAGTCAATACCAATCCCCTGCAACGCCAGCATAACAGCGATAAACAGCAACATGACGCGGATAAAGCGTACAAAAAACAGCCATCCGCCGTATGAAGCGTTTTTCCCCAGCTCTTGCGATAAGACGCGCTGCTCAATTAAGTCCGAAAACCAAATGGCGATGGATGCGGTAAAGCTGACGACAATAATACCTTTGAGCAACGCCCAGACCGAGACACCTTTTCCGAACGGCAATACCAGTGAATCCAGTTCCTCGATAATTTCAGGCAACACTCCCATGAAATGCAGTGCCACCAGAGACCAAACACTAAAAGCAATCGCCCGTTCAGACGCTGTCAACCACATTGAACGCGGAAATAATGAGCGCAACGTATACGCCATCAGCCTGATGACCAAGAACGCAATAGTCAATGGCAGCGCAATATTGAGAAACAGCGGTTCCGCATATAAATGAAATAATGAGCGCGCCAGTAGAATAAAAACAAAAGCCGACGCAGGAAATACGATACGCGTCAATGCCTGCCTTAACAGAAGCGCCCCATCTGTTTTTTCCTGTATCAATCCGCTGTAGCGGCACCAATATCGGCTAAATATCAGAGCAACAGCTACGCAAAACAGCGTCAGCGACAAATCCAGCCAACCGGCTGCCGATGATAACGAGGTGATCACCGAAGAAAATTTTAGTGTTTCTAACATACTGGCCTCACTTACTTCAAGATGCCGAAACCCGCTCGAGCACTGCGGCAAAAAAGCCGTCGGTATTATGTTGTCCCGGAAAAAGATTTAAATATTTCCCAGTGTCAAGCGGCACTTTCATCTCAGAAAATAAAATATTGGCGTCACACAGTTGAAAACTCCGGTGTTTTTCCAAAAACGATTCAATAACCACTTCATTCTCCATCTTCAATACACTACACGTCGCGTAAACCAGCCTACCGCCCGGTTTAACCAGTCGTGCCGCCGAAGCCAAGATCGCCGTTTGTTTTTCGTTTAACTCTCGCAAATGACTCTCGCTATAACGCCATTTCAAATCCGGATTACGCTGTAACGTTCCCGTACCGGTACACGGAGCATCAACCAGCACACGATCCATTTTTCCCGACAGCCGTTTGATTTTGCCGTCGTTTTCACTGCTCAACCGCTGCGAATGAACATTGGACAAACCGGAACGCGCCAAACGCGGCGCCAGCTTTTGCAAACGCTTTTCCGAAATATCGAATGCGTAAAGCCGCCCTTTGGAGTGCATGATCATACCGAGCAAAAGGGTTTTACCTCCGGCACCCGCACAAAAATCAGCAATCATTTCGCCACGCTTCGGCATTAACAACATCCCGGCAAGCTGGCTGCTTTCGCTCTGCACTTCTAGGCTCCCATTCTGCAACCAAGGATGCTTCACCAACATCGGCCGACCATGCACGCGTAAGCCATAGGGTGAGAAAGGGGTTGACTCAACACATAAGCCTTCTCGCCGCAATGCTGTCAATGCTTCATCGCGCGTTGTTTTCATGATATTCACGCGCAGATCAAACGGCGCGGGCTGATGCCAGCTCTTTACCAGCGCCAAACGTTGTTCGTCACTGTAATCGTGCCCAAGCCGCGCCCATAAATCGTCTGAAACATCGGCAGCTTCGATTTCAGTCAATGAAAATGCCAACCGCTCCGGAAGCTCTTCAAGCCAATGCTGGTCATGGTCATCGGCAAGTTTTTTTACTTCGCCCATAGCAAGCCCCAGCACCCGCACCAACGTGATCAATGCCAGACGTTGTTTTTGCGTCGTTTGCGCCAATGTTTTTAACGACCGTCGATAGCGCAAAAAAGCGAACGCGCCTTCGGCAATCAACGCGCGGTCACGTTGTCCCAGCGTAGGATATTCGCGAAAAAACTGCCGTAAAACGCTGTCTGCTGGAAAGCGCAAGGTGTCGGTACGGCTAATCGCTTCCGCCAAATGCTTGAGATGATATTTGCGCCACCGTGCGTTTTGTTGTTGCGTGTTCCCATCCATTGTTCAACCTTGCGGTTGTTGAACCGCATCAGCAATCGATACGGAGTTACGCAGCAAAACCGCATTACCGCGCACTGTTAAGCGATCTTCGCAATACCAGCGCACACAATCGGCCAGCAAACGGTGCTCGGCTTTCAGTACACGTGCCGCCAACGTTTCTTCATCGTCATGTGATAACACCGGCACAGCCGTTTGCCCGATAATTGGGCCAACATCCACATCGGGCGTAACAAAATGTACAGTACAACCGTGCCATTTCACTCCGTCAGCCAACGCGCGTTGGTGGGTATGCAGCCCCGGATAAGACGGCAGCAGCGCCGGATGAATGTTGATCATTTTCCCGGAAAAACGTCCAACTATTTTTTTGCCGAGAATGCGCATAAAGCCCGCCAACACAACAAGATCGGGCACACATGCGGCAATCGCGTCACCGAGCACCTGATCAAACAAGTCGCGCTCGGTAAAATCCTTCGACGGAATCACCACCGTTTCAATACCGCGCTCTTCCGCATGCTTTAAGCCCGCAGCATCGGCACGATTGGCGATGACACGCACCACATGCCCCGGAATTTCTCCTTGCGCATCCAATAACGATAATAGGTTCGAACCCCGCCCGGAGATCAGCACACAGATTTTTTTCACCATCAATTTTCCACCATCACGCGCGATTCGCCCGCCTTGCCCATAACCACCTCACCGATACGGGCCACTTTTTCCCCGTGCTCGGTCAATAAAGCAATGGCTTTTTCCGCGTGCGCATCATCCACAATGATGACCATGCCGACGCCACAATTAAACACCCGCAACATTTCATCTTCGTCAACATTGCCTTCGCGTTGCAACCAGTCGAACACCTCGTTACGCTGCCACGCCGAACGCG
>QMCE01000509.1_pt1 | contig 19843 bp, 15 predicted proteins | sample 1821851 | NCBI WGS metagenome assembly QMCE01 (sample SAMN09453174, study PRJNA476694) | Termite gut metagenome, whole genome shotgun sequencing project. | isolation source: worker | host: Odontotermes sp. | place: South Africa:Pretoria | collected 2016-01-28
GGGGAGAAGGAGGCGCAAGGGAGCGAGTACGCAAAAAACGGCACTCATTTCGAATGCCGATTTTTGTATCGAGCGCACTTTGCGCCGACGTGGCGGAGGGAAAGGGATTCGAACCCTTGTGGGCCGCGAAGGCCCTCAACAGTTTTCAAGACTGCGCCGTTATGACCGCTTCGGTATCCCTCCGGGCCGGCGCGGCGCGCTAACGCGCTACAACAATATAACACGCCAAAGGCAAATGCGTCAATGCGCCCTAAATATGCCCTCTCTTTTTACCCCTTTTCACAATAAACACTATCAGCACCACAACAGATGACAGCGTCTGCGCTATCGTGATGCGCACAGCCTGCATCTCGTCCGCGCCGGAAATCGTTACAACGTGCAAAAGATTGATGATGGCGTTGTTGACAAAATGCGCCGCCATGCTGAACCACAGCGCGCCGGTAAGCTTATACAGCAAGGTGTACTGAATTCCGCCAAGCGCGCTGGTTCCCACCAGCATCAGCCCCATCATGAACGCGCCGCCCGGCGACTGCACGCCGTCCAGCACGTTCCTCACTGGCTGCGCAATGTGCCAAAGGCCGAACACCAGCGCGGAAAACAGGCAGGCCTTGATGAAGGACAGCTTTTCTTCCGCCAGCCGGATGAACAGCCCGCGAAAAATCCCTTCCTCCATAACAACGTTGATGATGTTCCCCGCCACACAAATCAGAACAAACCCGATGCCGCTTTGAATCACCGAATCGCCGGTTGTGGAGTAGCTGGCGACATAAAACCGAAGGGCCGGCGCGTTTCCGGCCGATGCTTGCAGCAGAACCTCCGCCCCATACGCTATCGCGTAAACAACGGCGGCAAACAAGAGGCCAAAGCCGATTCCCTTTGCGGCGTTTTTCGGCGCAAAGCCAATATCGCTCCATTTGTATTTGGCAAGCCAAAGCGCCGCCGCCAGCAGCCCAATGCCAATCAGCTTATGGATGAAGGCTTCGCCTATCACGCTTTGGTCCGTGCGTATCACAAGGTACTCCATGGCGCGAAACACAAAGCAGACGAGATAGAAGAACAGGATGAACCTTAGTGGATGTTTTTTGATGCTTGGCATAGGCGCTTCCTCCGTAAATGCTCTAAAATTGAAACCGCAGCTGGTAATGCTCGGGGATGAAATAGAACTTGCAGCGGGCCAGCGATTGGCCGCCGGGGCCGTACAGCAGCGCCTCGATAAGCTGCAGCGGGCGGCCCTCCTGCGCGCCAAGGAAGGCGGCCTCCATCTCGTTGGCCTGCACCATCTTAAAGGTGGCGTCCCAGGTTTCGGCCTGTTCAAAAATAGCGGAGGTAACCAGCTTCTCCACCTCGCCCTCAAGGCCTATATCCACGCCGAGGGCGCTCAGCATGGCGGCGGGCACCTGGGTGAAGCTGTAACCCAGCACCCCCGCGCCTGCGAGGTATACGCTGTCGGCCGCCAGCACCAGCTCGCTGCGGCCTATGCCAAGGCGGGCGCGGGCAATGTCGGTGGGCGGGCCGTAGTTATACTGGATGCGCACCTCGCTCACGGCCTCGCGCGCGAGGCCGGTCATCGGGTTGCCGGGGCGGGCGGCGGGCTCGCTGTCCTTCTTCGGGGCCACCAGCGTGCCCTTGCCCTGGGCGCGCACAATCAGCCCGTCCTCGCTGAGGATGGCCAGGGCCTGGCGCAAAGTGTTGCGGCTGACGCCGTATCGCTCGGCCAGCACGTTTTCGCCGGGCAAGGTCTCATTCTCCCGGTAGGCGCCGTCCGCAATATCGGAATAAAGCGCGTTGTACACGCCCACGTAGGCGGGTACCTTCCCGCTGGAAAGATGCTTTCGCAGTTGCGCCGCCTCCCTTTTTCATAGTGCTTGCGCTTAAATGTTGCACAAGTTGAGTATAGCATGCCCTCGGCGCCCCCGCAAGCGCCGAGGGGCCGCTTTGTGCACACCGTACACTTTTTGCGCTAGAATTTGTAATCTCGCACAATCTTCGCCGCTTGCGTGCGCAAATAATTGACAGGCCGGGGGCGGCGTGCTATACTCCGAGCAAGTTGTTGCACAAGTTGCTCAAGTTGCGCCGATAGTGGAGGCCGAAGCGAATGAAACCCTTTGTGGTGATGCAAACCGATTTTGAAAAAGGGGTGTCCACCTGCACCATGGAGGGGGTCATCCTGGGGCTTTGCCCCGAGCTGAGGGTGTTCGACAACACCCACGCCATCCGCCCTTTCGACACCTGGGAAGCCTCCTTCGCGCTGTTCTACGTGGTGGATTTCTGGGCGCCGGGCACCGTCTTCATTTCGGTGGTGGACCCCGGCGTGGGCACCCCCCGCCGGGCCTGCGTGGCAAAGCTGAAAAACGGCAGCTATGTGGTAACGCCCGACAACGGCAGCCTCACCCACATGAAGCGGCACGTCGGCATCGCCGAGGTGCGCGAGATAGACGAAAGTTTGCACCGCCTGCCCTCCACCCGCAAGGTGAACATCTTCCACGGCCGCGATTTGTTCGCCTACTGCGCCGGTAAGCTGGCGGCCGGCATCATCAGCTATGAAGAGGTGGGCCCGGCCTACCCGGTGGATGAAGTGATCGCCCACGAGGAGACGCCGGTGCTGGCCGAAAACGGCCGGGTAAGCGGGATGCTGGAAACCGCCGACCGCCACTTCGGGCTTATTTGCACCAACATCCCGGTGGCGGCCTTCGAGGCCCAGGGCATCGCCTACGGCGACAGGCTGGACGCTGTGATACAGCACGAGGGGCGCGAGGTTTTCCACGAGGCAATCCCCTACGAGCGCAGCTTCGGCCATGTGGCCAGGGGGCAGGCGCTGGTGATGATAAGCGAAACGCAGCAGATGCAGCTGGCCAAGAACCTTGAAAACATGAGCGAGGAATACGGCCTGGGCACCGGCCCCGAGTGGACGGTGAGTTTTACGAAGGTTTGAGTACCCCAAAGGTGCTGTTAATTAGGGCGTGTATTCACAGCGCAACATCTAAATCTAACACGTCATTCACGTCATTGCGGGCTTGACCCGCAATCTTCTCCGGGATGCTTCCCCGCGTTACCGGATTGCGGGTCAAGCCCGCAATGACGTGTAGAACAATCAACGCGGCGAGGCGCGCCCAAGCTTGACTCGGCATTGACATACACTGCCGCGCGCACTATAGTAGAAATAGGTCGATATGCCTGTTTTCTTGGGGGATTATGCGGTAAAAACCCCCACGGGCAAAACGGCTAATGGGAACGTCTTATTCACACATAAGGGAGGAACAAAATGGGACAAAAGAGTATTGGCAAGAAAATCCTGGGTGACTGGAACACCAAAACAGTGGTCACCATCGCCATTGGCGCGGCGCTGTACGGCGTGCTGATGGTGTACGGCGGCATTCCCGTGTTCACGAACACGAACCTCTCCACCGCGCTGCTGGTGCCGGTGGTAACGGGCGCGCTGGTGGGCGCCGTGCCCACGGCCATCACCCTCTTCCTCGGCAACGTCATTGCCGACCTCATCGGCGGCTGGGGCCTGTGGTTCGACTGGTCCATCGGCAACGGCGTGATGGGCTTCTTTGTGGGCCTGCTGCCCGTGTACGGCGCCAATATCACCGAGGGCATCTTTAAGGTGAAGCACGCCGTATTGTACTGCATCGTCACCGGGCTGGGCCTCGGCGTCGCCCTTGTGGGCGTCATCCCCATACTCACCATGATTCTCTACGGCGGCGAGCTGTCCGTCACCTTCGCGCAGGGCTTTGTGGCCTGGGGCGCCAACGCCCTGGTGCTTCTGGTGGCCGGCGTGCCCATTCTGGCCCTGATGGCCAACCGCTTCAAGGCCCGCAGCAATTTGCAGGAAGCCTCAGATGACGAGGCGGCATCCTAACAAACCGGAATAACCTTGTGCGCGGCGGCGCCGCCGCCGCGCACCCTGGCCGTACCCCACCAGGCAAACATGCCTCGCACGGTGTAAGCCTGGTTTTTTGTACCCATAAATGCTTGCAAACAACAAAAATTACCAACAGGGATGGGATGCCATGAGCGACGCCGTGAACGAAAAAAAGCCCGTCATAGAGTTCAGGGGCTTCACATTTAAATACAAGGTGCAGCAAAAGCCCACCCTGCACGACATAGACCTGACCATCTATGAGGGCGAAAAGGTGCTGATACTCGGCCCCTCGGGCAGCGGGAAAAGCACCCTGGCCAGTTGCGTCAACGGGCTTGTGCCCTTCTCGGAGCCGGGCGAGATTACCGGCAGCGTGAAGGTGTGCGGCGTTGAAACGCAGCAGAGCAACCTGCACCAGCTCAGCCGCAACGTGGGCACCGTCTTGCAGGACTCCGACGCCCAGTTCGTGGGCCTTTCGGTGGCCGAGGACATCGCCTTCGCGCTGGAAAACGCGGCCATGCCCCGGGCGGAAATGATTCCGCTGGTGGAAAAAAGCGCCGCCATTGTGGGCATGGAGGACTTTCTCGACCATCTGCCCTACAAGCTTTCCGGCGGGCAAAAGCAGAAGGTAGCCCTGGCCGGCGTAATGCACGAGGACGTGAAGATACTGATTTTCGACGAGCCGCTGGCCTCGCTGGACCCCCAGATGGGCATGACGGCCGTGGACCTCATCGACGGCATCTGCCGCCGGAACAACCAGACCGTGCTCATCATCGAGCACCGCCTTGAGGACGTACTGTACCGCCCGATAGACCGGGTGGTGATGCTGGACAAGGGCCGCCTGATACTGGACACCACGCCCGAGGCCCTCTTGCGCAGCGACAAGCTGATGGAGCACGGCATCCGCGAGCCGCTGTACCTCACGGCCATGAAGTACGCCGGCTGCGTGCTGGACGAGGAACCGCAATTGTCCAACGCCGAGGCCCTTGTGCTGAGCGAGGGCAACCGCGAAAAGCTGCACCGCTTCTTCCGCAGCGAGACCGAGCCGGTAGTGGTGCAAAGCGAGCAGGAATTGATACGCGTGGAAAACGCCAGCTTTGCTTACTCCGCCAAGCTGCCCAACGCACTCAGCAACATAAGCTGCCTCATCCACAAAGGCGAATGCATCTCCCTTATAGGCAAGAACGGCGCGGGAAAAACCACCTTCGCCCGCCTCATCTGCGGCATCAACCGCCCGCAAGCGGGCAGCGTGGCGCTGGACGGTGAAAACTATTTGCCCCTGTCCATCAAGGAGATAGGCGAGCGCATCGGCTATGTGATGCAAAACCCCAACCAGATGCTGGTGAAGGACATCATTAAGGAAGAGGTGGCCCTGGCGCTGGCCTTGCGCGAACGCCCGCAGGAAGAAATAGACGAGCGGGTAGCCAAGGCCCTGAAAATGTGCAACCTGTACACCATGCGCAACTGGCCGGTGGACGCCGTGAGCTACGGCCAGAAAAAGCGCATCACCATCGCCTCCATTCTGGCGCTGGAGCCGGACACGATTCTTCTGGACGAGCCCACCGCCGGGCAGGACTACCACAACTACACCGAAATCATCGATTTTATCACCACGCTGAACCGCGAGTACGGCAAAACCATCCTCTTCATCACGCACGACATGCACCTTGCCATCGAGTACACAAACCGGGCCATCGTGTTTGCCGACGCCGAAATCATCGCCGACGACAGCGTGTTCCAGGTGCTCAGTGACGATGAAATCATCACCCGCGCCAACCTAAAGCAAACCTCGCTGTACACCCTGGCCGTGAAGCTGGGCCTCGATCCCGGCGACTTTATCCGCCATTTTGTGGAATACGAGAGGATGGTGAAAAAGCATGGAGAATAAATTCATCATCAACTTCACGCCGGGCACCACGCCCTTGCACCGCCTCACCGGCGCCACCAAGGTGCGTGTGTTTCTGGAGTTCATCTGGCTCATCATCGCCGTGTGGGACATTCGCCTGCTCAGCTTCCTCCTGGTGTGCTTCATGGTGGGCGCGGCCTCGCTGAAGCCTTACTGGCGGCCCATCCGCATTTTAATGCTTGTTGTGGTGTGGATGAACCTGCTGAACGTGTTCCTGTACTATCTTTTCAGCCCGGATATCGGCCAGCAATGGGCGGGCAGCCTCACCTACTTCCACCACATCGCGGGCCGGTACAACCTCTCTTACGAAACGCTGTGGTACTTCATCACCCGGCTGGTGAAGCTTTTCTCCTCCTTTGCCTGCTGCCTGGTGTTCATCCTCTCCGTCACGCCCAGCGAGTTCGCCGCCGGGCTGGCCTCCATCCATCTGCCCTACCGCTTTTGCATCATCGTGATGCTGGCCTTCCGTTACATCCCCGATTTATTGCGCGACTACAAGGAGATATCGGTGAGCGCGCAGGCCCGCGGCAGCGAGACGGACAAGCGCAAAACCGGCCTTATCAAACGCCTGAAATCGAGTTTTCTTGTCATCGTGCCGCTTATTCTTTCCTCCTTCGGGCGCATCAACGAAATTGCCAACGCCATGGATTTGCGCGGCTTTGGCAAAAGCAAGAAGCGCACCTGGTATGCCGAGCGCCCAAACCAAACGGCGGACAAAGTGCTGCAGGCCATCGGCTTCCTCGCGCTGCTGCTGGGCATCTATGTTACGCTGATGCGCGTGTTCAACCCCGATAATCCCCAACTGTGGTACCCATTTAACGATTTGACCACCTACAACTGGGCGGTATTGCCATGAAGCCCGCCATCGTCATCCAAACCGATTTCTCGCGTGATTCCAGCGCCGTGGCCGCGATGATTGGCGTGTGCCAAAGCGTGGACGCCGAGGTGAAGGTCTTCGACGGCAACAACGGCATCCCGCCCTTCAACATCTTCGCCGCCTCGATGAACCTGGCCCAGGTGGCCGAGTTCTGGCCGGCGGGCACGGTGTTTGTGAGCGTGGTGGACCCCGGCGTGGGCACCGCCCGCCGGGGCAGCGTGGCACAGCTTACAAACGGCAGCTATGTGGTAACGCCGGACAACGGCGCCCTCACCCACCTGTACCAGGGCGTTGGCGTTGCGGCCATTCGCGAGATAGACATGGCGGTGAACCGCTGGCCGGGCACCGAAAGCTGCCATATCTTCCACGGGCGCGACGTGTTCGCCTACACGGCCATACGCCTGGCCTCCGGCGTCATTGATTTCGCGGGCGTGGGGCCGGAGTACCCCTTGGGCGAGATGGTGACGATAGACTGCGCCGAGCCGAGCTATGAAGACGGCCTGCACATCGGCATTGTGAATTCCGCCGTGCCGCACTTCGGCCTTGTGAGCAGCAACGTGCCCGCCGAGGCCCTGCTGCAACGCGGGCTTGAGTACGGCGACCGCCTTGAGGTGCGCATCAGCCATGGCGGCGAGCCGCGTTTTTGTGAAACGATGCCTTTTGAGCGCAGCTTTGGCTATGTGGAACCGGGGCAGCCGCTGGCGCATATCTCTTCCTCCTATTTTATGGAGGTAGCCCTGCGCAACGAGAGCCTTGCCGCCAAATACGGCATTGAGGCCGGGCCGGACTGGCGAATTAGCTTTAGAAAGGTCTAGCACGCAGTGATTTAACTTAATTGTATAGCCTGTCATCCTGAGCGCAGCGAAGGAGCTTTCCCTTCGTGAAAAGCAAGCTTTCCGACACAAAGATTCTTCGCTCCGCTCAGAATGACCAGGAAAATTCAAGATATTCCCGTGTGCTGGCAACTTCTTCTCACACGGCGATGTGCGAAGCTTTGTTTTGCCAACATGATATACTATTGGTATATTATAATATTAATATAACTCGGAGGCAACAGTCCATGAAACCCGCAATTGTGATACAGACCGATTTCTCGCGCAATTCCAGCGCCGTGGCCGCCATGTATGGCGTGTGCCAAAGCGTGGATGCTACTGTCCCCCTGTTCGACCTCACCCACGGCATTCCGCCCTTCAACATCTTCGCCGCCAGCCATTCCCTCAAGGACGTGGCGGACTTTTGGCCGGCGGGCACGGTGTTTGTAAGCGTGGTGGACCCCGGCGTGGGCACCCCCCGCCGGGGCAGCGTGGCGAAGCTGAAAAACGGCAGCTATGTGGTAACGCCAGACAACGGCACCCTCACCCACCTGTGCCAGAGCGTGGGCGTTGCGGCCATTCGCGAGATTGACATGACGGTGAACCGCTGGCCGGGCACCGAAAGCTGCGATATCTTCCACGGGCGCGACGTGTTCGCCTATACGGCCATCCGCCTCGCTTCCGGCGTCATCGATTTCGCGGGCGTGGGCCCCGAGTACCCGGTGGAGGAGGTGGTGCGCATCGCTTACGACGGCCCAGCAAACACCAACGGGACGCTCACGGGCATCATCGAGCACTCCGGCCCCAATTTCGGGCTGGTGAGCAGCAACATCCCCGACGCAATGTTCACCGAGGATGCGCAGTACGGCGACTTCTTCGACGTCACCATCCAAAACGAGGGCAAAACCGTCTACCACGAGCGGGTGGAGTTCCAAAAAAGCTTCGGCTATGTGGAAAAGGGCGCGCCCATCCTCTTCATCGGCGAGACAGCCACCGTGCAGATAGCCCTGCGCGAAAAAAATATCGTCACTCAATACGGCATCGACGCCGGGCCGGGCTGGCACATCAGCCTTACAAAGGAGAACTAAGCATGAGTAAGCCAGCGATTTGCATCCAGACCGATTTCGGCATCCATTGGGGCGCGCCGTCCAGCATGCACGGCGTCATCGCCTCCATCGACCCCGCCATCCGCGTGGACGACATCACGCACATGCTTCCGAAGTTCGACCCCTGGGCCGCCAGCTACTGCCTGTTCTACACCATGCCCACCTGGCCCGCGGGCACGGTGTTCGTAAGCGTGGTAGACCCCGGCGTGGGCACGGCCCGCAAGGCCTGCGTGGCCAAAACCGCCGGCGGCCAGTATGTGGTAACGCCGGACAACGGCAGCCTCACCCATGTGAAGAAGCTGCTGGGCATTGCGGAGGTGCGCGAGATAGACGAAAGCGTGAACCGCCGCCCCGGCAGCGAAAAGTTCAACACCTTCCACGGGCGCGATTTGTTCGCCTACTGCGCCGGCAAGCTGGCCGCCGGGCTTATCGGCTTTGAGCAAGTGGGCCCCGCCTACCCGGCGGAGGACATCATCGTCTACCCCACCCCCGAGCCCAGCGTGGCCCCGGGCCTTGTGGAAGGCTACATCACCATGTGCGACACCCACTTCGGCGGCGTCAGCAGCAACGTTGCCATCACGCAGTTCGAGGCCGCGGGCTTTGAGCACGGCCAGATGGTGAAGGTGAGCATTGAGCGGGACGGCAAGCCCTTCTTCCACAGCCCCGTGCTCTACCACCGCTCCTTCGGCTTTGTAAAGCTGGGCGAGCCCATTGTTTATAACGGCCTTACGGGCTTCATCTCCATGGGCCTGCGCGAGGCCGATTTGCTGGAACGCTATCCCCTGGGCGCCGGGCCGGATTGGGCCATCCGCTTTGAAAAACACTGCTGAGGGCGCGCGGGGCGGGCCAAGGCTGTGCGGCGAGGCCGACCGCGCCGACCTGCTAATGCGCCTGGCCGCCGACCCCGTGGCCAACACCTTCCTGATAGCGGACATCGACCATTTCGGCTTTGAAAGCGGCTTCCAAAAGGTTTGGCTGGACGATGCCGCCGGCGCGGTGTATCTCTTATACTACGACAATCTGGCCCTCTACGCGCCAAAGCCCGAAGCTGTGAACGCCGCATTCGCGGCAAAAACGGCGAGGGAGCATTCCGCCGCCTGCGTGATGGGCCGCCTTGAAACGGTGGCGCCGCTGGCCGCCCTGCTGCCGGGCATGGCGCTGCGCGACGAGGTGTTCTGCGCGCTGGACGCCGGCCAGGCGCCGCGGGCCACGCCGGCCATGCTGGCCGCCGCAGGCGAGGCACAGAAAGCGGCGCCCGCCGACGCGGACGAGATACACGCCTTTTTGGGCGGCTTCGCCGAGCTGGCGGGCAAATATGCCTCCAAAGAGATGATTGCGGCGCGCCTGGCCGGGGCCGACGGCCTGCATCTCGTTATCCGGCGGGGCGGGCGCATTGCCGCCCACGGCAACACCGCCGCGGCCACCGCCTACGCCACCATGATAGGCGGCCTTGCCGCCGCGCCCGAACACCGGGGCGAGGGGCTGGGCGGCGGGGTGGCGCTTGCCCTGTGCCGGCGCATTATGGCGGCCGGGGCCCGGCCCGCCGCGCTGTGCAGCGCCAAGGCCTACGCCGGCTTCGCGGCCAGGCTGGGCTTCAAGCAGCTGTGCCGCTGGGGCATGCTGCTGCGCGGGTGAGCGTATCACAGTCCGCTTTGCTGCACTGTCATTCTGAACGAAGTGAAGAATCTTTGTGTCGGAAAATTTGCTTTTATACGAAGGGCAAGATCCTTCGCGGGGGCACTTTGTGCCGAGCCTGGCTTGGTGAAGCCAAACAGGCGAGCCCGCTTGCGGGACGCTCAGGCTTTGGTTTAGCTCTCGCCGTCCGCCGTTACGGTGGCTGTGGCAAATTCGCCGGCGACCTTGCTGAAAATTTCCACAAGCACAGGGTCGAAATGGGTGCCGGCGCCGTCGATGATGACCTTCTCCGCTTCCTTTGCGGGGAGGGCCTTTTTGTACGGCCGGGTGGAAATCAGGGCGTCGTATACGTCCACAATGCCCATCAGGCGGCCCAAAAGCGGTATTTCCAGGCCCCTGAGGCCCGCCGGGTAGCCGCTGCCGTCCCATTTTTCGTGGTGGGTGGCGGCTATCACCTCGGCGTGCTGCAAAAAGTGCTCGGTTTCCACGTTCCTGTCCAGCCGCCGAATCGATTCGGCGCCCTTGGCCACATGGGTCTTCATCACCTCGAATTCCTCGGCATTGAGCTTGCCGGGCTTGTTCAGGATGGCGTCGCTGATGAATATTTTGCCGAGGTCGTGAAGCTGGGTGGAGGGCACGATGTACTCCGTGCCCTCCCAGGCCAGCACCTCTTCGGGGTATACGTTGTATTCCACCAGGCTGTCTAGCAAAAGGGCCATGTATTTCTGCGTGCGCACAATGTGCCCGCCGGTGTAAACGTCACGGAACTCCACCAGCTCGGCCACGGCGCTGATGATGAAGTTTTGCAGGCCGGATATCTGCGCGGTTTTTTCCTTCACCATTTCAATCAAATTGTCGTTGAAATCCACCAGTTCGGCCTTCTGGCGCTCAATCAACAGCTGGTTTGCGATGCGCCGCAGCATAATGGGCGCGGCAAAGGGCTTGGTGATGTAATCCACCGCGCCGAGGGCCAGGCCCTCCAGCTCGTCCGTTTCCTCGGTGCGGGAGGTGACGAAGATGACCGGGATATCCATGTACCTGGCGTCGGCCTTCAGCAGCTTAATCACGTCAAAGCCGTTCATGCCGGGCATCATGATGTCCAGCAGAATCAAATCCGGCCTCACGCTTTCCAAAAACTTGAATAGCCGCTCCGCCGAGGGCAGGGCGTACACCTCGTACAAATTCCTCAGCATATTCTTGGCGATGTTCAGGTTTGCCTGGTTGTCGTCTACCAGCATGATGGTTTGCCTTTGCGGCTTGTACATAGGCTATTCTCCTTTTGCTCTATACCAATCCCTTTTGCAGTTCAAAGAAATCGTCCACCGCCTTTACAATTTCGGCGGGCGGCATACTTTTCAGCAGATAGCCCTCGGGCCGAAGCTCCTTCACCTTGATGATGCTGAGCGTATCGTTCTTAATGGTGAGGAACATCACGGGGATGGTGGAAAACTCCGGCTCCGAGCGTATCATTTCCAGCACCTGCTTACCGTCCACCACGGGCATCGCGTAGTCCAGCAGCACCAGGTCCGGTCGGTTCAGCGCCAGGTATTTGATGGCCATGGCCCCGGAATTTGCCAAAAACACGCTGTACCTGTCTTCCAGCCAGCCTTTCACGTTGCGCAGCCACACGCCGGAATCGTCCACCACCAGTATCTTTTTCTTCACGCTGTGCTGGCGGATGCGGCTTTGTATCTGCTCTGCCAAAAAGCTGACGTGGATGTGGATGGGCCGCACGAAATCGTAGTGGAACAGGTGCGCCGGGATAATGGCTTTGACGCTCTCGATGTCCTTGGGGCTGCCCAGCAGGAAGGCGGGGATGTTGCACTCCACCAGGCGGTCTTTGATGTACAAAAGCGCCTCCTGGCGTTCCAGCAGCTTTTCCTCCGCGTGAAGCAGCATGCCGCAGAAGTCCTCCTTGCTGTCGGCCAGGGCGTCAACGTCCGCGGGCAGGGAAATCAGCCCGTAGGAAAGCTCCTTCAGGCTGGCCTCAAAGCCCAGCAGCAGATGGCTCCTCGCCTCGGCCACCACCAAAATGTTCTGTGAGTCCCGCTCAAAAGCCCCGCAGTCCCCGCGTTGCGCACCCTTCATGGCAAATCTCCTCTACCCGCCCAGCATTTCAATAAGGGCTTTCGCCGCAGCCAAGGCCTGCTCGCTTGCCACGTCGGCCACGCCGGTGCGCAGCGCCTCCATCTGCGCCGCGCACTTTGCCGGCATTTGCAGCCTCTCCAGCAGCGCCAGCGTCGCGTCGGCATCGTCCAGGTCAAAGCGTTCCAGCGCCGCGCTCAGGCGATTGAGCAGCGCGACGGTCTCGCCGCTGGACGCCCGCCGCTTTTTGCCCAGCGTGGCCTTCACAAAAAGCTCCAGCACGGGCTTAAGGGCTTTGTAGCGATCCAGAACGCCGGGCGTTTCCCGCTCCATCGCCAGCCAGTCTTCGTTGTCGCCGCAGCTTTCCAGGCGGGCAAAGTCTCGCGAAAGAGCCCTGGCCCCGATGATTCGCGCGCTGTTTTTCAGCGCGTGGGCCTCTGTGGTGAGATCCTTGAACAGGCTTTTCGCAAGCAGGTCTTCCATGTGGGCGGCCTTTTGGTCTATCAGGCGACAGAAGTCTCCCAGCAGGCTGAAATAAAGCTCCTTTGTTTTGGAGTGGCGCATGCCCTCGTTTGTGTCTATGCCCTCAAGGCGGGGCATCGGCGCGTCGCTATCCGCCGGGGCCTTGGCGGCGGGCGGCGCGCGCCGCGCGCGCTTCGGGCTTTGCGGCGCTTTTTGCTGCAGGGCCACAGGCAGCCAATACCACAGCATGGCTCGTATTTCCTTCATGTCCATCGGCTTCTTCGCAAAATCGCTGAAACCCGCCTGCAGCAGTTCCGCCCTAATGTCCTGCCCCTCCTGCGCGCTAAGCGCGATGACGGGCAGTTTTTGATAGTATTCGTCCTCCATCTCGCGCAGCCTTCGGGTCGTTTCCACGCCGTCCATTTTCGGCATCAGCTTATCCATAAACACAAGGTGATAATTCTTTTTTTGCAGCATCCGCAGGGCGCTTTCGCCGCTTTTGGCCAGCTCCACGTGCATTTTCAGCGGCTTCAGCAGGCCCTGCGCCAGTTTCAGGTTCGTTTCGTTGTCGTCTACCACCAATATGTTGGCCTCGGGCGCAATGAAATCCGGCGGCCCCGCCGCTTCGGCCAGAGGCTCCCGCGCCTTTCGCGGGGGGCGTTGTTCGCGCGCGTCCCACTGCGAAAACCTTGAAAGGTCCAGCCCGATGACCGCCTCGAAGTCCATGTTGTCGATTTGGCGGCGCAGCCAGGCCACCAGCTCCTCGCCGCTTTCGTAGCGAAAGGCCTCAAGCGCCTCCATCGCCGCGTCCACGCCGTCCATATCAAAGGCCGCGCAGGCGCTGCGCAGCTGCGCCAAAAGCATGGGCTGCGGCGCCGGCGCCAGGGGCTTGTGCTCCCCGCCCACCGCCTCCGTCGCCGCGTCTATCGCGTCCAGCAGGGCCGTCGCCTTCGCCTCAAAGGCGGCGTGGCTGGCCTTCACCGCCCCGGCCTGGCCCGCGCGGGCGGCCATTTCCAGCCCTTCGGCCAGCTTGCCCGCCTCCTGCGCCGCTATGCCGTAGCTGGCGCCCTTCACGCCGTGCACGGCAATGGCGTAGGCGTCCATGTTCCCCGCCGCCAAATGCTCCTCCAGGCGCCCCAGCAGCGCCCGCGTGTTCGCGGAATAGCTGCGCAGCACGTCGAGGAAAACCTCCTCGCTGCCGGCAAAGCGTTCCAGGGCCTTTTCCGTGTCCACCCCGTCGATGCGAAGGGCCGCCGGCCCCTGCGCGCCGGGCAGGTCTTCGGGCGGCGGGGCGGCAAGGGCTCCGGGCCGGGCTTCCTTGTCTTTATTGCGCACCCAGCGCCTCAGCACCGAATCCAGCTTCGCGATGTCGATGGGCTTTGAGAGAAACGCCTGGAAGCCCTGATTGAGGAACATCTCCTCGTTGCCCATAATGGCGTTGGCCGTCAGCGCAATCACCGGGATGTTCCGGGCGTACTCGGTGCCTATCTCTTCGCGGATGATGCGCAGGGCCTCTATCCCGTCTATCTCCGGCATCATGTGATCCATAAATATTGCGCTGTATCGGGGTTCGCCCGCGCGCATCATCTCCACGGCCTGCCGCCCGGCTGTGGCGCAGTCCACCTTTAGGCCGTAGGGCTTCAGCATGCCGCGCACCACGTCGAGGTTGGTCTCAATGTCGTCCACCACCAGCACCCGCGCGTAAGAGAGATCCACCCTCGGCAGCTTTTTGTTGCGCGCGCGGCGAGACAGCGTGTAGCGCAGGCCCGCCAGGTTTTCGGCCAGTTCTTTGCCAATGGGCGCTTCGCCGGCGGCGTGCTGCAGCAGCCGCACATGGAAGCAGCTTCCCTCGCCGTGCACGCTCTCCACGGTGATGCTGCCGTCCATCATTTCCACCAGGCGCTTTGTGATGGAAAGCCCCAGGCCCGTGCCCTCCACCCCGTGGCTCATCTGCCGGTTCACGCGCAGGTAATCGAGGAAAAGCTTCTGCATGTCCTCCGGCTTCATGCCGATGCCGGTGTCTCGCACGCTGGAAACCAGCCATACCTTGTCGCCCTCCTGCTCAAAGCCCACGCGCCACTCCACCGTGCCGGCGTTGGTGTATTTAAAAGCGTTGGACAGGAGGTTGTTGAACACCTGCTTCACGCGCAAATCGTCGCCCACCAGCGCGCCGGGCAGCTCTTCGTCCACCTGCAGGCGGAAGCTGACGGGCTTTTCGCCAATGCGCACCACATTCTGTGCCGCCACGTCGTTGATGAGGCTGGGGGTGTCGTAGCGCACGGGCAGAAGCTCGAACTTGCCGGATTCTATCTTAGAAATATCCAGTATATCGTTCACGATAGAGAGGATGGTCATGCCCGAGGCGTGTATCTTTTCCAATTTGTCCCCCACCTCTCCGCTGGTGCCCTCGCTGTCCAGCGCCAGCTCCGAAAGGCCCACCACGGCGTTCAGCGGCGTGCGTATCTCGTGGCTCATGTGGGCCAGAAAGTTGCTTTTCGCGCTGTTGGCGTGTTCGGCGTCGGCCAGCGCGGCTTCCAGCCGGGCCGAGGTGTCCTGCAGCTCCGCCATCATTTCCCTTTGCTCGCGCAAATCGCGCGAATAGGCCGCCACCACAAAGCCGTCCCCATAGGGCACACGCACCATGGTCACCTCCGCCGGCACGGGTGTGCCGTCCGGCATTTGGTACAGCCACTCATAGCGGCTGGTGCCGTTTTCAAAGGCTTCCTTCACCATCATTTTGGCTTTGTCGCGCGTTTTCATGCCATCGGGCTGAGTTTTCGGCGCAAGCTCGTAATAGCGGCGAAGGTATTCCGCCTTGTCTTTAAGGCCGAACAGGCGCACGGCCGCCTCGTTGCACTCGATGATGTTGTAGTTTTTATCCCACAGGCGGCTGGCCAGGGGGGTGGCGTCCAGCATCAGCCGGATGCGCTCGTGTTCCTCGCGCATGGCGCCCACCTGCGCGCGCAGCGCCGCGTTCAGTTTATCCAGCGCGCGGTTCATCACGTCTTTTTCGCCGCGCGCTTGCAGGCCCACCGCCAGCTCTCCGTTCGCGATATTCTCCACCAGCGCCACCTGGCGGCGGGTGTTGGCTATCATGCTGTTGAAGGCCTCGGCCAGGGTGCGCATTTCGTCCTTTGTGTTCACGCGGATATCGAGGTCGGTATCGCCCACGGCCAGCGCCTTTGCGGCCTTCGTCATGGCGCGTATGGGGCCCACAATGCGCCCGGTGATGAAGAGGATGAGCGCGATGGCCGCGGCCAGTATAAAGGCGGTGACGATGAGGCCCATCTGCACGAAAGAGCCGATGATGGAGAGTTCTTGGTCGAAATACTGCCCGATGAACAGCATGCCCAGCACCCGGCCGTTGCTGCCGAACAGGGGGATGTACTTGCACACGGCCATGCGGCCCTCAACGTCCACCCGGCCGGAATAGGGCTGCCCGGCGTACACGGTGTTCACAATGTGGGCGTCCGCCCTGGTGCCGGTAATTCGCGCGCCGGTGGCGTCGCGCACCGTGGTGGCAACGCGATTGTCGCCCAGCACCACGGTCACTTCGCAGCCCATCATTTCCTTAATACTGTCCACGTAAGTGTTTGAGTCCAGCCGGAAGCCCGCCGAGGCCACGCCCAGAAGCCGGCCGTCATCGCCGTATACCGGGGCGCCCGCGCGCACGGCCAGGCGCACGGCGGAGCCCGTCTCAATGCCCGCGAGGGGCTTGCCGGCCATGGCGGAGGCAATGTTGGCCTGCCCGGCCTGAGAATCGCCCAACTGCAAAGGCGCGTGCGTGCGCGCCAGCACCCGGCCCTCGGGGCCGGTCACGGTGCAGAACTCGGCTCCGGCCTCTTCCCCCAGCGCCTTCGCGCGGGCCAAAAGGCCCTCTTGGCTGCCCGCGGCCAGCGCGCCAACGAAGGCCGGGTCTCTGGCGATGGCCAGCGAAGCGGCCATCGCTTCGTTTTTCAGGCTGTCAATGTCGTCCTCCACCACTCTTGCGGCCATCTCCACCCGGGCAACGGTAACCTCGTCCACAAAGCGAGAAAAGCGCGCGATGTTGGACGCGAGAACCGCCGCGGCCACAAGCAGAACCAGCACGATTGTGGGAACCAGTATCTTCGCCTTGATACCCATCGCGGCAGCCCTCCTGCTGTGTCATACTACTCTCTGGCCAAAATGACAAACATCAGAGTAGTATCAAATCCTTTACCGGCTCGGCGCACAGAGATGCAGTCTCCAAAATTATATTCTCTGCGCGCGGGCGAATAAAAGGCCTCACGGCGCACATTCGCGCGCCGCGCAGGGCGGCGGGTTCGGGCGGCAAAAAATCGCAAAGCCCACCTGATTTTGTCCAATCGGGCAGAGCGCGAAACTAAGATACGGCAAAATCTTGCCCTCGCGCACAAAAGGCTATATAATGTGTCTGCATCGATTTCTTGTGGGGAGGGGAGGCCGATGCTGCCAACACCTTTTGTGGTAGACGAAAAAGAGTTCCTGCCTCGTCCGCGCGTTCAGGCATTGCTGGAAAGCGCGGCGAAGGAACCCCTTGCCATCGTGTGTGCGGGGGCCGGCTATGGGAAATCACGCGCGGTGTTTGAGTTTGCCCGAAAAACCTCAAAGCCCGCTTTTTGGATACACTTTTCCGAGCGTGACAATGCGGGCTCGCGCTTTTGGGCCAAATACACCCGCTTTGCCGCCGGGTGGGACGAAGACTTCGCCCGCCAGTGCAAGTCCATGGGCTTTCCCGACACCGAGGACAAGCTGAACCAATACTGGGCGCTGCGCGCGCGGCACGCGCCCGAGCGCCCGCACCTGTTCGTGCTGGACGACATTCACCTCATTCGCCATCCAGACATTTTACGCTTTATGCAGCGCAGGCTGCGCGAGTCCGCGAAGAACAGCACGCTGATTCTTGTGTGCCGCGAACTGCCGGCCCTGGGCCTGGCCGGCCCCTGGCTGCGCGGCCAGATACCCAGCATTGGCGAGGACGAGCTGCGCTTTACCGAAGAGGAACTGGCGCTGTATCTGGCGCAGCAGGGCGTGCCCATGCCGGCGCAAAGCCTGAGAGACATTCTGGCCGATACGGGCGGCTGGGCCTTTTCGGTAAGCCTGGTGGCGCGCTCGCTGAAAAAGTCTCCCGGCTACGCGGGCTATGTGCGCGTGGCCATGAAGCAGAACATCTTCCGGCTGATGGAGAGCGAGGTGTTCGACGTTGTTTCCGAGCGGCTGCAACGCTTTATGGTGCGGCTTTCGCTCATAGACCATCTGCCGGCGGAGCTGGTGGCCACCCTTGCCGGGGGCGACGCGGGGCTTCTGGCCGAACTGCGGCGCCAAAGCGCCTACATCCGCTTCGACGACGGCATCCACGCCTATTTGATTCACCACCTGTTTTTGGATTATCTGCGCACCCGGCGAAGCATCCTCACCAAGGAGGAAACGGCCGAAACCTACCGCCTGGCCGCGGCCTGGTGCCGCCAGAACGGCTTTGAAATAGACGCGCTGGGCTATCTGGAAAAGATGGAGGACTACGGATCCCTTGTTGCCCTGATGGCTGAGCTTCCCATGCAAATGCCCATGGACATTGCACGCTGCGCCGTTGAGATATTTGAACGAGCACCTCGGCGGATTTCCGGCGAGGTCTTTTTCTTCGCCGCAATGCACGTGCGGGTGGCCGTGCGCCTGGGGCGCTGGCAAGAGGCGCTGGCGCTGATGCGCAGCTATGAGGAAGAGTTTTTGCGCCTGCCGGAGGACGACGACTTTCGCAACCGCGCGCTGGGCACCATTTACTACAGCTGGGGCAACCTGCGCGCCCTGCTGTGCACCATGGACGACCGCTACGACTTCGACAGCTACTACGCCAAAATGGACGAATGCCTAAGCAAATCTCCACTGCCCCCGGAGCAATGCGCCGACGTGCCGATTGGCGCTTGGGTAAACCTTACGGGCAGCGCGCGGGCGGGCGCCCCGCAGGAATTCATAAACGCCTACGAACGGGCGGCGCGGCATTTTTCCCACTGCTGGGGCGGCTGGAGCGTGGCCGCAGACGTACTGTGCCGGGGGGAACTGCTTTACTACCGGGGCGAAATACGGGCGGCGGAGCCTATTTTTACCGCTGTTTTGGGGCAGGCGCCCGAGCAGCTGCAATTTGAAATAGAGCACAAGACTCTGTTCTATCTTCTGCGGCTGGCCCTGTGGCACGGCGACCATGAAAAAGCCCAGCGGGTGCTGCGCCGAATGGAAACCCGGCTGGAAAGCGAGAGCTATTCCCAGCGGTTTTTCCACCACGACATCGCCCTGGGCTGGTACTATTGCGCGCTGCGCCAGCCCGAGAAGGTACCCCTGTGGCTGAGGGAGAGCTTCGCGCCCTACAGCCACGCCTATTTCGCCGAGAATTTCGGCAACCAGCTCAAGGCGCGTTACCGCTATCTCGTGCGGGACTATGCGCCCCTTTTGGCCTACATCGAGAGTGTGGAGCGCCGCGAGTCCATCCTTTACGGCCGTGTGGAAATGCTGGCGCTGAAAGCCTGCGTGTGCTACCAGATGCAAGACAAGCCCGCCGCGCTGAACGCGCTGCGGCAAGCCTATGAAACGGGGCAGCCGAACGGCATTATAATGCCCTTTGTCGAGCTGGGCAGAGACATGCGCACCCTCGCCTTTGCCGCCCTGCGCGAGCCCGGCACCCCCCTTCCCACCGAGTGGCTGGAGACCGTGAAGCGCAAAGCGGCCACCTTTGCCAAGCATCAGTCGCTGATGGTATCCGCCTGCCGGCAGGAGGACGGGCCCAGCGGCGGCATGACGCTTTCCACGCGTGAGCGGGAGATTTTGGGAGACCTGTACCACGGCCTCACACGCCCGGAGATAGCCGCAAAACAGGCGCTGTCCACCAATACGGTGAACAGCGCCGTCAACAGCATATTCAACAAGCTGGGCGCCCACAGCATAGCCGACGCCGTGCGCATTGCGGCGGAGGAAAAGCTGGTGTAGCGCGCCCGAGTTTATTTTCATTCTAATACTACTCTCTGACTAAAATGACAAACATCTGAGCGGGTCTTTTTCCCCCTCGCCGCGTTCTCGTCGGTCGGAATACACCAAGTATTCCTCCCTCCT
>QMCE01000510.1_pt1 | contig 19838 bp, 4 predicted proteins | sample 1821851 | NCBI WGS metagenome assembly QMCE01 (sample SAMN09453174, study PRJNA476694) | Termite gut metagenome, whole genome shotgun sequencing project. | isolation source: worker | host: Odontotermes sp. | place: South Africa:Pretoria | collected 2016-01-28
TCTCAGATGAAAGCCAATCCCAAAGCGGAGATGTGCTTTTCAGCCGGCAATGTCCAAATCAGGGTTACCGGCACGCTCGAACAAGTATTCGATGAAAACTTAAGAGAAGAAATCTTCGCTCACCCTACAAGACAGTTTCTGCATCTGCCTGCGTGGACAGAAAGCGGTCAAAACAAACTCCTGCAAATCTTCGTGATGAAAAATTGCTCCGCCATTACATGGACGATGGAAACCAATTTTGACGAAAAGCAGCCCGTAAAACTTTGCTGAACGCCGCGCAATAACAAGGACGTATGGCAAACAAATATCGAGATTCTCCGCAACATCTGCCTTTTAATGGCGAATTCTCAGGTAACGCAGAAGTGTAATCTTCTCCATTTTAAGAGCTAAGAGAAATCAAGACCTAAATGCAGCCGGAGAAAAACCGGCTGCTGCTTGGCTTCAGGGAATCTTTATACCCACTATCATATTTATGCACGTATCATCCCAGGTTGTGCCTTCATATACATCCAAAATAGTAACTTTTATTTTTGATACGCTTGAAGGAAAACGAATTGTTTGTAAATTTGGTGTATCCAGAATATCATATTCATTTGCAAAAATCCCATTGTCACCTTCAACTAAAATCTTTTTAATTCGATTATTCTTCAAATATAAACCAGGATTGTTGACCGATACAAAACCATTTGAAATTACTATTCCATTAATTTGATTAAGAAGTTGTGATTCATTATAATCAAATTCAATAAACTCACCGATTCCGTCTCCATGCACGCCTTCAACCCAAGGACCGCTTTTTATTGACATATTTAAATTCTCGCCGACATATTTTGTGTTTCCTTCTGTAAGAAATGACGATGCAATAATTTTAACATCATGTGAATTTTCAAAAACTTGATGTCTGCCAATCTTTATTTCATCAGACAAACCCTTTCGGATTAATAAACCGCTCTCTGCTCGTATTGGATCATAAATGGAAACATATCCAAAATCATTATTATAAAGCAATATTGCTTTAATCTCCGGTGAATTATTTGCAGCATTTATATTCAAATAACGAATATCATTATTTACATTACATTGATACGTACTCTCTATTTCTTCCGGCAGACTTGCAGCAAAAGGCATAATAACTATTTTATTGCCTTCAATTTCATAATATGGACAAACAGGGTCTGTCCCTCCAAAACGTAATGGCTCTATTCCGTCAAAGAAAGCAGACTCCTTTTTATACACTATTTTGTACCTAAGATATTCTCCCTCTGCCTCTGGATCATCGGACCATCTTGCATAGCTATGATTATAAACTATCGTATTTTCGTTTTCATATTCGTAGGAAGAATCAAAAGACATCATCGTTCCATCCCCTACAGAACCGGTTATATATGTTTGCTTATCAGTAATATAAAACCGGTCTTGCAAACTGAAAGTTTCATTAACTGTAATGTGTTCTGCATACAGATAACCGTCTTCATGCAATGTTACATTAATTACCTTCTTTGCGATTTCTTCATCATTTATAGGATTATCCGCATTTTGCATACGGATAATTTCATAACCATTAAAAACATATCTTCCTGTGTATTTGCTTTGTGCATTAGCAGAAAAAGCGGATTGAATCGCAGGCAAAACATCTTCAGGATTTTTTACAAGAATATCTGTATCACTGACAATAGGCTGCTTGCTTCGCTTCCGGCTTATTCTTATATAAGCGGAATCCGAATCATCTGGATAGTATGATATGTATGGATCAGACAAAAATCCTTTCTGTGTTTCAAATAAAAAATAAGATGAATTTTGAGTAATTTCAGTGAGGTCATACTTTTCATTTGAAACCAATTCAGCGGAATTTGTTCCGCCATTTACCAAAGAGATTTCCTCAAAAATCAAATGTCCGTCAAAAGAAAGTTTTACAATTTCCACATCTTCCAAAATATTGCTTATAGGCAGCATAGAACTTCTGTTTACATAATCATGATTTACATGAATATAATAACCGCAAAAGGGCTCAAGATTAGCCGGAAACATTTCTTCTTCATATTTCTCTTGGGAATAACAAGGAGTTAAAATCATACATAACATTGCAAAACAAATAATTCTTTTCACTTTATTTCTCCTGATTCTCAAGAGCATATCATGATAAGCATGTTTAGAACAATCAACAATCAAACATGGCCTCGGCTTGGGTTGCGGTTAGCCGCTGTCATGTTGAAAAAATCTGTAAGACGGAAAGAACCGTTCCATAACTACTTGATTTCTCCCGAGTTATGGAAGATACATCAAGAAGAACCCCAAAACACAGAGCTTATCGAGGTTCTTCATTACCATTGCTTTTACCTGCTTCCAGTAAAGGGCGGAAACTGATAAGTACCAGATGGCTGACCAGGTACAGTACTACCTGTAGTAAGACTTACGCTTCCGCCGGGATGCAGAGGATACCCATCCTGCTGGAACGACCATGCATCCTTGCTCCATGCCCAACTATGCGGACCTTTTGCAGCTTCCGCAGCCGTAGTGGTAGTTCCCGCGATAAAGTGGAAATACGCTGTAGCGTTTACTTCCCAGGAAATCCAATACCATGTAGTACCGTTTGGAGTCATTAACCGTATACCGTTATAGTTATTTTCATCCCATGACAGTGGGAATCCCGGAGTCAGGCTGTCGCCGCTTTTACTGTCCCCGCCGCGGATCCAAAGCTGGGTTGTGCGGCCGCCGCCTCCGGCAGCAGGTAAAGCAGGAGGATTCCTAAACTGGATTACCGAACGGGCGGCAACCTCATAGGCTTTCTCACTTGCTCCTGCCGCTTCTGCTATGATGGCGCAGAGATAGCCATTGTAACCATTTGCTTGTGCGGTAGTAAGAATAGAAATACTATTATTGCGAGTATAAGATGTACCTGCTGATGCAGGCATAGTAACAGAAGGTCTTGCCGGAGGAGTGGTAAAGGTTTCAACTGCCGCTGTATTAGTAAGTCCGCTGCCATACCTAATTTCAACGCCAGGAGTTTGGCAGTCAATTTTGAATTGGGCATTACGGGGCTGAGCAGCTCTTACAGGATTCCCGGTAGTTATACTCCCCCTTTCCTTCTGCACTCGAATAAAAGGTCTATTTGCGCCGGAAACCGGCACAGCGGTACTTGTATCATTTTTCGCTATAACAGGGTTATTCTGCTCATCCCGTACCAAACTTTCATTAAAGGTTAGGGCATAGTTTACCCCTTTCACATTAAAGGCATAATTGCCGCTGAGCGTTACTTCAAGGGAATTATTATTTACCTTAACCACGCCGGCAGTAACCGGAATAATAACCTTGTCGGCGTTTCGACTTTTAAGGGCAGTAACCAAAGCGGTGTTATTGGTATCCAAGTCATAATTCAAAATATACTTTTCCGTAAGGTCAGCCGCACCGGCCGCGTTAGTGCCATTAGTTCCTACGGTATAATAAGCTCCAAGCACAGAAGCGCCGCCGAAACGGTTGTATTCATCTTTGGTCAAAACTGCGGGGGCAAGGTATGTTCCTTGCTGAGTAAGGGTAATAACGCCGCTTCCTTTGTAAATCTTTTTGCTGAAATTGAGGGTTAATTTTGAATTGTCAGCATCATACGACGCTCCAGTAAATACAGGTACTGTCGTATCTATGGTAATGCGGGCATAATCACTCAAACTGTTTCCGCTGCCGTCCTTGCCGTCAGTCCGAAGTTCTGCAGTTACAATCTTCCCGTCCGCTGTCAGTGTAACCCCGACAAGATCAATACTATTAATTCCTAGCGTCCCCACATCGTTACCAAGAGCTATTGTATAGTTAAACTTGAGCGTACTTGTATTGCTGCGGTTAGTTCCATCAAATAAAGCGACAGCAGTATTATTTCCGGCATTCAGTTTCAATTGAGGATCGCCTGTTATATCTACCACTTTACTCAAATTAAGAATGATAGTAATTGGATCACCGGTCTTGTATGTTCCCGATGGAGAACTTCCGCTGAAACTGCGCAGCAGGGGAATGTCCTCTTCAATGGTAATCGTTACCGAAGCAGTATTATCAGAAACATTCCCCGCACGGTCGGTTTGCCGCGTGCTTATGGTATAGCTTCCAATGTTTTGAATTTCTACTTCACCGGTGTACGTATGCCAACTGCCGTTAATACTGTACTCCGCCAACGCGCCGCTTTCCCCGCCGCTAACCGTAAAGGTCTGGGCTGTCTTAAAAGTTCCGCCCGCGTGGCTTAATACAGGCGGATTAGGCTTTGTAGTATCTATGACAATCGTTTTCCCTTCTGTTCCATCCGCGATATTTTTTCCCGCGGGAATGGAGAAAACGGTTAATGCATTTCCCGCCTCATCTTTAATAGATGCGCCCGCATTTAGGGTTAAACCGGTAACGGATAACGCAGATGTATTGTGAGAATTGACAGTCCGATAAGTGAACAGCAGAAAGTCCTGACCGCTTACGTTCTGATTCAAAACATCGGTTGTTCCGTCCGTGGAGCCGATTAAATTATCCAAACCTAATTGAGCGCCGCCGCTTCCTCTGTTAAAAACGATTTTTTCATTAAAGTACAAGCGCAGATTAATAGTACTGCCCGCTTTGTAATAACCGGCCTCATTCATGGATTCTACCCTGCTTATAGAGGGAGGCTCTGTATCGATTTTGATCTTCTTGGTATCACTAAGGTTTTTCCCGGCAGGAATAGTCGTCATATCCGCGGCTCCGCCGCCGGTCCATGTGCCGCTGCCAAACTCAATACTGGTAACATTAAGGAACGACGCCGTATCATCTCCGTCCGCAACAGTGTAAGTAAATTTGTGCCGCATAGTACCGTCACCGGATGTACGTTCAGCGGTTTTCCCATTGTTCAGATTAAGATAAGGAATATCGGCGCCGGTGTATTCTACGTCTTTGTTAAACTCAAGATATATGTTAATTTCCTTGCCTATGCTGTACGAGCCGTCACTGACATCACTAGTAACAAACCTCAGTACGGGATTATTGGTATCTATTCTCGCGGAAAAAGACCTTTTCGCTATATTATTGCCAATGTCATGCAAAGTAACCGTAATATCTCCATCTCCTGAGCCTTCTTCGCCCTGATGATATATCACAGGCCCCGCTTCCCATGTACCATTTGCGCCGTCATATTCCAGCGAGGCATCAACAGGTGTCCCATTCCATGACACTGTAAAGATACCCATCTTATCTTTGTCTTTCCATATTTTGGCGGAATCATCATTCCATGTACCAGATAGATAAATTTCATCTCCCTCTTTCATAAAATCCATTACATCATTTTTGAGCTCAAGAGTTGTGCGATTCTGTACTTCAACGCCCGTCCGTTTAACAATAATGCGGTCAATGCTCAATGAAGGCGGCTGTATGTCCCCCCGAACCGAATAGGGTAAAGTCAGCGCGCGTCCTTCATCGCCCTCTACACGGAATATAAAACTCTGCGTCGCCAAAGAGAATTCATCGGGGCCTGTTCCTATATTCAAATCATCAAACAGATTAAGGCTTTTGCTGAACGTTTTTTCTACCCGTCCCTCATTGTTTTTCCCTTTAGGAATCAAATCCAGTTCCCAGATCATGTTCCCCTTGGCATCTTTTCCGGGGGTGTTCCAACCTGCATATTCAGTGGACAGATACAAAACACGGTTTTCGTCAACTGCGTTGGGATTAAGCCGCACCATGGTAAGCCGTTTGGGTTCAACTCCGTCTCCGGCAATCCCCTCTACGGTAAAATCCCCGTCCACGTTACCAAACAGTGTTTCCTGCGCGGCAGGTTTGGTTACGGAAATGCTTGGAGCGTCAACATCATATACATAGAAATAACGCGTTACCTGTTCTCCCTTATTGCCCTGCTTATCCTCACAATCGATAACAATTTTGTATACGGCATATTTTGTAGGACTCGTGATAGTCCAGTTAAAAAACGCGGAAGTATCCTTTCCCCCTTCCAAAGGCTGATTATATACCACGCCTTCATCAACAAGCTGCCCATTTCCTCCATCATATATCTTGTAAGAAACTGAATATACGCTCTTATTGTCATAGGCCTGCCCCTGAATAACAGAACCCGGGTATACTCTGCATAATTGCTGAGCCTCTGCTTGGTTTTCAACGCCAAAACCGTCTACCCAAGGTTTATCGGCTTCAGGCCACCAGACCAGCCAGCCGTGGCTGCGGGGCAGAGATTTATTTCCCGCCTGATCGGTAACAGTACTGATCAATTGGAGATACTTTTTCCCCGTAATGGGATTTCCGCCTGCGTCTCTAATTTCTGTACCGGGGATTATTGCTTTTCCGCTCCAGCCCATATTCTCAACCGGATTTGCGTCAGGATTGTAATAGATGGTTTCCTCATCATCCGCAAGCTGAAAATAAAGACCGGCAAAAGAAAAATCATCTTTTATTTCATATTGAACCGCTATTTCTCCGCTATGCAGGCGGTTCAATATTGAAGGATTTTGCAGCTTGTATGCGTCAAAGATTGTTTCATAGCTATCAAGTTCCAACATTGGAGCAAGTATCGTAACTACCGGGGGCGATGCGTCTTTGATTACCCGGCGCTGCTGTACCGCGCTGGTTTTGTTTACGCTGTTTTCCGCACTCACGCTGATAAGGTATTCCCCGTCGAGAGTATCCTTCGGCATTGATACTCCTACCGACCAGAAGATATTTTTCTTATCCAGAGCAGTCCAGACTCCGTTATTGTTTGTGTATTCCCAAACAGGAGAAGCGGTACTCCGGCTGCTCCATAAGCCGCGCTCACTGCGGAATTCCTGCTTCCACCCTTCCCCTTCTTTTGTTACGTATTCCACGGTAATGGTCAATAGAATTATTCCCTCTTTATCCGCGGCGGTTCCTTTTATAGTAAAGACGCTCCCCACATTCTCCATAAAATCCGGGCTGTCAATGGTAACGGTTGGAGGAACCATATTCACTTTGCTTCCCAACCCGACAGGACTATCACAGGAGGAAAGGCACAAGATGCCGCACAAGGTAATTACTAACAGACTAAATAATGGTAAGATTACTTTTGCTTTCATTTTTTCCTCCTTCTAAAAACTCGCCGTATTACCGGAATGCAGACCATAATTTCCATAAGTACGCTTACTGTAGAACTCTGTTGCCCTTCCTGTCCACGTAGTACCTGTCAGCGCTCCGTCAGGCTGAGCCTGAGTGGTTCTTAAGTTAACTTGATAATACTCGCTGATGATCTCCCAGCTAATCCATATCCAGTCGGTATAATTTCCGGCTGAATTGCCGCCGGTGTTACTTTGACTTCTTTTGTTTTTGAACGCGTATTTACTTGATTTCCCGGTCATATCATTATTGCTAAGCGGGAATCCGGATATAGTAGGCTGTCCTCCGTATACGTTAGCGCCTTCGATTTTTACATAATTACCATCTCCGCCTGATGTATCACGGTAAACCAATAAAGTCTTAAAGACCCCTTCGTAACCCGTCTCGCTTTCAGCCAGATTATTCCGTTGTGCTTTTGCCGCTATATAATCCTTGCGGGCTGTATACAGGCTGTTTGCTTCCGCTGCTGCCGGCATTAAGGGGTAATTTGTTCCGGTATAATTGTAATTCATAGAGGTAGAAATTGAACTTAATTCACCGGCGCCTGCGTCCGCGATATTGGAATTGGTACTGGTATCATCTTTTGATGACGGCGTACCGGTAGTGCCGGGAGCAATACCGGCAGTACCTTTGTTCCAAGTGCCGTATATTATAGCTGCCCCTGGAGTTACAGAGTCTATGCGGTATTGCGCCTGAACCCGGTGTATTCCTCCATTTGTTATACCGTTAAGAGTAGGATTTGCCGTTGGGTAATTATTTGAAACACGGTTCACCCTGATGACCGGGGAGGCTGTTTTTCCCGACCAGACAACCGTTGAAAACGCTTGCGACTGGTTTCCCGTATCGTCACGGAAAGCGCCGTTACTAATGGAAATATCCCATATCCGGCCGTCGGGGAGTTCGTCCAGTTGTATCGCTATTTGATTGGTTCCCATTTTAGTAACCTGACTGGACTGAACGTCAATTTCCTGCCATAAATATCCGGCGTCGTTGAAAATGGTTCGGATAGTTGCGTCATTCAGTCCGTAGTCAAATTTCAGCACATATTTCGTAGCCGTATCGGGAACGTATTTACCGCCGCTTAACTTGAGTCCGTGAGTGGTCTTTGTGTAGTAGGCATCCAACGCGGCTGTATTACCTTTGGTCACAGCATAATATTCTTCATTGGTTAACACCGGAGGAATAAGCCAATCGCCGCTGGGCTTAATCGTAATGGTTCCATTTTCCGGCGATACCGCGTGATTAAATGTCAGGATCAGATTATTGTTGTCCAATTCTGTGTCAGTATTTAAAGCGGCTAACGCGGCAGTTGCATTATTGTATTGAGTTACAATCACATTACCGGTATCACCTGTATTCAAACCGGTAATAACAGGCGCTATAGAGTTCACTTTTACGCCTGGACGAGAATAATTTGATATCACGTTTGCAATAACCCCGCCGGGGGCAGTACTGTCTTCACGCTTAACGCCATTCAGGCTGATGCTCTTTATAACCAAAGGTTCCCACCTCAGACCGGCCGGAACAGTCCACTCAAAGGATAGGAAAAAATCAGCGGTATTTACAGCAGATGCAAGCCTAAGCGTAATATTTTCAGCGTTGGGCCCATTGCGCCCAATAGTAATTGACGGACCCGCGGTACCGGCAGGAGCCGTTACCTTTCCGTCAAATAACAGCCTGAATGAGAGCTTTTCTCCTTCAATATATGTGCCGTCAGGGTTATCACAGATCAGTCCGGCAAGATTGTATTTCTCGCTCACAATAACGGCCGTTTTAACTGATTCTGTGCTGTTGCCCGCAAGGTCTGTTTGCCGGGCAATCACATTGTAGTTTCCAGGGCTGTTAATATCGGGAATAGTATAGGAAGAGCCGAAATCGTCTTTCCATGTTATACCATTGTCAATGGTGTATTCCACTTTCGCGCCGGGCTCAATACCTCCGGTAATTTGAAACTTTCTCGGCGGTACTGAAGTAAGCGATGTAACTGTCAGCGCGGCAGGCGGAGTAGTATCTATTGCCGCATTACCTGTAGCCAGAGGCACACCCGCCAGTGAAAGTATATTGCCCTGGGCTCCGGCTTTGTCTGTAATTATTTTAAGATCCGTATCAGAGAAAAGGCTTGCCGCACAGCTTACCGACGCCGCGTTATCGCCGTTCTGCACCTTATAGGTAAAGACCATGGTTTTATCATTGTTTTCCAAACCTTGGAAATTTGCGAAGCGGCTATTAAAAGACAAACGCAGCTTTGGATTTCCAAGAACCCGTATTTCCTTACCGGCTGTAACTTTTATTTCCAAATCTTGCCCTGCTCTCAGCCAAAGCGGGGCAGCTCCATTATCAGTAAACTCAATTTTCGTAACCACCGGAGCAATGCCGTCAACATGAAATGTTTTTGACAGATTCATCTGCGGCGCCGGAATTGCTGTCAAATCGTTCTCACTGCTGATATAACCGCCATTCAGGTCTATCGCGGTTACGGTGAGTCCGCTGGGTTCTGTTTCATCGTTCGGCTGTATGTTATACGCAAAATCCAGTGTGGAACTTCCCGCTCCGCCTGCGTACTTAGCGTAACGCTCTTTGCCGTCTGTAAATCCCCCCAACACCAGTCTGGGTTCACCGCTGACGGTGTTTACCGCCCCGTCAAAAACAGTCTGTATGGTTATGGTATCCCGTCCGCTGAATGTTGTATCATCAGCGTGGGGAGAAGCAATTCCCGCAAACTCCGGCAATGTAGTAATGATGACATATTGTTCCAGTTGATTCTCATTGCCCAGCATGTCTTCTACGCTGACCCGATAATAATACGTTCCCTCATTAAAGAAGGAATAGGGATTCGTGGAAGTCCATACGTTTACATCCGCTCCAGTGCCCCTTGTCAGCGGAATGTATTTATTGGTATCTGTTACAGATATAAGTTTTACTGAATCTGGATTAATGGATATGCCCGGTTTAGGATTGATGCGGATTCTAAATTGTATATCTTCATTTTTTCCGTGTTCTTCCCCGTTCGCGGGACTTTCAACGGTAATTCCCGGAGGGCTGGTATAGGGCATTAAGCGGAAAGGCAGAAAAACATCAATTCCGGCTTTACTCCGGGTATACAGTATGAACAATTTCGGCTCGTTTTCCAAACTGCCATTGTACTTAAAATCATCAAAGTTAAAACTTTGTTCAAAAGCCCACTGTTTAAATGTTTTGTTTCCAATTATATGGTCCTCTATGCGTGTAAGCGCAATGTTATTCCATATCTTTATGCCGCCTGCGGGGGCATTATCTATGAGGGCTTTCTGCCCCTTTTCCATCTGATCATTAGCGTTCCAACCCGAACCGTTCGGAATCCATGCTATTCTAAGAAATGCAACTTCGTCCGAATTCAGCGCCGAACCTGTAAGGGTAAAACTTCCATCAGCATTTAAGGCCGGACCGGTATATTCTTTAGGCGCTGTAACAGATATGACCGGTATTCCGTCTTCCATAACCTGAATGGTAAATAAGCGGTGTGTCCAGCGTCCTCCTGTATCAAGGGCGAGAACAATGAGGCGGTACACGCCCCGTTCGCCCGCGCTTGTTACCGGAACAGTGGTGTTTTTCACCGCGGAACTTATCCGGTTATCCTTCAAAGCGCTGCTATAGGAAAAACTTCCGCGCGCAGAGGCATCATAAAGAGATTGCAGTTTTTGATCTTCGGAACTTCCTGAAATAAACGCGTCCCAGTCCGCTTCGGAAACCATCGCCGCGTATACCGCTTTCACGCTGTCATCGTCAAATACCATTACCGGTAAAACGCTCTCTTTCTCCGCGGGTATTGCTCCGTTTTCCTCTTCAATATTTATCAGTATTCGCGCCTTATCCGCTTCAGGATACCAGCACAGGCTGGATAATTGATTGGACACATCATTTTGTCCGCTGTGCCCGGCAAGGGCTTTGGCGCTTATAACCGCTTGCAGATAATGCCGCCCCGTACTATACGCGGAATTGGCGTCAGTCAACATTTTTTCGGTTATCTCCCAAGCCGGCGTAGTCAGCCCTCCGCTCGTCCGCCCAAGCGCCTCCAAAAATACGAAGTTTTGCTTCTCGCTGTCCCAAAAATTAAGGCTTACATCAGACAGTTCAAAATCATGCATAATGGAGGCGCGGATAGTAAAAGATTCGTTTTGAAAATAATCAACATACTCAAATTTGTTTAGGTTCAGAGTTTCCAGTCTGCTTTTGGGCAGCAGGTCAACATACACCCCCAAAGACCGTTCAATTTTTGCGCTTTCAACAATAGGCGGATTCGCGTCTACCAATAGGGTAAGGCTTTGCATCATATATGCCCCTACATTTTTGGGGCTGTCAAAGGCTTTTACGGTAATATTCCGTTCTCCCTCAGGTATGCCGTCCAGAGCAATGCGCCATGCTTGTTTTCCATCAGAGCCCTTTGGACCTATCTGCGCGCCGCTCCATACCCGTGTTCCGCCTGTTTCTTTTACTGTGAGTTCTACTTGTATTCCGGTAACGAGGACATTGTCCCATGCTGCTCCTGTCAGGATACATTCAGGACCAACCCGTATACCGGGGCCGATGAGAAGTCTGTTATCTCCCTCAATTATCCTTTCGGTTCCGTCTGGAAGAATAATGCTTGTTATTGTAAGAGTCGGAGCTTCAAAATCGATGGCCTTGCCAAAACCAACACTTTGCTCACAGGAGACGCACAGTACTGCCAGCATCAGACAGATAATGCTTAAAGCTGGCGAGCTTCTCCATTGCTTTATCTTATTACACATAACAATCTCCGCAATTACATCATCAGAAAATATACAAGCGCAGCCCAATAATCAACAACTCCGCCGCAGAGCCTCCCTCGCGCAAGCGAGTTCTTGAGTATTAAACCCTCAACACGAATAAATTATTGTATCGAGCTTATACGCCGCCGCGTCTGCGTCAGTTGGGACAAACCGCAACTGCCCCTTTGTAAACATACTAAAGGTGCGTAAAAATGTTCGATTTGGTAATGGTGATTTTGGGAAATGTAATTTTGAGAAATTCTATCTGAACCAATAGCGCGCTCATCCATGCTGAGCTGCCGCTTTGGGTATACCTTCACTAGCAATATCAAACAGGAAAAAGTCAGCGCCTATGCCAAGACAAAAAACCTTTCCTTCATTTGTCTATCCTCCTTAATATAAATATTATCATTTTTGTAAGAAATGTCAAATTTTTGCAGAGAATTTGCAGAGAAATTGTAATAGGTGCAAGAACTGGAGTTTTGCAGATACCTCAAATGATATAAAAAAAGAGGTCTCCTTTTTGGAGACCTCTTTACGCGTTATTATGTATTATTGATTAGCAACCGGTATGTTAGGATTTGGAATATTAACAGGTAAATCAGGGCGTTCCATGAAAGTACCGGAGAAGTTTACAACTCCCTTATTTGTAGTGGCAGGCGTTCCAGGAACTAACCAACGATGTTTACCGGCAAATATCGGGTAACTGGTTTTATAAGATGTCCAACCGCCGCGCTGATATGCCCATCTCCTAGGTCCGTATTGCCACGCAACATCGGCTGACGAAGCGGTATAACCATCGGCGGTACTATCGCGCCCCATAATAAAATCTACATACGCCGTTGCGTTTATGTCCCACGTAACATATTTCCATATTGAGTTATTAAGAGTATCTGTACCTGTCTTTGTCATAAGCCTTATACCGGCTCTTTTGCCGCTTAAATTTCCCCAGTTGTCTTCCCATGTAAACGGAAAGCCGGGTATAGAGGAGCTGCCTATAGCGTCTCCGCCGCGGATCCAGATTTGATCGCCGTTGCCTAGAAGCGTTCCCTCAGCATTACTCATAGCAATAGTACTGTAAGTAATAACAGTACGATATGCCATTTCTTCGGCTTCTTGACTCCTTTCTTCGTTTGCATCCATAGTATCATCATTATCTTCGTCTATATAGGCTATGGCTCTTGTCCACCACTGCTGTCCCTGTACATTATTTTGAGTAACAGCAGTGTTATTATTATTAATAGTTTCGCCAATCGTAATTTCAGCAGTATATTTATTTGCTGCAGCATTATTGGGACGTGGTGCTCCACCGCCTGTATCGCCCGGACCAGCAAGAGTCCAATTCACACCGTTTACATTTGAGTGCCATACACTAGGAGTATATCTTATACTCGCGCCAGGCGTCCTTGTATCCATTCGCGCTCTTGCTGTTAGCGGCGGAGTTGCTACAAAACGCGGATTATTCTCATTACCATTTCCATTATTATTATTTGTAATGGCAATGCTATCCTGTGTTTTAAAAACTCTGATAAAAGGTCTTGCAACTCCTCCTAATGTTATGGAAGAATTATCAGAAGGACTACTGTTACTAAAACTATCCCTAACAAAATCTTCGGGAACTGTAACCGTATATCTTGCTCCGGGAACTTGAGGAGCGTTTGCGCCTGTAAGCGTTATTGTAACTGTACTGCCGATAATCGTTACAGCCTGATTATTAACAGGAATGGAAATAGCTTCGGCTTTCCTAAACGCCTCCCTAAAAATGGAGAGGGCAGCATCTTCACTATTTACCGCAGCGGGATTTATATTGTAACCTAAAATGTATTTAGTAGTTGTATCCGCCGCGCCGGAAGAAAGTACGCCATTCGTTCCTCTTGTATAGTAGGTGTCAATGCCCGGAACCGTCCGCAGTCTGTTGTACTGCGCTTCTGTCATTACGGCAGGCAAAAGGAAATCGTCTTCAACTTGTTCAATCGTTATATTTCCGCTTCCTTTAAAAACTTGACGGTTAAAAGTTATTTCAAGGGTTGTATTGTACGAATTGTCATTAGCAACAGTCCCTGTATTAAATTTTATCCCGCTAACTGTAAGCTCGCTTGTGTCAATTTTTATATCTTTGTTTTCGCTAAGACGCGCGGTTGAAGGCAAAGTGCCTATATCAATCAATTGTGTTACGTTTATTCCTGCAGCATCTATCGCAGTTCCTGACCAACTCACAACATCAAGATCAGCATTTTCGGAAATACTGTCACCGCTTTCTACTGTATACGCAGCGGTGAAAATGCTTCCTGTTCCTGTTATAGGGATACTAATTGCGTTTTCGCCTCTCCGCGCGTTGAGTGTAAGCGCGGCATTCGACAATGTTACCTCTTTTCTAAATGAAACAGTAATTACAATTGTGTTGCGCCCATCGACACTGCTATATATTCCGTTCGCGCTTGTAGAACTTATGCGCGTCAGAATATTACCCGGATCCCAATTAAAACGTATAGGTTGTGACCACGGGCCTTCATTTCCCGCTTTGTCTATTTGACGCGCTTTTATTATATTCTCTCCTTTCTGATTAAGCGCAAACGGAGTATTATTGGTGTTAGGAGCGGTCGTGGGATTTTTTTCGTCTCCTGTTATGGTGTACTCTATTCTTTCTGTCGAAAGCGTTCCTTCTCCTTCTATCGCAAGCCAAAGATTCGTGTTATAAACGTTCGTCAAATCTACACCCGCTCCGCCGGAAACGCCTGTTATGATAACGCTATTAACAGTATTTGTTAAAACATTATTTATGTTATTTGCGCTTAAAACTCTCACAACAGGAACGCCGGGTTTTGTTGTATCAATATAAATGCCATCAAGTGTTGCGGTAAAACTATCAGCATTTAAAACATTTCCCGCAATGTCTGTTATGGTTCCACTAATGCCAGTTACCTGTATTGCGCTTCCTTCTGAGTCGTCGTCTGCACCAATGTTGTATACAAAAGTTATTTTATCTCCGGCGACTTTTATATCGTTACTATTTTGCGATGTATATTTTACATCATTGCCAACTTGTAACGTTAATTTGGGCAAATTGGCATTGGTAATATTATCGGGTATGGCTACACTTTCAGAAAACTCTACATCAATGTAAATATCCTCCCCTGAATTATAATAACCGCGCACAGTGCTGGAACTAACACTGTCTGCTTTAACTGTAGGAGGAGTCGTGTCAATTTGTATACGCTTTCCTGCTCCAAGAGAATCGCTTGTATTTACAGGAAGCGTTTTTGCGTAATAAGTACCTTCAGGTCTTGTTGTTCCGTCATATCCTGGATTATTAGTCAGCCATATCTCTTCGCCGTCTCCCGAGGTCCATTTAAAGGCTACGGGATTGTTAAGAGACGTAACATTAAGATTCCCCACACCTGTGTCATGTCCCGCCCCTACTGTATAGTAAAAGTATTGGCGGCTGTTATTGCTTTGGCTGTTTTTATAACCTGACCCAACTCTGTAGTCAGCAACTGCGCCTGCCCCCGCGTTTAAATTAAGCGCGGGTATAGCCGTGGGTTGCTGTAATCTTACCGGTTTATTAAACTCTAAAATTATTTCTATAGTGTCTCCTTCGCTATAAAATTTATCTTCGGAATCGCTTGTAATACGCAGTAATTTAACATTGTCGCTTTCAATTAACCAAGATGCCCCGGCTTCCACAATATTTCCGCCTATATCGGCAACTGACGCAATTATAACTAACGCGTCTTTTAATCCTGAAGGTTTAAGTGCGTTTTGTGAGTTTTCTGCCCCTACTGTTGCTTTAACAGTCCAAGTGCCGGAAGTGTCAGTATTCTTGGAAAATTGTATTTCTGGATTATTATCTGTAATATTTTCGCCGTTTACCGTAATGTTTAAATTAGGCTTGAAGTAAGTATTAATATCCAAATACTTAGCCGAATCTTCCGCCCAACTGCCGTTAATAGTTATTGTGTCTCCTTCCTTAAACTTCTCTATAACGTTATACGTTCCGGGAATTAAAGGATCTGTAGAGTTTGAAGTTTTTACTTCATCAATTGTAAATTTTGAAGGCGCAAGAGTATCACCCTGCGGAGCATAAGTAATTATCGTACAATTTCCGGTTGTGTTTTCTACTCTTAAAAGGAAAATCTGGCTTTCAAGCGGCGACAGCTCTTGCTCTATTCCTATGTTAAGATCATTAGGCAGACTGATACTTTGAGAATACGAATAACGCATACGGTAGGTATTAGGATCTTTTCCTATTTCAGTTAAAGGAATTTTCCATAACCTGTTAGGTTCATTCACATCAAACGGTTCGTGGTATCCACTAATATATTCTTCAATACTCTCGCCCGGTACAAGTGCAAGAGCCTCAAGCCACCCTCCATAGTCTTGCTCCTTAAAATAAGCGAGCTGACTCATTGCCGCATAATCGTGCGATTCCGGGTTTATCCAAACTAACGCAAGACTTCTCACTCCTGTAGCATCGCTTACTTCCCCTGTTAATGTAAAATTATTACTATTATCAAGGTACTCAAAAAGAGGGTCAGTTGCCTTAGGACTAGGGGGAACCGGAAAGTCCGGGAAAGTTATATCCTGCACTCTAAATAGAGAAACATATTCTTCGCTTTCCTTGTCTGAAGCGCCATACGCCTTAACCTTTACAACATAATATCCTGAACTTGAAGGAGGAGTAAATTCCCACGGAAAAACGGTAGAATAATTCCCTGAAGATAATTCATTATTTCTGATTCTTATATTTTCTTCTCCTATAAGGATAAGATTGCTAGTTAAAACATTTCCTTCTTCTTCACATCGATAAAGAGAATATTCAACTCTAGAAACACCGTTTACTTGGTAAGCCGTCGCCTTTATGGTTCTTCCCGGATACACCATAAAAACATCTTCTTCTATTTCCGCAATTGTCTTGCCGTAGAAATTGTCAGGGGCTTTCATACCGTCTGTAAAAACAATCCACGGCTCGGCGGCTTTTGGCCAGTAAATAAAATACCCAAGCGTTCTTTCCTCATTCGCATTTCCCGCGGCATCGTAACAGACTGCTACTACTTTTATGGTTGTTTTTTCTGTTATAGGAGTTTCTAAAAACGCACCGCCTTCACAATAACCCCGGTCACTGTCTAAAGGGGGAACCATTACAAAACCATTGGGTTTAATACTATTTTGAGGCTCCGGCTCTACAGGAGGAGGAGGCAGATTTTTATGGTAATAATAAATATAATTATCAGGAAGTTCTGTATCGGGATTATTGTCTATATATACATCATGGTTGTAAAACCTTAAATCCATTGACCATACGTCAAAATTATCTTCTATCTGCCATTGAAGCTTAAATTCATTTGTTATGAATTTTCCTATATTCGCGGGGTCTTTCCAGTCATCGTCATCGATTCTATGCAAATCATAAAGCGGAGAATTTTCGTCTTCGTAGGCCTCCTTAACTCCTCCGGATCTGTAAAGATACGGATTTGAAATACTAACTGAGGGCGGATCATAGTCAAGTATGAGTACAATTGTCTTAAAGGAATTATCATCCGTAAAGTTTGCACTGTCCCATGCTTGAACAGCAAATGTATATTCTCCGCTCGGCAGCTCCTGTCCTCCAATAAGCATATCTATAGGCACTCGCCAAGATACTGAACGTCCTGTTCCTTCCCATTTCGCGCCCCGCAAAGGAATCTTATTTGCTCCCCTATCGCTTGAATAGACCCAACTGCCCGCGTTATATTCCCATTGTTTTTGGAAAGGCTTGTTATTAAAGGATGCTGTTATTAAAAGACGGGAGATGTTAGTGTTATCCGAAACAGTTCCAGAAATTTCAAATTGAGTCTGAACCGCCTTCCTTGGAGCAGGAGAGGTAATCGTTACTACAGGTCCTTCGACGTCAAGTCTTGAGCCAAGTCCCACAGGCTGTTCGCAGGAGAAGAATAAAAATACCATTAACCCTGTTAAAATAATACCTTTTAATGTTTTCATATTTTTCACCCTTCTTAGTAGCTGCTTATGTTATAGCCGTAAGTAAGATCGCCGTAGCCTACGGTAAGATAATTGTTCACCTCGCCGCCGCTCATGTGGGCGCCGCCATACCCCCATGAAAGGAAATACCATTCACAGACAATTTCCGTGCTTACCCAATAATAACGCTGCTGGCTTTCACTGTAAAAAGCCTTAACATACCTGTTATCGCCGGTTTCTTCGGCGTCACGGACAGGAAAGCCCGCGATAGAAGGCATTCCGTTTTTAATGTTTGAGCCTTCTACATATACTAAATTTGGGCTGACGTTCGCCTGATTGTTCGTCCTATTTGCATTACTTAATAAAGCAATTACGGTTCTAAAGACGCCTTCATAGCCTTTTTCTGTCGCACCGTTTCTTGTCGCGCTGCCGATAACATAATTCTTACTTGCTTCCATCGCGCCAAAGGTAATAACACCCTGCCCGCCGACTGGAACGTTTACACTCGGCGTTGTACCTTCAATGTCACCTGCTGTTAAATCTTTGTTGTACGATCTAAAGCCATTGTATGTTGCATTGTTTGTATTATTGAAGTTTCGTGTTTCCGTACCGTTTTTTGTCCGCACTGTGTAGGAATTGGCGTTACTTCTGCCGGCGCCTGCTCTGCGGATAAGGTTTGGCAATATCCATTCGCCTGTACTTGCCGCTGTTGCATTCCAATCTCTGTTTGGGCGGGTACCAAAATTACTGCCGGCATTGGCCGTTTGAACATCGCCTGTCCAAGCGGCTGTAACCGAACTATTATCAGCATTCGTTCCTCTAAGTACGCTTGCTTTAACCGTTGCCCCCGGAGTTTCGCTTTCTACGCGGTAGTGGACAGCGTTAAAATCATTAATACCCCAACCATTGTTATCTGTTACGACAATTGTATTAGTATCCCAGTCGGCTGTATCACCCGGTACTCCATAAGTTCTGTTTGTGCTAGATGCCCAATTACTGTTTCTCGCGTCAAAACTTCTGCGGTTTACACGTATTACAGGAGGCTGCACTCCGCTGGACTCGAACCAATAATTTGAAGTTGACGACATAGTCTGCGAATCAATACTTCCTGTGTAACCTTGCCCCACCGCGGGGTTTCCTGCTATGTCGGTAAACGCTCCCGCAGGGTAATACACTTCCCAATCCAAGCCTTTTAAGAGTGGTTCATTCAGCGTAATTGTAACTACACTACCGGTTATATTTGCCGAGCCCGCGTCTATTTCCTGCCAACGGAACTTTGCGGCGGTAAGAGCCGCGCGAATATCATTAACGGCAGCAATATCTTGGTTAATCCCGTATTGGTAATCCAAGACCCATTTTGTCGCGGTATCGGGAACCATGTAACCGTTTCCGGTGCTTATATCAGGAGCATTTGCACCCGATTGCACACCCGTTCCTATATAGTTCCCCGAATAACCATTACCCGCAATCAAGCCGTGTGTCATTTTTTTGTACGGTCCCGCGCTCTGCCCTGTTCTTACGTTAGCTGCGTCTGTTGGAAGACTGCTGAAGTTTGTTCCTCCCGCCAAGGCCATTTTTTGATCGTTATCTACTTTATCAAAAATTTCTCTAAAACTTGGAATATATGTTGTATTGCCGCCCGGAACAGAATATCGTGTACCATCAGTGCCTAACCAATACCCCGCGTCTTCAAACACAGGCGGAATCGCGTATCCTGCTTTTGGTCTTACGGTAATGGTTCCGCTGCCGACCATAACATTTTCCGAGAATGTTAAAATGATTGTTTTGTTGTCTGTGGAAACCGCTCCTATAGCAGGCGTCATCAGGGTAACTGTAGGTAAGACTGCGTCAACAATAATCCCTGAGGGCAGATTATTTACGGTGTAATTAGTGTCTGCGGGCATGGTTATTGTCGTAACATTGGAACTAACACTGTCTCCGCCGGAGTTTCCAAACCGGTCTTTTAATCCTGTTAAGTTTATTTCAGCAATATATAAGCCGTTATTCATTTGCTTGCCGGAAAGAATAGTCCAATCA
>QMCE01000511.1_pt1 | contig 19838 bp, 13 predicted proteins | sample 1821851 | NCBI WGS metagenome assembly QMCE01 (sample SAMN09453174, study PRJNA476694) | Termite gut metagenome, whole genome shotgun sequencing project. | isolation source: worker | host: Odontotermes sp. | place: South Africa:Pretoria | collected 2016-01-28
ATACAAGAGCATATATACCCGTTATATATGTGGATCCCCGATATAGTTGGGAGAACTGTGATCAGGGATTCTAGTTTTTTTCATAATCAATACATTAAGTTGGGTGCCTCCGTCGCGACATTTAGTTGCGGCGGAGGTTTTTTGTCAATGATTGACGAGTTGGCGATTAATGATTAATTTTACGGGATGAAGATCGTTGTCGACAGTGATATACCTTATATAAAGGGCCTTCTTGAACCGTTCGCCGAGGTCGCATACCTGCGGGGTGCGGAGATTTCGGCGGCGGACGTCAGGGATGCCGATGCGTTGATAGTTCGCACACGGACGCAATGCGACGGGCAATTGCTGGCCGGCTCGTGCGTGCGGCTGATCGCAACCGCGACGATAGGGTTCGACCATATAGATACCGGTTATTGTGCCCGCTCGGGGATCGGAGTTGCGACGGCCGCAGGGAGCAATGCCCGAGGCGTGCTGCAATGGGTTGCGGCGGCGCTCATGCATGCGGCGGGAGTGGAGGGTTGGCGGCCGGACGGGAAAACGATAGGAGTGGTCGGGGTCGGCCATGTAGGTTCGTTGGTCGCGCAATACGCCGCGCAATGGGGTTTCGAGGTGGTGTGCTGCGATCCGCCGCGACAACGCGTGGAGGGCCCGCAAAGTCCTGCCGCACGGTTCACGTCCCTCGATGAGATAGCCCGCCGAAGCGATATTGTGACGTTCCACACTCCTCTGATCTGCGATGGACCGGATGCGACGTACCACATGGCAGGGCGTGATTTCTTCGCGGCGGTGAGGCCCGGAACGCTTATCGTCAACAGTTCGCGGGGAGCCGTCGTCGACACCCCGGCCTTGTCCGATGCCGTCGAACGTGGCGTCTGCTCGTGCATCATCGACACTTGGGAGCACGAGCCCGATATAGACCGGCGCCTGTCGGGGCTTTCCATGCTTGCGACCCCCCACATCGCCGGATATACGGCGCAGGGGAAGGCCAATGCGACGGCCATGGCCGTACAGGCCGTCGCTTCCGAATTCGGCCTTCCGCTTGCCGGCTGGTATCCTGCCGCCTGCGTTTCGCGCATCCCGTCCCGTCCGGTCTCCTGGGACGAACTTCAGCGCACCATTCACGACTATTTCGACATCGAGGCTCTTAGCAACCGCCTGAAATCCGCCCCGACGCTCTTCGAGACAATCCGCAACACATATTTATACCGCACGGAATACTTCTGACGACCGGGGGATTGCGCTCCGTTTCGCGCCCGGCCGTCGGCAGTACGCCTCATGCGCCAACGATGCCGGTCCGAAACCCATCCATACACACCAAAATGAAAAGCCGTCCCCTGCCATGAGGACGGCTTTTCCGTGTTTCAAAGAAAGTTGTTACAACCTGTCGAATTCATCATCCACCGACGGTACGTCGTTCCGGTCCTCCTGCTCGAAGAATTCGGGTTTATGTTTTTTTACATAGTCGACCACTTCGCGGAAACCTTCGGCGAACTTTTCGAAATCCTCTTTGTAGAGATATATCTTATGTTTGTCGAAAAATACCGATCCGTCCCTGCCCTGTTTCTTGCGGCTCTCGGTGATCGTCAGGTAATAATCGTCATTGCGCGTGGCTTTGACATCGAAAAAATAGGTCCTGCGCCCGGCCCTCACCGGTTTGGAATATACCTCCTCGCCTCCTTCATTGTCGATCTCTCTGTTCAGGTCGATATTCGCTGCCATAAATCTGCATTTAAGTGATTATTTACATCTTGAGAACAAATATATTAAAAATATCGAACAAAACGCGCACACGGTCTTTTTTTCATGCCGAACGCCCCGGAAGCGTGCGGCTGTCCGGGGTGTTCTGTATTGAATATGGCTTGATTATCGCCGGGATCACCGGCCGCTGACGATGCCTTTCGACATTGCCGGCCAGTTGTTCATTATCTCGACCGCCTTTTTGTAGACCGGGTCGACCTGCGGGTTGATCACGCGGTAGAACCCGGTATTTGTCCACAGCCTTCCGGCCACGAGCGCCTTGAACTGTGTCCGGATCAGTTCGCGCGACATGTCGAGGCCCGCCTGGTCGAACTGAATCCCGCGTTTCTTGCCTAATTCGACGATCCCACCGATTATGGTTTCGTCCACCGCGTATTCGCGGCTGAATTTGTCGAAATCCGGATATTCCGCCTCCAGCCGCGTGCGGTTGCGGTCGAGGTAGTCCACCAGATATTCGTTTATCACACCCATGCGCAGGAGTCCCCTCAGGAACTCCGAATAACCGGTCGTGTCGGCGGCCACGTAGTAATCGGGATAGATACCCCCGCCGCCGTATACCGTCCTGCCGAGTTTCAGTGTTTTATACTCTTCGTGCAAGCCGTCGTTATCGACCGAATCGGTTGCCGCAAGGCGCTCTGCGAGTTCCTGATAGTAGTCCTCGCCGTGCCCCATCTCGAAAGGCCGCTGTATTGCCCGCCCGGTGGGCGTGAGATATTTCGCAACGGTGATCCTCACCGCCGAGCCGTCCTGCAGCGGGAATTCCTGCTGCACGAGCCCCTTGCCGAACGAGCGGCGGCCAACGACGACAGCCCTGTCCCAATCCTGTAACGCCCCGCTCACGATCTCGCTGGCCGATGCGCTGAATTCGTCGATCAGCACCACCACGCGTCCCTTGCGGAATTCGCCTTTGCGCGTGGCTACGGCCTGTTGCGGCCGCGCGCGCATCCCCTCCGTGGAAACTATCAGGTCGCCGTTGTCGAGGAAATAGTTGCTCATATCTATGGCAATATTCATCAGGCCGCCGCCGTTCCCGCGCAGGTCGAGCACAAGGCCGTCGATCTTCCCCATATTTTTAACGGCCTCGCGAAATTCATCCATCGTGGTTTGTGCAAAGCGGTTGATACGCAGGTACCCGGTATTCCTGTCGATCTTATACGCCGCGTCGACCGTGGTGATCGGGATATTGTCGCGCACGATGCGGAATTCCAACGGCTCGCGCGCGCCCTGCCTCACGACCCCGATCATCACCGCCGTGCCGCGCGGGCCGCGCAGTTTTGTCGGGGCATCCTCGCGCGCGATCCCTATTACACTCTCGCCGTCGATTGTGATTATTTTGTCGTTAGGCATCACGCCCACCTTCTCCGACGGGCCGCCGGGGACGGTGTTGACGATTATAAGCGTGTCGTTCAGTATGTTGAACTCTACCCCCACACCGCTGAAATTTCCCTGGAACTGCTCCCTCGAAGCCTGCATCTCCTTGGCCGAGAGGTAGGTCGAATGGGGATCGAGTTCTTTGAGGACATTCTTTATCGCCGTCTCGATAAGTTGTCCGTCGGGGATCGAGTCTATATAGGTCGAGGTGAGAAGCTGGTAGAAGCGTGTGAACTTTTCGAGTTGTTCCTGCGCCTCCGGTTCCATCCGGCGCGTGCGCATCCCCGGCATCTGTGCCTGCACCATCAGCGGCAGTACCGCGAACAGCAGTAAAATGAGTTTTTTCATTAGCGGTTAATTATTAGTGACGGCCGCGCTCTGCGCGCGGCCGCAATTCTTTGCTTGGTTCTCAGGGAGGTCTGTGTGTAAGGGCCTTGCGCGCCGGGCGGCAGTCCTCAAACTTATCAGGACAATATCCCGTATATCCCATCCACGGCAACACTCTGCTGCTCCCCGCTGCGCATATCCTTGACCGTCGCCGTGCCGCCTGCGATCTCGTCGCTGCCGATGATGATCACGAACGGGATGCCACGCCTTCCGGCATACTCCATTTGCTTTTTCATCTTCGCCGCCTCGGGGTATATCTCCGCGGGGAGGCCCCGTTCGCGCAGACCCGCCAGCACTTTCATGGCGTGCAGTTCCTCTGCGCCGCCGAAATTTATGAATATCGCACGCGTGGCGAGCGAAGCCTCGGCGGGGAAGAGGTCGAGCCCCGTCATCACGTCATAGATCCTGTCGGCGCCGAACGAGATGCCCACGCCCGAGGTGTCGGGCATTCCGAAGATCCCCGTCAGGTCGTCGTAGCGTCCACCGCCGCAGATGCTCCCTATCTCCCAGTCGCGCGCCTTCACCTCGAAGATCGCGCCGGTATAGTAATTCAGCCCGCGGGCCAGCGAAAGATCGAGTTCTACCTTCAGACCTATATCTAACGCCTCGACATAGCGGAAAATTGTCTCCATCTCCTCGATTCCTTTCGCCGCGGTCTCCGAGCTGCCGATAATATCGCGCAGCTTCGCGAGTTTCTCCATATTGGTGCCGCTCAGCGCGAGTATGGGCTTCAGCTGCGCGACGGCCTCGGGGGCGATCCCCCGGTCGACCAACTCCGCCGTGACTGCGTCCATCCCTATCTTGTCGAGTTTGTCGATTGCCACAGTTATATCCACGATCTTGTCGGCGTGGCCGATGTTCTCGGCGATCCCGGCCAGTATCTTGCGGTTGTTGAGCTTCAGCACCACGCCGATCCCCAGCCGCGCGAACACCCGCTCGACCATCTGCACCAACTCCACCTCGTTCAACAGGCTGCGGCTGCCGATAATGTCGACGTCGCACTGGTAGAACTCCCTGTACCGCCCCTTCTGCGGCCGGTCGGCACGCCATACGGGCTGTATTTGGAACCTGCGGAACGGGAAGACTATATCGTTCTGGTGCTGCACCACGTACCGCGCGAAGGGGACGGTGAGGTCGTACCTCAACCCCTTTTCGCTTATCCGCGTCGCCGTGCGCAGTTGTTCTTCCGTCAGCCCCTCGCCGTAATTTCCCGAGTTCAGTATCTTGAACAACAACTTATCCCCCTCCTCGCCGTACTTGCCCATCAGCGTCGAAAGGTTCTCCATCGCCGGGGTCTCCAGCGGCAGGAACCCGTGCAGGCGGAACACCTCGCGTATGGTGTCGAAAAGATAAGTGCGCCGCGTCATCTCGACCGGCCCGAAATCGCGCGTCCCCTTGGGGATCGATGGTTTCTGTGCTGCCATGTTATTTTGTCGTTTTTTGTTCCGCCGCCAATTCGTTATAGAATTTCACCACCTCGGGCATAAAACTTTCTAAGGTTGGGTACTTGTCACGGTTGTTTTGGTATTCGCCCAACTTGTCGGCAAGTGCGCCGATCCACGTGAAACCCTTCCGCCCGTCGTCTGCGACCTGCATCTCGGCCGGAAGGCCGCGCTCGCGCATATAGGTCACCACCGCTGCACGCACAAGGGCCTCGTTGCACACATTCTGCCAACTGGTATACGGCCTCACGGCATCGCGGATGCGGGGGAAGATCTGCTGCCCTGCATCGCGCAACGCATTGCCGGAACGCCCGATCAGCGGGTCGATATGCGGGTGGAGGTACTCGTGCAGCAGGGTCATCGTATACCGCATAGTATACTGGTCTGCGCTCCCCGACGTGGACGCCCTCGGGCCGACCCACGCATCGTGGTTCACACCAACCACAGGACGCGGGGCACCATCCCGCGAAACCCCGTAATTATGGGTGCTGTTCAGGTAGCAGAGCGTCACGAAATAGTCCTCGTCCGACACCCTGCTATCCGGCGTGTTTTGCGCAGTGTCGCCCGGCCCGGTTTCACCCGCACCCATGAAACCCTTTATCCAACCTATGTCGAGAACGCCGTTGTAAGCCGCCTCTATCGGTTTCCGCACAGGTTCGTATCGCGGCACGGCATGCTTCGTATAGAAGTCGCCGAACTTCGAGTCGCGGTAGAAGAACGCTATCGTCGAGACCAGCGTGCGGTGCACCTTCTCGCTCCAGGCGTAATCCTCGGGCTGATAGGGCGTCGTGAAGATACCGTTCTCGAAGCGCCCCTTAACAGCCATATGCATCGGCCTGCTATATGCCATCCCCGCTCCCTCCATGTACAGTTGGCGCGCGATCTTCACCGCGGGATGCTCCTTGTAGGGCGCGAAAACGCTGTCGACCAGCTCGCGGTACTCCGGCCAGATCCGCTCTATATTATACTCCGGCGCACCCGTAAGGTGCATTATCACGCTCATCAGTTCGGTAGTTTCGCTCGGCCCGACGGTGATTCTTTGCGTATTGTCCTGCGCGCCTGCGCCCCCGCAAAACAGCAGGGCGGCTATAAATAAAAGAATACGTTTCATGATGTCTTCAATATAATGTGCTTACGAACTACTCCACCAACTTCCTGTACTTAACCCTTTTCGGGGCTGTGTCGCCGCCGGTGCGTTTCTTGTGCTCCTCGTAGTCGGAGTAGCTGCCCTCGAAGAAGGCCACCTGCGAATCGCCCTCGAAGCTGAGGATATGGGTGGCGATGCGGTCGAGGAACCAACGGTCGTGGGAGATCACCACGGCGCATCCGGCGAAGTTCTCCAATCCCTCCTCCAACGCGCGCAGCGTGTTGACGTCGATGTCGTTGGTCGGCTCGTCGAGGAGCAGGACGTTGCCCTCCTCCTTCAGCGCCATCGCAAGGTGCAGGCGGTTGCGTTCGCCGCCCGAAAGCACGCCGACCTTCTTCTCCTGATCGGCGCCGCTGAAATTGAAACGCGAGACATAAGCGCGCGCGTTCACCTGCCGCTTGCCGAGTTGGATCAGGTCGCTGTTCTCCGATATGGTTTCGTAGACCGTCTTTTCGGGGTCTATCGACTTGTGCTGCTGGTCGACATAGGCAAGTTTCACCGTCTCGCCAACATGGAACTCACCGGCGGTGGGCTGCTCCAGTCCCATTATCATGCGGAACAGCGTGGTCTTACCCGTTCCGTTCGGCCCGATCACACCCACGATGCCCGCGGGCGGGAGCGAAAATTCGAGGTTCTCATACAGCACCCTGTCGCCGAACGCCTTGCTAACGCCCTTAGCCTCGATCACCACGTTGCCAAGGCGCGGGCCGTCGGGGATATATATTTCAAGTTTTTCCTCCTTCTGCTTTGCGTCTTCATTCAGCATCCTGTCGTAGGCTGCCAGACGCGCCTTGCTCTTGGCCTGCCGCGCCTTGGGGCTCATGCGCACCCACTCCAGCTCGCGTTCGAGGGTCTTGCGGCGTTTGCTCTCCTGTTTTTCCTCCTGTTCGAGGCGCTTCGATTTCTGCTCCAACCAGCTCGAATAGTTGCCCTTCCACGGAATGCCTTCGCCGCGGTCGAGTTCGAGGATCCATCCCGCCACGTTGTCGAGGAAGTAGCGGTCGTGGGTCACGGCGATCACCGTACCCTTATATTGTTGCAGGTGCTGTTCGAGCCAGTCGATGCTCTCGGCGTCGAGGTGGTTGGTCGGCTCGTCCAAAAGAAGCACGTCGGGTTCCTGCAAAAGCAGGCGGCACAGGGCCACGCGGCGGCGTTCACCGCCCGAGAGGTGCTTCACCGGCTCGTCGGGGTCGGGACAGCGCAGGGCGTCCATCGCGCGTTCGAGCTTGCTGTCCAACTCCCATCCCCCGGCCTGGTCGATCAGTTCGGTGAGTTCGCCCTGACGCTCGATGAGCCGGTTCATCTGCTCGTCGGTCATCTCCTCCATGAATTTTTCGGAGATTTCCGCATATTCCTTCAGCAATGCCACTACATCGGCGCACCCCTCCTCCACGATCTCGCGCACGGTCTTGGTCTCGTCGAGTTTCGGGTCCTGTTCGAGATACCCGACGGTGAAACTCTTGTCGGAGACCACCTCGCCCTGGAAGTTCTTGTCCAGCCCGGCGATGATCTTCATCAGCGTCGACTTACCCGAGCCGTTGAGGCCGATGATCCCGATCTTCGCGCCGTAGAAGAACGACAGGTAGATGTTGCTCAGTATCTTCTTGTTGTTGTTGGGCAGGACTTTGCTCACGCCCACCATCGAAAAAATTATCTTCTCGTCAGCCATGTTTTTTGTTATTGTAAGTAAGTGCGCAAAGATACAAAACTTGGGGCGGAATTATCGTTTTGCTTATGCAAAACTCACGTTATTTATCTTGATGTACCAAGATAAATAACGTGAGTTATAAAAAACAGGGCCGACTACCGCCTTCCTGCGGGTTTGGGTTTCAATACTCCGGAAATCGTGTCGTATTCTTTACTCCTGACCTCCGGAGTGCCGAACGGGGGAATATCCCGTCCCTCGGCGGCAGCCCGGTTTATCAGGTACTCCAGTCCGGCGGCATAGTCGAAATGGGCCTGGACGTCGTTGCGGGGTTCGGTATTGTAGGCGATGAACCGCAACAGGCCGACCTGTTTCAATACCCATTCGAACGGCACGGAATCGTCGGTGCGGCGCGGCGAGACGAGGGCGTACCACTGAATTGCGTCGATAGTGCGCTGCATGTCGAACCCGGGGTCGGCAATTATAGTGTCGACAAGCCCGGCGGCCTCGTCATATTTCTTTGCGCGGCAGAGGCCGATGAATTTGCCCAGTTCGATACTCTGCCGTTTCCCGTCGAAGTCGGCCAACCCTGCAATAAATTGCGCGGGAGCGTTTCCGGTCACTTTGTACAGTTTATCGTCGACCGCCTTCCTGCCGTACAACCCGACGTAAGCCGGATAATCGTCCGAAAGTTCCCTTACTTGCGGATTGCGGTAATCGTCCACGCAGCGGCAAAATACCGCCCACACTTTTTCATCTTTCAGCGTCGCCCCGCGGGAAATCAGTTCATCGAATAATTCCGCCGCCGCCTTACGGTTTCCCGAGGTGTATTTGTACAAAATGTAGTCGATCAGAAGGTCATCGTCGTAATTCCCCGACCCGTGTCTCGTTTCGAGGTACACCGAATTTCGTTTCGGGTCCAGCGCCCCGCGGGCATCTTCCAGAAAGTCTTCCACGGGTTTGTTGCTGCCGCTCCGGTGGATCATTTCACCGGTCTCGGGGTCTATAAAAATGTAGGCCGGGTATGAATATACGTTGAACCTCTTTGCCAGTTCGATCCCCTCGCCTTTCTCCGCGTCGACCTTATATGACACGAACCCGGAGTTATATACCGCGCCCACCTCCGGGAGCGTAAATACATTCTCGGCCATAAGCAGGCAGGGGCCGCACCACTCGGTATAGAAATCCATGAAAAGGAGCTTGCCCTCGCTTTTTGCCTTCCCGATCGCCTCCGCGTAGCTCCCCTTGAAAAATTTAATACCATGATCTTTCCCGTATCCGCCCGTCGCGGACACCAGGAGAAGAAACAGAAATAATACAACTTTTTTCATCTCAATTTTTTTAATAATGGGGACCCCCAACTGCGGAAGTCCCCTTCGAATCGACAGGCTTGCTATTACTTGGTGACGACTTTGAATGCACGCCCGTAAATGTAGCCCATGTACTCGGGATTAGTTGCCGCAGGCGTGTTAACCCCTATGCTGCCGTCCCGGAAATTAACATAATAGTAATCCTTCTGTCCGGCGGAAGCGCTTATCTTCACGGTCGAAGAATAGTAGTTCGCAGCGGAAAGGGCGGGAGCGGACACGGACGTGAGCGCGGCGTTGATCCTGGCGAAATTCGGATATATCTCCGCAAGCTCGTCGATGGCCGGCAGGTACCAGCCCGATGTCCCCTCGGGGGAGAGCGAGGCGCACGACACCCACAGACTGTTCCTTGCGGTATTGGGGGTCGGAAGGGTCGGGTTTTTCGCCATCATGGCGGCCGTATTGCCGGCCCCGTTGGTACGGCTCGGGGTCTCGAAATCGGGACCCAGGCGGTTGCCCGCGGCCGAACCGTTGTAGTATATATCCGCGAAGTTGCCGTCGGGAAGTTTCAACGAGACGATCTTGGCCTCCTTGATATTCTTGTTGTTCACCCAGACGACCACACCTACCGGCACGAAGTTGACATAATAAATATCTCCCACCTCGAAATACGCCTTGGGAGCGACCAGTTTGAAGGGGATCCGGAATTCCTTCGTGTCGGAACCGCGGGTGGCGGTAAGGGTAAAGTTCCCTTCGCGGTGTTCGGTGGTGAAGAAGTCGTTCGGGGCGGTGATCCCGATCGTTTTCGTGCCTTCGTCTACCCGAGGGTTCCAATCGGCCGGAATATTATACGTGAATTCCGCATCGGAGTTGTAACTGATATTGAACGTCGCGCTTTGCCCCTCTTCAAGGGCGATCCCATTCACCGATGCATTCATGTAAAGAGCCGGCGGCGCCGCCCGGTTCCGCACGTGCGTGCTCATGAACTCCCACATATAGTCGAGAAGCCTCGTTATGGCTATCCCGTGCCCCTCCTGGATAAGCGAGAAGAGCTCTATATCTGCGGAGCCTCCGCGCCACACCCTGCGAGCCATTTCGCATGTCGCTCCGTCGATAATATAGCCCTCGACGGCCACTGTGTCCAGGTCGATCGAATTCGCCGGATAGTATCCTGCAACTTTCTCGGCCCATTTCGTAATATTAGGCAGGGCCCCGGTGGCATAAACCACGGTCTGGTCGAGAACGCCGTTGAACGCGCGGATCGGCACGACGGTCGCCGGGAATTGGGCCATGCCGTCGAGCGACATCTGTCCCGACCGGGGAAGGGACGCGGCAAATACTTCGCTGCGGTAGAATGCCAGAACATAGGAAAAGATACCTCCCGACGACTGTCCGGTAGTGTAAACCCGGTCTTCGTCATAACGCGGGGTCTTGGACGACATATATTCGAGCATGGCATCCACGAACGGCAGGGAACGAAGGTAGCCGTCACCCGCCCAGTTCACCACGGTATTCTCCACGTCCACGTCGCCTGCCGGGAAAATGGTGATGCAATTCTCCCTGGACGCCAGCGCGTTCAGAGTGTGGTTCTCCCGTATGCCGGCGATCGGATCGGGGACGGGCTCCCCGTCTTCATACTCCCAACTGCCGTGGAATTCGAATATCAGCGAGATGGGCCTGGCGGGGTCGATCGACGCCGGAAGATAGTATTTGAAACGTCTTTTCACGACCTCGCCCGAGGTCAGGGTTACATCCAGTGTGACTTCGCTTACCCCGGGCCTCAGTTCATCGGGGCCCAGAACAGGGTCGCCGCCTGTCTCGCCGGACGGGGGATCGACCGAAACTTCTTCTTTATCCTGGGGCAGATAGGCGCTCTTATCCTCGATACATGACCAGGAAAGCGAAACGGCCAATAGTAATATAAGAAACTTTTTCATGCTTTTTTCGGTTTGTGGTTGCTAAGAGCTTGTTTGGATTTTTCCATCGAAGCTTTAAAACTTATCGACGACCTGATTCGTGGCAAAGTCTTTTCCGTCACGGATATGGGTCTGATACTTGATCGTCACGTCTACCGGAATACCTGCCACCCCCTCATACGTTTTGTCGTATGTGAGAGTTAACGTCGCCGGATTCATCTTCAACCGGACCAGATCCCCCTTGTTCTCATTGTCCATAGCCTCGGGATCGTCGGCGCCGTAGCGCGACACACCCAAAAGCATCGTTTGCTCTGAACGCGATACACACATGGCGGTAATTCGTGCCGTGCCGTCATATCCGCAATCGGAAAGCGTCATCACGGGGGAGGTCGGCGGGGCTATCCCCGACTGTGCGTCGATCAGGTTGTAGCGGTATATTTTATCGTCCGTGACGATAAACGCATACTGCGACTGGGCCATGGTGTGGAATTTACTATTCTCGTTCACAATGGCCGACACGTTTATTTCTTTGACCAATTTGTGACTGCTGCCGGTAGATTGTATGACCAACATTTTGAAATCCGCCCCGTTTCGCATGACCGCATAGCAAATATCGGCTTCATTCGTCGGACTTCCGTAGAAAAGGGTATATCCGGGGAATGCCGGCAGGTCGTCGGTGCCAATATCTTTGAAACCGCCATACGATACCATGCTGGCAAACCGGTTGTTTACAATATCATAGGCCATAATGTTCCCCAGGCTGTATCCGTTCTGGGCCCGGTAACTGCCATTCGCCGTATATTCGTCGTTAACCGCCATGTCGTAGAACCAGAACGGGGCCAGATAGCCATTCGTATAGGGGCTCGACTGAGGAGTGATCGCATAGCTGCCCGCAATGTAGTTGCCCGTGGTGACCTTGCCGTATATCTTGCCGTCCGAAACCTCGTAGAATTGGAATCCGGTTTGCACGTTCCCGTTCGCGATAGTGCGCCACATCTGCACATGTCCGGCCATATACTGCGACTTATACCCCCCTATGTCGGGTTTCGGGTAGACCGCACCGCCCAGATAAGAATCTCCCGTAAGGTTCACCGCAACGGTGTCGGGTTCCAGGCTGTTCTTGTCGAGAAGTTTTATCTGGTCGTCGACAAGCGCCATGATCCCTCCGTAGTTTCGTCCGAACGGATAAATGTATGTCGACAAAGCCGTAGTGGCCGAACCGTATTGCATATATAGAATTGCGAGTTGCTTCGGGTCGGTACCGAAAGGCTGCCCGAAACGTTCTTCGAAAAAGTTCACCGCAAAGTTGGCGTTTTCCCTGTCGAGGCGCAGGTACGACAGCTCGGCCTTGCCTCTGCTCTTGCTCAGTACCATGAACAGGTCGCCCGCGGTGGACGAACTTACGTTCAGGTCGAAATTTTTGTAGGAATTCACTTCCGTTGCCTTGTCGGTGATGACGAACTTGCCTTTACGCAGTCCGGGGAGCAGATTGACGATCATATCGAGATCGAACTCCTCCGAAACCACATTGCCGTCGAATGTCCATTTGTACGTAAACCGCGAAGTGTCGCTGTACAGGGTGCCCTCCAACGATGGATTTATCACCAGGTTGTCGTCGAGGTCGCGATCGTAGCGGTCGTCGATCCCCAGAACCTCCAGTTCGTTGATCTCCCTGTAATCGTAGTTGCCCTTGTCCTCGTAGCACCCCGACAATTGCGCGATCGACAGAAATATAAAAATATATTTGATTTTCATAACACTGTTTTTTTGTGGTTAGGGGTTGTACGGCTCCGTGTAGGTCATGAACAGCCGCACGTTCTTTTCTTCGTCGACGACAACGTTGCGCGAGAGGTATTCTCTCAGCCCGGATATATAATTACCTCCGGTGTTGATGTCGTACGGAGACTTTTCATAATTGGCAAAAGCCGCATCGAACGAGATCAATATTTTCCATTTCAGCGGATGATAATAGCTCAACTGCCCTACCCAGAATCCCGAGCTGCCGCTCCACCAGTCCGGTTCGGAGAGATAGTTGTTCAACCGTATGATCATTGTCGTGCCGCCCGCCAATCCGGGATCGAAATCGTCGGAGGGAACGATCCGCAGGGCCAGATCGAGATCTTCCGGGTTCTCGAAACTGGTGCTGAATGCATTTTTATTGACGACGATCCTCAGCGTATCGGAGATGCTGGCGGCGGCAAACGTCTGTGTCGCGCCGAACGGTTCATAATGGACGCCTTCGACCGCCGTGGTCAACTCCGGGATCACCGCCACCCGGTATGTGCGCTCCGCATCCGAGATACTGCCCAGCAATTCCACCGGGATCGCAACGACCGGCCGTTCGATGGCGTCGGGAACGAATCCCTGCGAATAGGTACGCCCAAGGGTTTTCGAGGTTTCGTCGTAAACGTCGTAATAAATACGTTCCTTATTCCGGCCCAACGTATAATGTTTGAAATGGACCCTGTCCTTATCGCCCTGATAGGGGTAATCTATTTCCTGGTCGCATGCCGGCAGGCAGGCGGCGAACAGGAGCATCATATATAAAAAGTTCTTCATATCAGTAATCTTTTTGAGTTCTGTTACCGTTTTCGATTTCATTGTCCGGCATCGGGAACACATAAATTGCGTTGTCCGGTTCGACCTGCCCTTCGAGCGTTTCGGTGGGGATCGGCATATTGAGCCTTTTGTAGGCGTACCACAGCTGCCCTTCGCCGAGGAATTCGCGTTTCATTTCGTTCACGATAAAATCGCGCGCGATATAAGTCCAGTGGACATTGTTGCGGATACGGTGGTCTCTCAGCGTGTTGAGATATTCCAGCGCCTTGCCGGGGTCGGTCGAAAAGTAACACTCGGCAAGGATAAGGTACATCTCCGACAGTTTGATGACCGGCATTTTCCTGTAAAATGTGCCGGTGTTCTCGACCGTGTATTTGCGGAATTGGCCACGCGGCGATTCATCGGTCGCATCGTCGCCCGTGGTAAACCATTTGACATTCCGCTGGTCGTCATTGTTCAGATCATAGATATTGCCGGGATTGGAGAATATCAGCGGCGCCCTTTGGCTCGTATTTCCGTCGTTTCTGGAGTGATGAAGCCCTTCGGAATATTCGGTGATCTTGTCGTTCCGGAGCGAGAAAATATGTTCGTCTGAGAAAAGTATATCGACCTGGGCTTCGACGGCGTCGACGCTTGAAAAATCCAGCAAACGGAATTTCTCCGACTCGACCACCTCGCGCGCGGCGGCGATCGCTTTGGTATATTCGCCCCTCATCAGATGAAGCCGCGCCTTGAGCGCTTTGACCGCGTAGAGGTTCATGCGCGCCACATATTTGTCCGCTTCGTTCTTTTTGGACATGGTATAGGGGACAGCATCGACGATCGGGTCGCCGGCCAACAGTTTTTCAGCTTCTGTCAGGTCGTTCAATACAAGCTGCACACACTCCTCGACGGTATACTGAGGCGGCAGGGAGACCCCGAAAACCTTGTTGTACGGGATGCCCTGTTCCTTGCCCCACGCTTTCACGTCGGGACAGAACATGCGGATCAGGTCGAAATGGACGAACGCGCGTATGGCGGTGGCCTCGCCGACGAACTGCTTGTATTCGCTGTCGCTCAATACCGACGAGTTGATGCCGGCCCAACGGATTATGTTGTTGGCGCCGCTAATGGCGCTGTACATGTCGTTCCATATCCGGCTGTGAACCCCGGCCACGCCTTCGTTGTCGTAATCGAACGCCTGGTGGTAGTAATAGGCGTCCGTCGTACTGGCGGGAATGCCGTAGTACTGCGCGTATACATCCATATATTGCATGGTCAGCCCTTCGCCATACAGGGAACTGCCTGCCAGTTTGCTGTATACTCCGGCCAGCGCCTCGTGGAACCCCTCGACCGTGCCGAAAAGATCATGTTCGTCGACGACATGTGGCAGTTTAACGTCGAGCCATTTGTTGCACGACGGCAAAAGGAACACCAGGGTGCTTAATAACGCGGTTCTTATTTTCATTTTCATGGTAGTAATGCTTAGAATGTGATGGTGGCTCCGAGCCTGAATGTCTGCGCGAACGGATAGAGTGTACCCCGTTCCATTTTGATCGTGGAGATACGGAACAGGTCGGTAGTGGCGAATGTGAACTTCAGGCGTTCGATGAAAGTTCTTCTCAATATCGATAGGGGTACGTCGTATGACAGGGACAGCGAGGACAAAGTGAAGAAGTTATTATCCTGTACCAGCCTGCTGGTCTGATAGAGCCGCGATACATCGTCGATCCGGCGGAACATGGTAATGTCGCCCGGCTGCTGCCAACGGTCGGTCAACACCCGTTTGTCGGCATTATACCTGGGATTGACCGGGTCGACGCCGGCGGTTGCCGAGGCATTGGTGACGGAGCCTTCCACCTTGGTCGCGAGCGTGGAGTTGTAGATCACCGCCCCGTATTCATACCGGAACACCATGTTCAGGTCGAACCCGTTATACCTCAGATTAGTCTGGATATTCCCCTGAAGCTTGGGATTGGTGTCGCCGACGTAAACTTTGTCGTTGGCGTCGTATTCGAAAACCAGATCGCCGTTCCGTTTAACATAGATCTCATTACCGGTGGCGGGGTCGATCCCGTACGAACGGACGACCATCAACGAACTCTGGGAGCGTCCCACCTGATAGGTGCGAAGGGGAGTATCCCCCGTTACATTGTCGAGCTCATTGGCCTGCGCGTTCATCGCTTCGAGGGCATTGGAAAGGCCGGTGATCTTATTGCGGTTCCCGGCGGCGCCGAGCGTTACGCTCCATGCCAGGTCCTGCCCTGGTATCCGGACCAGGTTAAGCCTCAACCGCGCATTCATGCCGATATTCCGCAACGATCCCATATTCTCCTTGTACGACGAGAATCCGGTCGAGGGCGCGACGTCGATGTCCAACAATAGGTTTTGCGTCTTCTCGATATAAAAATCATAGTTGAAAACTATGAAATTGTTCAGAAGGGCCAGATCGAGCCCCGCATTGTACTTGCGCGTACTCTGCCATTTCAGTCCGGGGTTTCCGTATCCCGAAAGCCGGGCCCCTATATATCCGTTGTATTCGTAACCGGCATCGTACCTGTACTGGGTGATTGCCTGGTCGGCGGCAAAATTCACGGTACCCACGTCCCCGACAGACCCTCTGATCTTCATCGTGCCGTCGAAGTTCCACCATCCTTCGCGATCGGCGTTCCAGGCGAACCCCACCGACCAGAACGGAGCGAAACGGGAGTCGCGTCCGAAACGGCTCGATCCGTCCATGCGCAGCGATGCGTCGATGAAATACCGGCTGTCGTATCCGATATTCAGGTTCGACAGGAAACCGAACAGGCGCGACCGGTCATACAGGCCTGCAGGCTTGCTGTCCTTCAAGTATTGTTGTGAGTACTGTGGCAGGTTCAGCTTGTCGCTTATGAACCCCGTGACGGAATAGCCGTCGCCCTGCAAATTCGAGGTCTTGGCCTCCAGGCCCATACCGATGCTCAACGAAAACTTATCGGCAAAATAGTTGCTGTACTGGGCCGTAACACTGCCTTCGAAATCGAATGCTTTCGAATCGAAGGTGGTGTACCTCCCTCTTTCCGCATCGTCCAGACCGTCGAATTCGGTCGAACGGGGGGACTTGAACGATTCCGCTTTCTCAAGGTTGTATGTTATCGCGCCCCGCCCTCTGATCATAAAATGTTCGGTGGGACGCCATTCTATTTGCAGATTGTCCCTTATTTCGGTATACTCCGAGACGTCGTAATTCGGCAGCAGGGCGTCGATCAGCGGATTGGCGATTTCGCCGTTGTCTCCGTACCGGCGGATCATTTTGCCGGTCGCCGGATCGTAAACGCGTTCATAGGGATTAAGCCTGGCGTAATCCCTGAACGTCCCGTAAGGCGATTCCGCCGCATCGACGTTGTCCACCGAAATGTCGTTTATGACACGGAGCCTGTGGCTGATATTATACCTGAAATTGAAGTTGGCGCCGATCCCTTCGCGGTCTGACCCCTTCATTACGCCTTTGTCGTTGTTGTAGTTCAGACTGATGCCATACCTGAACGAGTTGTCGCCGCCCTCGATGAACGCGCTGTACCTCTGATTGAGAGATGTCCTCAGCGGACGCGACAGCCAGTACGTATCCACTCCGCGTGCGACCTCTTTCAGTTTCTCGTTGTACCTGAAGTCCATTTCTTCCTGCGTCCCCCCTGCCATCCATACTGCGTTATATCTGCCTGCGGCTTTCTCATACGCGAGTTTCTCGGCGGCATTCATAAGGTTGTATTGGCGCAGGTCGGGGAAAGATATGTCGTAGTTGGCAGTGAAAGTGGTCCTCAGCTCTCCTTCTTTCGGAGGGAGCGTCTGGACCAGGATCACGCCGTTCGCTCCGCGCGAACCGTAAAGCGCCGTCGCCGAAGCGTCTTTCAGAATTTCGATCGATTCGATACGGTTCATGTCGAAGTCGTATACCCTGGTTGCCGTAACTTCGATCCCGTCGAGGATCCACAACGGACTGTTGGGGTTGCTCCGCGAGTCGTCGGCGGAAGTGCGCAGGTCGAAGCTGTTCTCGCCACGGATAACGAGTTCCGGTACCCGGTTGGGGTCGCTGCCGTATTCATTGTCGGGGATCATACGCACCGAGGGATCGAGGACCGAAAGGGCGCTCATCAGGTTAAGCGACCCTATCTGGCGCAGTTCCTCGCCGCTCATGACTATTCCTGCGCCCGTGACGCTCTGTTTCGTTCTTTGGAAATAGCCCTGAACGACCACCTCTTCCACGTCCAGCGCATCCTCCTCCATCACGATATGCAGCGGGGCGAACGACGTAAGCGGGACCTCCTGCGCCCGGTATCCGATAAAACTCAGTTGAAGTACCGGACCAGCATCCAGGTTAACAGGTGACGGGAGGGTAAAGGTGCCGTCGGCATTCGTCGAAATACCGTTGTTAGTACCTTTCACTACCACGGCCACCCCTGCCATCGGGTTTCCGCCGGCGTCCCTGACCATTCCGGTCGGCGTACCCGTCCTTTGCGCGGCAGGCTGCTGCGGCGCGGAGTCGTTCCGGCTGATCACCACCACGTTGCCATGGATCGTGTAAGCCAACCCCTGCTGCGGCAGCAGGCGGCCGACGACTTCCTCTATCGTAGCGCCGTCCATCGAAAGGGTCACGGTGATCTCCGGGATCTGGTCTTTCTGGTAGAAGAACTGGTAGCCCGTTTTGGTTTTCAGATCGTTGAAAACCGAAACCAGAGATTCGCCCCTGTACGAAACGTCGATCTTTTTCTGTTGAGAAAACGAAGGCGAAGCCGCCAGCGCCCCGGCGGAGCATACCAAAAGAACAAGTTTCAATTTCATAATGAAGAAAATTCTTCTCCATTTCCCGGATGGGAAATGGTCGTAGTTCAATTTTTTCATATATTTGTAATTAAGGTTATTATCTGCCTGCATAATACGGGCGGATGGTGGATCGGGCACGGAGATGGGGAAGATCTTCCGTGCCTTTTTATTTCGCGTTATTTGCTTTTGATCGTTACCAGATTGCCGTTCAATTCGATATTCGCGACCTTCGCGTCGTTGATCATGGCGATGACCGCGGCGAAATCGTTGTCGACGGGGATATTGCCCATCATTACCGTAGTTGCCGTTTTAGGATCTTCGAAAACGTACTCGAAATCGTACCACCTGGACAGCTTGCTGAACACAAACTCCAATGTGTTCTCGTTGAAGATAAACATTCTCTCCCGCCAGGACGATATTCCCGCCACGTCGACATCGGCAACCGTATAAACGTCGGTATCCGCCGAAAGCCGCGCCTGCTGTCCCGGGTTCAACACCACTTCGCCGCCTCCGCCGTTCGCCCTCACCGAAACGCTTCCTTCGACCAGGGAGGTGAAAACAGATCGTTCGTCCGGATATGCGTATATATTGACCTTCGTGCCCAGGACCCTTAGTGTCTGGTCGTTCGTCTCCACGATGAAAGGCCTTCCGGCATCGTGCGCCACTTCGAAATACGCCTCCCCTTCGAGCCACACCTTACGCTCCCGGGGCATGAATTCGATGGGGAACCGTAATTTCGAATCGGCATTTATCCAGACCTTCGTCCCGTCCGCGAGGATAAGGCTGAACAGGGAGCCGCGAGGAACTTCTATCGTACTCGTACCCGCCCTGTCCGGGGCCTGTGCGGGCGACGAATGGTTTTCGGAGACAAGCACCCCGTCCTCCATCGAAAGCGTCACGTTGCCGTGTTCGGCCACGCGGCTGTTCGCGGCCGTTTTGTCCAGCACGACCTGCGACCCGTCAGGGAGGGTCAGTTTCACGTCGTCGGCCACCTTTTCGACGGCAGCGTTATCCGCATTGCCGTCCGGCCGCATGAAATACCATCCGCCGGCCAACAGGGCTGCGACCGCGGCTGCCGCGGTCGAAATACCTGCGATCCTTCTGGCAAGCGAACGGCGGGCCACCTGCCGGCGGAAGCGGTAAACTTCGCGTTTCACTTCGGGGCGCCCGAACTCGTCGAGCGAACGGAGTATCTCCCCGCCGTCGGAGAGTTTCTCCACGAGGGGGCCGTATTCCGGGCCCTGCAATTCATTTTCCAGATCCGCGTAATCCCCTTCCGCCCCTTCCATAAGATCGACTATCCTGCGGGCGGTGTCGATACCTTTCCGGTAATATTCTTTCTCTTTCGACATAAAATAAACAGGCTTTTATACCAATGACGTACAACCGATCTTTTTTTACTATCCCCCCGATAAAAAATGTAATATCCTGTCGAAAAACAATAACTTTGTAAGAGTCTGTCTAAATTTTGTGACCGAAGATATTTCTGTTTTCCGGCGAGCGATCTTTTTTGCGCAAGAGGAGGCT
>QMCE01000589.1_pt1 | contig 19819 bp, 15 predicted proteins | sample 1821851 | NCBI WGS metagenome assembly QMCE01 (sample SAMN09453174, study PRJNA476694) | Termite gut metagenome, whole genome shotgun sequencing project. | isolation source: worker | host: Odontotermes sp. | place: South Africa:Pretoria | collected 2016-01-28
AATTTTTTCCCACAAATTTTCATCTATATTAATTTTTTCATCCCAAAGCATTTTATTTTCTCCTTTTTTTCAAAGAAAAGAAATTACAAACTGATAAAAAATTTGTTATATTAGTTTTCAATTTCCCCGGTTCACACTATTCATCACTTCTCAGTCCTGTTGCGGAGGAGCGGGGCGACACTCTTATTGCTCTCGCTGTTCTGGAAACCCGCGCTTCAATCCCCGCCGAGGATTTCATAAAGCCGCTCCAAATCCTCTATCGAGTAATAATCAACGTGGATGCGCCCCTTGTTCAAATCTCCGTCAATAATAACTTTTGTTCCCAGTCTGACTATGAATTTTTCTTCCATTTCGACAATTTCAGGGGGGCGTTTTACGGCTTTTTTTTCGGTTTCCGCGCCGGCTTTTTCTGGAGACATGTTGAGCGCGGCGGCGCGTTTTTCCGCTTCCCTGACCGAAAAACCGCCAGCAAGAATTTCCTGATATAGTTTTTCCCGGTGCTTTTTGTCGATGACCGAAAGCAGCGCCCGCGCATGACCGGGACTGATATTTCCCTGTTCGAGGCTTTTCTGAATGTCCGCTGAAAGTTTGAGCAGACGCAAGGCATTCGCCACAGTGGAGCGGTTTTTTCCCACTTTGAGAGCTACTTCGTCCTGAGAAAGACCGGAAAAATCCATAAGATTTTTGTAAGCGGCGGCTTCTTCAATCGGATTGAGATCACTGCGCTGAATATTTTCGATAAGGGAGATTTCCAGCCGTTTTTGGTCGGTATATTCCCGGATTATCGCGGGAACTTCGGCAAGACCCGCAAGCCGGGCGGCTCTGGTTCTCCGTTCACCGGCGATGATGATATAACTGCCGTCCCCGTTATCAGCAGCAATAATCGGCTGGATTATCCCGTGTTCGGCAATTGAGTCGGCCAATTCGCGCAGCTCGGTTTCGTCAAAATGTTTTCGAGGCTGGCCGGGATTGGGCAGCAGTTTCTCCGTGGAAATCAACGCCACTCCGTCATCTGTTTTTTTAGCGTTTGCCCGCGTTCCCTGTTCGGCGGCCTTTACAGCATTTTCTTCGCCAGAAATCGACAGAAGCGCGTCTAGTCCCTTTCCTAGTCCGGTTTTACGAGCCATGTTTTTCTCCGTCTAAGGTTTTATTTTCAGCGGCGGATATTCCAGCGGATGCGCCGCCAATAGAAGCCCCGGCTGTGCCACCCGCCCGCCGAATCAAATCTAGCGTAAGGCTTTTATATGCCCGCGCGCCCGGACATTGGGGATCGTACACAGGAATCGGCATTCCGTGGGAAGGAGCTTCGGAAAGCCGTATATTCCGGGGAATAATAGTGGAAAACACCTTACTTTTGAAATACGCGCTTACCTGCCTGACAACGTCCTGGGCGAGACGGGTACGGGGGTCATACATTGTAAAGAAAATCCCCCCAATATCCAGACCAGGATTCAGCCCCTTCTGGAAGCGCCTGATGGTCTCCAGAAGCAGTTTGAGACCTTCCAGCGCAAAATACTCGCACTGCATAGGAATAAGCACGGAATCCGCCGCCGCCATGCCGTTTATGGTCAGAACTCCCAGACTGGGGGGACAGTCAATCAAAATATAGTCATACTTGTTCCGCAGCGGGGCAAGTATTTTTTTCAGGAAAAAATCCCGTTCTTCTTCTTCTATAAGTTCTACCGCCGCGCCGGAAAGGTCTATGCTGGCCGGAATAACATGAAGTTTTTCAATAGCGGTTTTTCTAAGCGCCTGTTCGACGGTAGCAGTACCGGACAAAAGCTCGTAAATACCCGGCTTGAGCGGCTTGGCTCCGACACCACTGGATAGATTCGCCTGAGAATCAAAATCCACTAACAGCGTCGATTTCCCCTCCAGCGCAAGGTAAGCCCCAATATTGATAGCGGAAGTAGTTTTTCCTACACCGCCCTTTTGATTAACGAAAACATATACCTTACCCATAGTAATGAGTATACACAATCATTAAAAAAAAAACTATTGAACAGCAGGCCGCTTCGGTTTATTCTATAGATAATATGAAATCTATTCAAATGTTGGCTCTGGATTTAGATGATACTTTGCTTCGCTCAGACCTTACCATTTCCTACCGGACACGGAACGCCATTAAAAAAGCGGAAGCTGCTGGTGTAACAGTGGTATTGGCATCCGGCCGGGCTCCCTCGGCAATGGAGCGGTTTTCCCGGCTTTTGGGCATGAACAAAAGGCCCGGTTATCTTATCTGCAATAACGGAACGGTTATTCTCGAAAGTCACACCGGGAATATCGTATACGAAACATTTCTGGATACACAGCCGGCTATGGCTGCCTACGATCTTGCCGATGCCGAAGGTTTCGCCGTGCAGATATACGATGACGATATTATGTACGTATCCAAATATAACGAGTTTACCGATTATGATCAAAAATTAACCGGACTCAGGCAGGTTGTTGTGGAAAATTTCCGCGACATGGTAAGCAAAGGCTGCCATAAACTGCTCATCCCCGGAGACCCTGTGCTGTTGACTCCGCTGGAAACGCTGCTTCGGAGTTTTCTGGGTAAAGACATCACGCTTTTTACCAGCAAGCCGTATTTTCTGGAAATTCTTCCCGCCGGCACTGACAAGGGAAGTGCTCTGGCAAGAACAGCGGAATTGCTGGGAATTAAACAGGAACAAACGCTTGCCATAGGCGACTCGATGAACGATGAGGCGATGATACGATGGGCTGGTATGGGTGTGGCGATGGCGAACGGAGACGCAAGGGTAAAAAAAATTGCCAACATGATAACAGAAAAAACCAACGACGATGACGGTGTAGCGGAAGTAATAGAAAAATACGTGCTTTCCGGGAGACAGGGTAATGGCAGATGAAACGCTGTATACGCAAAATCAACCGGATAACATCAGCAGAATAAAAGAGGACATACCCATTAGCACAGTCGATTCTCCTTCAGTAGTCCTGGAGCTTATTTATCAGCTCAAAATAAAAGATGTAATGACCACCGCGATAATTACGGCGGGCAAAAAACAAACTATGCGGCATGTTCAGGCAATGATGCGGGAAAACCGCATTACTGGTATTCCTATTATTGAAGGAAAAACACTGGCGGGACTTGTTTCGATTGACGATATAGTGACTGCTCTGGATAAAGGATATATTGATAGTCCAGTTGAAGAACGAATGACCAAAAACGTTATCGTGCTGCAAGATGATATGCCGTTGTCATTCGCTATTTCATATCTCAATAAATACCGGTACGGGCGTTTTCCCGTACTCAATAAAAATCACGAAATTGTAGGAATGTTGACTTCTACTGATGTTATTCGCGCATTGCTGGTTGAAATGAATCGTGAAGTGCTCCGGCTCGAAAAGATGCACAAAGATTCAGGCGGCGCGGTTTCCTTGCTTTCGGAAATGGAGTTCACTACCGTTCGCTATGATTTTGAATTGGCAGGCCATGCCTCGACAGAAATAAAAAAAGCCCTGAAACAGCGTAATTTTGATCCCAAAGTCATACGTCGTGTCGCAATCGCCAGTTACGAGCTGGAAATAAATCAGGTCGTTCATTCTTTAGGCGGGACGATTAATTATTCAATACAACCTGATAAAATTATTATTATTGCCAAAGATACCGGGCCCGGAATAGCCGATGTAAATCTAGCGCTGCAGGAAGGCTGGTCTACGGCGAACGAATATATCCGCTCGCTCGGTTTCGGCGCGGGAATGGGACTTGCCAATACCAAACGTGTCTCCGACGAATTTTCGATTAATTCCGCTCTGGATTCGGGCACAACCGTCCGTTCGGTTATGTATGTTAATTCCCCAAAGGATGGATAATGACAATAAGAGAAGCCGCCGCGGCTTTGAACGCGGAAATATGCCAGAACGAATTTGATGACAAGCACCTCAACGGCGCGTATACTTCTGATTTGCTTTCCGATGTAATGGCGAACGCGCATGGCTGCGAGGCGTTAATAACAATTCAGGCTCATAAAAATACCGTGGCTGTCGCTACTCTTGCGGACATCGCGGTTATCGTTATCTGCAATTCACGTCCCATTCCCGATGATATGCTGGAAGCGGCTAGAGACGAAGGAATTGCCGTATTGCGGACAAAGGAAAATCAATTTACCGTTTCCGGAAAAATCTGGAATTTTTTGAAAGCGTAAATTTCCGTAACTTGTGAGGTATTTTGCCGCTGTTAGCCGATTTGCACAACCATTCATGCCTCTCGCCGTGCGGTTCGTTAGAACTTTCTCCCCGGCGGCTTGCGGAAATTGCCTCAGCAAGAAATGTAAAAGCGCTGGCTTTAACGGATCATAATTCAAGTCTCAATTGTCCCGCATTTGCGAAAGTGTGCCCTGAATACGGAATTATTCCTATTTTTGGCATGGAAGCCGCCACTAGTGAGGAAATTCATGTGCTCTGCCTTTTTACTGGTTTGCGGGAAAGCCTTGCTTTCAGCGAATACGCTTATTCTGTTTTACTGCCCTTTCCCAATGATCCTGAAAAAACCGGCGATCAGGTTTATGTTGATGAGAACGACAATATCGAAGGCGAGGTTGAATATTATTTGGTAAATCCGCTAGCGATTTCCATTGACGACATTGGCACGAAAGTTGCCGAATACGGCGGTATTGTAATTCCCGCCCACGTAGATCGTTCCGCCTTTTCCATTACCAGCCAGCTTGGTGTGATGATAAACGGCCCGTGGACTGCCGTTGAATGTGTTCATATTCCTCCTGTTACCGCATACGGAGCAGGGGGCCCGCTTGATACGCTGGGTTATCCGCTTATAACTTCGTCAGACGCGCATTACCCCGAACACGTAGCTCGCCGGCCTTTTACGCTTGATATTGAAATTGACGAATTACAACCCAGTGGGCCGGGAACAGAAGCCGACATGGAAGCTTTCAAGCGCGCACTGGAAAAACGGACACGCGGATAGCAGCCCGGCGTGCGATAAGCGCCAAATAATTTGGCTGTTTTTTTCGCTATTGGAGATATATAATAAAGTTCCTCGAAAACTTCAGTTTTCGAGGAACTTCCATAGCAAAACTGCATTTTGCGCAGCGTTTGGAACAAAACGGGAGCAAATGCAAAGACTTCCGAGGCAACTAACCGAGTTTCCGAGGAAGTCTAATATCTGAAATAAAAACGGAGGTTTCTATGTGGCGTTTAGCGCTTGATTTGGGGACAAATTCTCTAGGCTGGACAGCTCTTGGTCTGGATAAGCTTAAAGATTCGGAAAAACTTGAAGTTAAAAAAATTATTGATATGGGTGTTCGGATTTTCTCTGATGGTCGTGAAGCCAAGACTGGAACGCCCCTGAACGAAGCCCGGCGTGATGCGCGTCAGATGCGGCGGCAACGTGACAGAAAAATCCGCCGGAAAAACGCCATGCTTAATTTTCTTATCAATAACGCGCTTATGCCCAGGGAACGGGCTGAACAAGTTGCCGTAGCCCGGTTTGATCCTTACACGTTACGTGCCGAAGCTCTGAAACGAAAACTGGAACCGTTTGAGCTTGGCCGGATTATGATGCAGTTTTCAATTCGGCGAGGGTTTAAATCTAGCAGGAAAGAGCAGTCAGCAAACAAAGCAGAACAAAAAGGAATGCTCGGCGGGGTAGATTCATTAAAATCGCTGGTAAAAACCCAAAAGAAAGAATGGGAAGAACGAGATGAAGAAGCTGAAAACAAAAAAATTACTCTTGGGCAGTGGCTTTGTAAGCAGCGGGAGGCAGGTAATTCTGTTCGTTTTAAGGCAAAGATAGAAAAGACAAAAATAGAATACAGTTTTTATCCTTCCAGAGAAATGTATGAAGCTGAGTTCACCGCAATAGAAGAAAAACAGGAGAAATATTACCACGAATTAAACTGGGAAAGGATTCATTGGCTTATCTTCTTTCAGCGTCCGCTTAAACGACCGGAACGCGGAAGGTGTCAGTTTTATACCGATCAGGAACGCGGCTACCGGGCGTTTACTTCGGCGCACCGTTTCAGAATTTTGCAAGATATAAACAATTTACGGCACTATAACGAAGAAAACAGAGAAGAAGAAATTCCACCGGAATTGAAATTGAAATTATTTCAATCGCTTAATACCCATAAATCCATGACCTTTAACCAAATTAGAAAATTGTTAGGTGAAGATTATACCGGCACATTCAATCTTGAGGACAGTAAACGCTCTGAACTAAAAGGAAATGAGACTGCTGTAGATTTTCGTAAACCTGAATTTTTTGGAGAAATTTGGGACAAGCAAGAAATAAAGACACAAGATGAAATTATTGAACAATTAATGATCGAAGATGATGAAAATAAAATCCGCGATTTTTTAAAACCTTTTGGGCTAAATGAAGAACAAATAAAAAAGATTTCCGGCTATAATTTGCCTGTCGGGACAACCATGCTTTCGTCAAAGTTTATGATCGAATGTTCGGAAATTATGCTGAAAGAATGGTTGCCTTATCACGAAGCAGTCGCAAAAATGGGATTACACCATTCCAAAGAAGAAAAGTTTGATACACAGCGTTCGCTTCCCTATTATGGGAAAATACTCACAGGACAAGTGACCGGCGCGAAGGGAGAAAAATACGAAGGCAGCGAAAAAGACAGAGTCGTAAATATAAACTTGTATAACGAAAACTGTTACGGCCGCATTCCCAATCCAACTGTTCACATTGCTCTGAACCAATTACGAAAACTCGTGAATGCCCTTGTCCGCCGCTTTGGTAATCCTGACCAAATTATTATGGAAGTTACAAGGGAGTTAAAATTAAGCAGAGAACGAAAACTTGAAGAATTCCAAAAACAGGCACAAAATCAAAAAGAAAATGAACGGGTAAAAAAAGAATTAACTGATCTTGGCCTGTTACAAATAGGCGGCGAGGACATCAAAAAATATAAACTGTGGGAAGAACTTGGAATAGAAGAAATTGCCCGGCGTTGTCCTTATTGCGGTAAAACAATTTCCGCTAATCAATTATTTTCCGGTGATGTGGAAATTGAACACATTCTTCCTTATTCCCGCACGCTGCTTAATTCACGTGACAATCTGACGGTGGCACACCGGAAATGCAATCAAGCGAAGGGAGACCGGAGCCCCTTTGAAGCGTTTGGTAACAGTCCTCAAGGTTTTGATTGGGATGAAATTATGGAGCGTACTGCAAAATTGCCCACAAATAAACGGCGAAAATTTCATCCAGATGCGATGAATCGTTTTCATGAAGAAAATGCCGAAGGGAATGGCGGATTTTTGAACAGGCAAATTACCGACACCGCATACCTTTCCATAGCGAGTAAAAAATATCTTTCCGTGATTTGCGATGCCAATTCCATTTGGGTAACTCCAGGCAGACTCACTTCCCTGTTTCGAGGTTTCTGGGGATTTAATACTCTGCTCAATCGCGGGCATGATACATGGTTTAAAAACAGAAGCGATCATCGCCACCATGCCGTTGACGCACTTGTAATTGGTTTGTGCGATCGCGGAATCATTAACGAGGCTGCGCGGCTTAACAGCGGCAGGGGCTATTGGGAAATTAAAGCACCGCCGTGTCCAATAAACCGGCACGAAATTGAAGAACGGCTAAAATCAATAATTATTTCCCATAAACCGGATCATGGGAAAGAGGGAAAACTCTACGCCGAAACCGCCTTAGCCCGGCATTCTTATCTGGAGCAGATTAATCCGGCGGATATTGAGGAAAAAGAAATAAACCGCATTGTTCCCAAGACTATACAAAACGATATTATCGCTTTGGTTCAAAAAAACGGTTTCAAAAAAGCAAAAGCCATGATACAAAAGAATTACAAATACCTTCGTGTTTTTCGGGATAAATGGGTAACTCGCGCTCCGTTGATGTCCCTTTCGGAGAGAGATTTGCCTAATATCTGTGATCCGGTTATCCGGGAAAGTGTAAAACAATTTGTTGAAACGCATCCGGTTCAGTCAGGGCAAAAAATACAGGATATTCTTAGTTTATTCTCTGAAGAACAAAAAATTTACACAATCAGATATTTTCCAAAAGATCAGGTTCCACTTTGTATTGATGATTGTAAAAATAAAGCGTATATGCCAAGTGATTATTATCGTGTTGACATTTGGCGTATTCCTTTAAAAGATAAAAAATATAAATATGAAGGCGTATTTATTTCTCGTCCCGAAGCAATGCGGCAGCAGTTTCAAGCTGAAACTTCGCTTGCTTTGCGAAAACCACACCCTGCGGCAAAATTGATCATGAGCCTTTGCAAAAACGATATTATTTTCCTGTCCAATCCGACAGAACGGGAGTTCTGCCGGATCGCAAGTCTTTCAGCAACCGATAACAGGATTAACATACAGCCAATATATGCCAGCAATACGATTGCCGATTGGAAAAAGGATACCAATATCCATCTTGTTTCATCTTTCTGGCCGAGTGAAATAAAGTCTAAGTACTTAAAAACTATTGATGTTTTATTTAACAACTTCGATATAAAACTGGTAAAAATCACTGTAGACGGGAGGCCTATTTACCGATCTTAATAAACGATGATACCTAAAATTGTTGATGTAAGTGAAAACGGACGTTTCATCGCCAAGCATCGGGGGTTCATCACAATAAAACAGGGCGATGAACATTGCGGCGAGGTTCCGCTGGACGACATCGGAGTTCTGATGATTTCCGCGTTTGGAGCGACTTGTACAAAAGACGCGCTGGTCAGTCTTGCCGAACGGGGAGCAGTTACGGTTCTCTGCGGTTCAAAAGGAATGCCCTCGGCTCTGGTGCTTCCGGTGAACACCAATTTTGAGGCCGCTTTGCGGATACGGGTGCAAACACAGGCGAGTCAGCCGCTGAAAAAACGCTTGTGGCAGAGTGTCGTCACGGCCAAGCTCAAACACCAGAGCGAGGTTCTCAACTTTTTTGGAAGCCAGGAAAAAGCGAATCTGGTTGAAATGTACTCAAGACAGGTTCAATCAGGCGATCCGCAAAACCGGGAGGCTGTCGGGGCGAGGGTATACTGGAAAGCTCTTTTTGGCGATGGGTTCTCTCGTGACCCCGACGGTGGTTGGCCAAACAGTCTTTTGAATTACGGATATGCTCTGCTTCGGGCGGCGGCTGCCAGGGCTATATGCGCGGCAGGGCTGAATCCCATATTTGGAATCCATCATCAGAACAGTACCAATCCCTTTCCTCTGGCGGATGACATCATGGAACCGTATCGCCCGCTTGTTGATTTTTACGCAAAACAAATTTTGGCGGCGGATATAAATGATATAAACCCGGCAGCCAAACAGATGATAAGCGCGTTTCTCTGGGCGGATCTACGCTTCGGGGAGGAAACAACGCCGTTTTACGCCGCAATGGAACGCCTTGCTTTTTCGCTGGTGACTTCTTTCAAATTAAAGAAGCCACAGATAGAGATCGCCGGGTTACAATTATCAAAAAATGACGCAGCTTAGTTCCTATAAACTTATGTGGATGATTGTACTTTTTGATCTGCCAGTAGTTACCCCAGATGAGCGAAAAAAGGCGACTCTTTTTAGAAAAGCTTTGCTGGATCAGGGCTTTCATATGAGCCAGTTTTCGGTTTATTATAGATTGCTCTCTGGTAAAGAAGCGGTAGATGGCTATATCAAGAATATCCAAGCGAATCTCCCTTCAAAAGGAAAGGTTGATGTACTTGCAATTACAGACAAGCAATATGAAGGTATTATCTCTTTTTCCGGTAGAAAGAAAGAGAAAAACAAGAAAAACCCCTCTCAACTTATGCTCTTTTGAGATACTTTTTTTACCGACCCTACCGGCTAATTCCTTATTATATAAGAAATTAGCCGGTAACAAATTCAGTTTACTCAGAAAATAGGTCGGTCTGCAACGCTGAACGTCACGAAATAACTTACTCCTGGAATTCAGTTTACTCAGAAAATAGGTCGGTCTGCAACACTCGCATTGGTCGTGAAGCGAAAGCTTTTAATTCAGTTTACTCAGAAAATAGGTCGGTCTGCAACCAGCCGGTTCGTGTGCCGCTGACTTATCGCAATTCAGTTTACTCAGAAAATAGGTCGGTCTGCAACTTGCTAAGTATCTTAACAAAACACAAATATAATTCAGTTTACTCAGAAAATAGGTCGGTCTGCAACTCCACCGCTGATGTTGAGGTATTTGGTTTTAATTCAGTTTACTCAGAAAATAGGTCGGTCTGCAACTGGGCTAGAGATGATAACAAGTATCAGAGAAATTCAGTTTACTCAGAAAATAGGTCGGTCTGCAACCAGGGCGGAAATTATTCAGTGACAGTCCCGAATTCAGTTTACTCAGAAAATAGGTCGGTCTGCAACCAAAGCGATTAAATTGACAATAAGCTCGGAATTCAGTTTACTCAGAAAATAGGTCGGTCTGCAACAAACTAGCTGGTGACACTTGTAATCAATGTAATTCAGTTTACTCAGAAAATAGGTCGGTCTGCAACTCTACTGCTGACGTTGAGGTGTTTGGTTTTAATTCAGTTTACTCAGAAAATAGGTCGGTCTGCAACCCCATGGCGCGTTGATTAACGGTTACAAGAAATTCAGTTTACTCAGAAAATAGGTCGGTCTGCAACGAAACATGAATATTGACGCAGTTTCCTTTTAATTCAGTTTACTCAGAAAATAGGTCGGTCTGCAACGGCACGTTCTATACGCCGTGCAGCGGTTTGAATTCAGTTTACTCAGAAAATAGGTCGGTCTGCAACGGTAAAATTCAGGTGTTTGAAGTTTCTTACAATTCAGTTTACTCAGAAAATAGGTCGGTCTGCAACTTGTTTTGCTTGTATTACTCCATTGTAATTAATTCAGTTTACTCAGAAAATAGGTCGGTCTGCAACAGAAATGGAAGTGTTACAACAGGATCAGGAAATTCAGTTTACTCAGAAAATAGGTCGGTCTGCAACTTTTTGATGTTATAGGAATAAAATCATCATAATTCAGTTTACTCAGAAAATAGGTCGGTCTGCAACACAAAATCCACGTTTTCAACTTTTTTGTGCAATTCAGTTTACTCAGAAAATAGGTCGGTCTGCAACCTATCCTTCTTTCCACCGAGCAAACTTACGAATTCAGTTTACTCAGAAAATAGGTCGGTCTGCAACAGGGCAGTAAAACACGTGTTTAATTTTGTAAATTCAGTTTACTCAGAAAATAGGTCGGTCTGCAACACAGCTTCCGCGATCAGTGTTTTATAATCTAATTCAGTTTACTCAGAAAATAGGTCGGTCTGCAACGCCCCGCGCGTACAGCGTAAATACTTCTGTAATTCAGTTTACTCAGAAAATAGGTCGGTCTGCAACCACCCCAGTTTGTTTGAATACTGTCATATAGATTCAGTTTACTCAGAAAATAGGTCGGTCTGCAACTAACGGGGGTATAGCGTGATTATAAATGTAGATTCAGTTTACTCAGAAAATAGGTCGGTCTGCAACCAAGTTTTTTCCTGCATTTCCTATACAAATGATTCAGTTTACTCAGAAAATAGGTCGGTCTGCAACGCTGGATTAGTTTTTATTAATTGGCCAGTTGATTCAGTTTACTCAGAAAATAGGTCGGTCTGCAACATTTCAGATATTCAAAATATGTCACTTTTAGATTCAGTTTACTCAGAAAATAGGTCGGTCTGCAACCACGGCCTGCTACAGCCCGCCGAACATCTTGATTCAGTTTACTCAGAAAATAGGTCGGTCTGCAACGGTGTACTTGTTGCAAAATATTAATCCAGAGATTCAGTTTACTCAGAAAATAGGTCGGTCTGCAACACTAAATCTGTTTTCATATTTCCTTGCTCCAATTCAGTTTACTCAGAAAATCCGCCGTCTGCAACTGCCCGCTTAATTTGTGTTAAAAAAATTATTCTTGACAGATATTTTATTGAGTTATAAAATAATTTTACAGTTTATTCAGAAAATAGGTCGGTATGTTAACAAGACCTCCCGCAAGGGTGTGTCACAAAATGACGCCGTATGGCAGCGAAAAAGGAGGGTGCGCCCTCCTTTTTTTTAAGTTCATTCTCTGTTAAAAAAAACCCAACCGCCCTGCGCGGGCGGTTCGTCATCACACGTCCAGATTGCTTACCAGAAGCGCGTTCGTCTCGATAAACTCGCGGCGCGGCGCGACAACTTCACCCATGAGGGTTGTAAAAATCCGGTCAGCTTCAACAGCATCGTCCAGATGAATCTGAATAATATTACGCTGGGCGGGATTCATGGTGGTATCGCATAACTGGTCAGGATTCATCTCACCCAAACCCTTGTACCGCTGGACATTGACTTTATCCGGGTCTTTGCCAGACTCGGCGAGAATGCGGTCTTTTTCGGCATCATCGTAGGCATAAAACGCGTTTTTCTCATAACTAATGCGGTACAACGGCGGCATAGCAAGATAAACATGGCCGCGCTCAACAAGAGCCGGCATATAGCGGTAAAAAAACGTGAGAAGCAAAGTACGGATATGCGAACCGTCCACGTCGGCATCCGCCATAATAATAATTTTATGATAGCGAATTTTGGAGACATCAAACTCAGCGCCGCAGCCCGCGCCTATGCTGGCAATAATGGGCTGAAGTTTATCGTTGGTGATAACTTTTTCGATGCGCTGCTTTTCCACGTTGAGCATTTTTCCCCAGAGCGACAGAATCGCCTGAGTGCGGCGGTCGCGGCCTCCCTTAGCGGAGCCACCGGCAGAGTCACCTTCGACAATAAACAATTCGCATTTCGCCGGGTCTTTCTCAGAACAGTCGGCAAGCTTGCCGGGCAGACCAGCCGAGTCCATGGCGTTTTTCCGCCGTGTCGCGTCACGGGCATTACGCGCAGCAATACGGGCTTTGGCCGCCAGCACAGATTTTTCCAGAATGTTATTGATAACATCAGGATGCTGATCAAAATATAGCGTGAGCTGCTCGTTTACCACCCCTTCGACAATGCCCCGGACCTCGGAGTTGCCGAGTTTGCCCTTAGTCTGACCCTCAAACTGGGGATTAGGAACTTTCACCGAAAGTACCGCAGTCAACCCTTCACGCACATCGTCACCAGTGAGAGCTTCGTCCATTTTTTTCGCGTGTTTGGAATTTTTGATATATTCGTTCAAAGTACGGGTCAAAGCGGACTTAAAACCAATCAGATGCGTACCGCCCTCGCGGGTGTTAATATCGTTTACAAACGAAAACATTATTTCGTTATAGCCGTCATTGTACTGAAACGCGCACTCAACCTCGACACTGCCGTCCGCGCCATCATCACGGGCACCGCCGACAAAAACCGGGTCTTTATGCAGGACAGTTTTATTTTCATTCAGATATTCGACAAAACTTTTTACCCCGCCTTCAAACTTGAATTCATGGAATTTAGGGTTAGACAGCCGCTCATCACGTATAGTGATTTTCAGACCCTTATTGAGAAAGGCCAGCTCCCTCAAACGGTTGGACAGAGCGTCAAAATTGTAAGTAGTCGTTTCAAAAATCGAAGTATCGGCTTTCCAGCGGACAACCGTGCCCTGGCGATCCGGGCTGCCGATAGGGTAGGGGAGGAGCGCGGCGTCAATCTCACGGGCAGGACCCTCGGCAATACCAGTTTTGTACCGCTGAGTGTGGATTTTGCCTCCGATATGCACAAAAACTTCGCACCATTCGGACAAAGCATTAACAACCGAAACACCGACACCATGCAAACCACCCGACACCTTGTAGGATTTTTTGTCAAATTTACCGCCGGCGTGCAGACGTGTCATTACCAATTCCAACGCGCTGACATTTTCCGTGTGATGAATATCGACCGGAATACCCCGCCCATTATCCTCAACACGAACAACATCGTTCCCTTCCAGAACCACCATAATTTCCGTACAAAAACCCTGCATCGCTTCATCAACAGAGTTATCCACAACCTCAAACACCAAATGATGCAACCCGTCAATAGCGGTAGTGCCGATATACATACCGGGGCGCATACGAACCGCTTCCAGCCCCTTAAGTACGGTAATATTTTGCGCGGAATAATTTGAATTCATTATGCCTCTTTTCTGAATTTGCTCAGGTTTAAATCATTAAGAAAGTGAAACAACGGCTTCAAAACCAGAATTATGAAACCATTTCTGCCCATTCAGTATATTAAATTTCAGAAAAAAGGTAAAGAACAGTCAAAGCGTAAAAAGAGGGGGAGCACATAATCCAGCCTCACGCGCATTTTCTTTCAATACGCGAAACTGCCATCGACGCTGCTCCCCCTGCCTCCAGAAAAAGGCTAGTGCCTTTGTTCTTCCGTCACCCCCACTCATTGGAAGTTGTCACAAATAGTACATGGAGTTTTCGCAAGCGGAAACTCCGAAGCTATTCGCCGGAGGCGAATAGCCCCATACCCATTTTCAGATTGACTTGCGAAAAGTGAACGGGAGGTATTTTTCCCCTATATCATACACATCAACACCCTCTTTTTGTTTCAAAAAGCGGACTGCCGCGTATGTAACAGGAAGAATAATTATTTCAATGGCGCATTTCAGGAAATAATTCGTCAAAACCAAAGTCCAGAAAAGCTCCCAGGGAAAAACTCCCAGAGCGCTCGCCACGAGTATAAAAATCAAACTGTCGAGCAGTTCTCCCGCTAAACTCGAAACGGCGGCGCGTATCCAGAACAGGCGGCCTTTCATCAAAACTTTTATTTTCGAGATCAGTACCGAGTTGGACATTACCCCCACAAGGTACGCCGAAAGACTAGCCAGCACAATACCGCCGGAACTCATCCCCCCCAGCACCGCGTCATACGCGATACTGCCTGTCCCGGCTTCCCAGCCAGCTTCGGACGGCAAAATTTTCAGCGTAAAAAATGCCAGCGCGGAAAGAGCCAACGCGCCAAAACCAATCCAGACAACCCGCCGCGAAGCCCTGAAGCCGTATATTTCGGTCAAAATATCGCCCAAAACATAGGCCAAAGGGAAAAGCAGCGTGCCGCCGTCAAACGCCAAATATACATGGGTAAATCCGCCCCGGAAATCGAAAAAAGGGACAGAAAACCCGACAATTTTTGCGGATGACGCTATATTACTCACAACAAGCGCCGTCACAAAAAACGCCGTTATCACATCGAGATACTTGTAGTTACGATCACTCATAAAACTGTTTTACGCCCACTTGATGAAGCCGGGACGGTATCCGTGCACCAGCGCGCTATGTTTCGGCAGAATACGCACCGAATGCCCCTGGAATCCGGTATCGGCACATTCAATTTTAACCTGATACAGATTAAGGTTTTCCTCACTGCCTACCCACTTCATCTCTGTTTTCCGGGCATTGGTTATTTCGTTGCTCTGGTTTGAAACAGTGCCGTGGTACAGTTCTACGTGAAGATCGTTCGGCGACAATTGCCCCAAATCGATGTAAGCGGTTACGCTCAGCATATCACCGCGCTGCATTACCGGTTTCGCGTTACATTCAGTTTTGACAATCTTCAAATGATCCCAGCTGCCGCGAAGTTTGTTGAGGTATCCGGCAAGCAATTTCGCATCGGCATAATCGTCTTTTATCAAATGACGGTAATTCTTGAGAGCAGGGAAGTAGAAATGGTTGGAATAGTCCATCAGCATACGGTGACACGACATGGACTGCCCGATTTGCCGCATACAATCCTTCATTCTTTTGATCCATTCGCGGGGAAGTCCGTCACGTCCACGCTGGTAAAACAGAGGGATAATATCGCGCTCCAGCAAATCGTACAGCGCTTTACTTTCTACATCGTCCTGGAGTTTTTCGTCAACATACTGCTCCCCGTGACCGATAGCCCAGCCGACTTCAGGATTGTAGGCTTCGTCCCACCAGCCGTCCATAATCGAACAGTTCAACACGCCGTTCATCGCGGCTTTCATGCCGCTTGTCCCAGAGGCTTCCATTGGCCGCCGGGGCGTGTTCAGCCATACGTCACCGCCCGAAGTAAGGTATTTGGCAACGGTCATATCGTAGTTTTCAACAAACACAATGCGGCTTGTGACATCATATTTTTCAGCAAAATGAATTATTTCCCGGATCAGTTCTTTTCCGGGCATGTCGTTCGGATGGGCTTTACCGGCAAAAATCAGCTGAATAGGCCGGTCATTATCTTTCACCAGACGCAGCAGACGCTCAGGATCGCGGAGCAGCAGATTTCCGCGTTTGTACGTAGCAAAGCGGCGCGCAAAACACAAGGTAAGCGCATAAGGAGACAGCGCGTCCTCGGCTTGCCTGATACGGCGTTCCACCGCGCCGGTTCGTTTGAATTGCTCCCGTATCCTTTCCCGAGCAAACGCGACCAGCCTTTCACGGCGGCGTTCGTGGGTACGCCAGAGCTCTTCGTCTGAAATACGATCCATGCGATCCCAGATTGCCAAATCGGTAGGCTTCATTTCAAAGTGAGGCCCGAAATAGCGATCCAGCAGATCGAGCATTCCGGCTGAAATCCATGTACGGGGGTGAACGCCGTTCGTCACATGACCTATCGGCACTTCGTTCAGAGGCAGACCCGGCCAGAGATTCTGCCACATCTCCCGCGAAACTTCCCCGTGCAGCCGGGCAACACCGTTGGCATACGCGGCAAATTTGAGGGCAAGAACCGTCATGCAGTAAGTTTCACGATCATCGTTGACATTAATGCGGCCAAGCCCCAGAAATTCCTTCCAAGAAATTCCCAAAATCTGCGTCCACGGGCGCATATATTTTTCGATAAGACTGATTTCAAAACGCTCGTTCCCAGCAGGAACCGGAGTGTGCGTAGTAAAAATATTGGTCGGCCATACCGCCTCAAGAGCTTCATCGAACGTAAAATTCTTTTCGATCATTATCTCCCGAATCCGCTCAAGACCGAGGAACGCCGCGTGACCTTCGTTCATGTGGGTAGCGGCGGGATTTATCCCCAGTGCGCGCAGGGCACGGATTCCCCCGATACCAAGCAATATTTCCTGCTGAATCCGGGTTTCCTTATCCCCGCCGTACAAAGCTGAGGTAATATTTCGCAAATCCGGCGCATTTTCGTCGATATTGGTATCCAGCAGATACAATGAAGCGCGGCCTACTTTTACTTCCCAAATCTGGGCAATTACCTGACGGCCAGCCATATCCACGGAAATTTTCACGGGAGCGCCATCTTTACCGGTTTTCCGCTCGACAGGCATGTTGTACCAGTCGTTTTCAGGATAACTTTCCTGCTGAAAACCGTCAGCGTTCAGAACCTGCTTGAAATACCCCTGCCGGTACAAAAGCCCCACGCCGACCAGAGGAAGCCCCAGATCGGAGGAAGTCTTCATGTGATCCCCGGAAAGAATCCCCAAACCGCCGGAATAAATGGGAAGGGAAGTGTCCATCCCGTATTCCATAGAGAAATACGCCACCACTTCCTTGTGGCTGCCCCGGTACCATGTGTCACCTTTTTTGTAACGCTGGAATCGTTCATTAACTTCTTTCAGCGCGGCAAGGTACGAATCGTCCTTTGCCATCTGAGCAAGCCGCTCCTGGCTGACCATACCTAAAGTTCGCACCGGACTCTGTTGAGATTGAAACCATGCGTCATAATCTAGTCTGATAAAAAGCTGGACTGCGTCAAAATTCCACGAAAGCCAGAGATTACGAGCGATCTCATCAAGCGGCTTAAGCGGAGCGGGAAGTTTCGGCTTTACTGTATAAGTGGATATATTCATACAATCAGTCTATGATCGCCGTGGTCTTATGTCAACGGTTGCCGTCCACTCAAAAAACTAATCTTTGTAAGCCCTTTGGGCGCATTTTTTTTCGGGTTATATATTTCTTGCGTGAAGTTTTCAAAGCAAACTCCCAAGCTGTCCACAAAGCGGACAGCCATACGCTCCTTACGGGCTGACTGAAAATTGCTTTCCGTGATCAAAAAAAGAGAAATTTCCCGCGTAAAAACGTCGTTACAATCCGAATCGTTCGCTGAGTTCTTTGAGATGACTGCCGATAAAAAGAGCGCCATAACTGGTCAAGACTATGCCGATAGTGATTCCCAGAGGAAGCAGAAATGACATTCCCGCAGAATGAGCCACTTTATGAAAATCAAGACCAAAAAACGCGCTGACAAGAGAAATCAAAATGATAAATCCGGCAATTACCCAGCCACGTGTCGACAAACCGCCGGGAACAACAGGCATTTCCGCGTCTTGCCCGATTGCGTCACTCTGTTCGGCGGCGAGCAGACTTATAATAGAGTCTTCCAGATTTGGCGAAGGAGGAAAAAAATCATTGCGAAGAATATCCCGGCTGACCTCAAGCCGCTCATACTCCTGAGCGCAGTCCGGGCAGAAAAAAAGGTGCGCCGCAACCCGCAAATGGGCAAACAAGGGCATTGATTCCCCGGAATATTCGTATATGATGTCCATTATCCTATCACACTTCATCACAATCTCCTTAAGTCTATCCGTCTGGGCGGACAGCGGCGTTAAACGCCATCAGGGGCTATCCCCTCAAGTTTTTCCCGCAATATTTTTTTCGCCCTGAACACATGAGATTTGATGGTATTCACCGGAAAACCGGTTATCGCCTCAATCTCCAGATAAGAACGATCATAAAAAAAGAACATATCCACGCAAATCCGGTAACGTTCAGGCAGCTCTCCCAAAGCTTCCAAAATCGCCTGACGCGCCGCCTGACGAAGCAGAATTTTTTCAGGAGTTTCAGTGTTGCTTACCGGCGGACAGTTTCCTTCTTCGGCAAGACTCTGATACTCCTTCTTTCTGCTTACCCCGTTTACCGCCGTGTACTCCGGTACACTTTGAGGAAAACTTCCTGCGTAAAATCGGAAGCGTCCTCCTCGTTGCGAAAAAAACTCAATCCCATTCCGTAAACGGCGCGTTCATGCCGTCTGACCAATAACCGAAACAGGTCTTTTTGCCCAGAAACGATCTGGCTGACGATTAAAAGGTCGTCAGCGTCCACCTGCTGACCGACATCGTCCCCATTACTCATGTGGACTTATCGCCGCGTTTTATTCCATAATAAGTCAGCAGTCCTGCCCCAATTGACAGAGGAATAATCCCGCCCAACAATCCATAATTGGCTCCCGCAACAATAGCCAAAAATATAGTCAGAGCGATTCCCACAGTCCCAAGAAGCAGGCCGGCCAGCAGGCTGAACGAAAGGAGATCAAACGTGGGGCGGCTGTAGTGCCCAGCCTTGATAAGCAAAGTCCTTTGCCGGTGATTCCACAAAAAATAGAGAGAAATCACCACCGACCCCATCACGATTCCCACAATAGGAATTATCGCAATGATTATCTGCGCTGCGCTGGAAGATGTCTGCCCCATAAAACCCCGGCTCCTGTTCGCCCGTATCCATTCCACGGATAACAATTAAAAAACGGCGTTACCCTCCATGATACAGCTTTTTTGCCGTTTTGTCTATGTTCTGACACAAAAAGCGAAAGCGGGTTGCAGCCCAGAGCAAACGCATAAAATCAATTACAATGCCAAAAATAGCTTAAGAAAGGGGGGACACTTTCCCCACGTTTTTCTGCATACCGAAACATTTACCCTGTCCCCCCTTACGCCGCAGCCCGCCAGCGGTCTGCCGCTATCCCCCTGCTATCCGGCTTCGCCGGTGTCAGTCACTTTTTTTGATACGCTCTGGGTTGCGGGCCGCCGCCGGATTAGGCGAAGAAAAAAAATGTCATAAAAACTTGCAAAATACTATTGATTTTTATCAACTGGTCTGCTAAACTGGTCTACGGAGGCAGTATATGACACAGCGGCAAATCGGGGCTTTCGAGGCCAAAACCCATTTTTCCCAGATTATCGAACAGGTTTCGCATGGAGAGGACTTTATCATTACCCG
>QMCE01000512.1_pt1 | contig 19804 bp, 21 predicted proteins | sample 1821851 | NCBI WGS metagenome assembly QMCE01 (sample SAMN09453174, study PRJNA476694) | Termite gut metagenome, whole genome shotgun sequencing project. | isolation source: worker | host: Odontotermes sp. | place: South Africa:Pretoria | collected 2016-01-28
GAATATTTTTTCGTTTTGTTTTGATATTTCTACAAACATAAAGAAGTCATCCCCCATAAACGGAGCCGTTTGTTTACAGCTTTGAACCATTATGGATAATTTTTCATACTCGCCCTGCTGACCGACCGGCATACTCAGAGTATAAACCTTGCCCGCTGCCTTGTCCATTACCCTTACAACGGCGGTTTCACGTTCTATGTAAGGCTGGGCCGCACCAAGAAACAGCAAAGGGCACAGTAAAACAAAGACTAATTTTTTCATGCCCAAAGCATATAACAAAAAACAAAACATTGCAAACTAAAAACTAGTTTCTAGTATACTCCGACCGCGTGCGCTATATCATTCCACATTGTAAACGCAAACAACAGGCCTATTAATATCCAACCACACCAAAGGGCTATTTCCATACCTTTGCCACCGAGTTTACGACGCGTTATCCCCTCTATAACAAGAATTAACAAATAGCCTCCGTCAAGCACGGGAAGCGGCAAAAGGTTTATTACCGCCAGATTCACAGAAAGTAATGCTATCAGTGACAAAAACGCAAAGATTCCCGCAGACAGTGCTTTTCCTGACTCTTTAGCTATTGTAATAAAACTCCCCAGCTGCTTGCTGGAACGCTCGCCCGTGATTATCTGCTTAAGCACCACAAGCAAAGTTTTACTCTGGACGTAGACTTCTCTCGCCCCCGAATACGCAGCTTGGAATATATTTTTTTTCTGTATAACTGACTTGCTGCTGTCTGCTATAAGCCCCCAGCGTTCGGCAGGACCGAGTTTCACTTGGACAAGTTTTTCTCCGCGAACAAGAACCATGCTCGCATCGCGGTTTGACGCAAGCTCTTTCGCAAGTATTATCTCGCCCCAGTTGGTTATCTTTGCCTTGTCAATTTGGGCAACTACATCGCCCGCTCGAATCCCTGCAACGAAAGCCGGGCTGTCTTGAATAACCTGGGCAATCACGGGGGCCTGGACCACACGCGGTTTTACCGCAAACATAGTTGTATATATTCCCCAAGCCAGAACAAAGTTCATCGCAACACCGGCCGCAATTATAACGAACTGTTTCCACGCAGGCGCAGACAGATAGTGGCCTTTTTTTTCAGCAACCGGCAAATCTTTGTATTTTTTTCTGTCAAACATATCGCCCTGACCATAAATTGCGACATATCCGCCAAGCGGCAACCAACCAAGTTTCCAAACAGTTCCCCGCTTGTCTTTCCAGCTGAACAAAGCCCGCCCGAATCCAATAGAAAACGTTTCAACGCGTACACCGGCCCAACGTGCGGCAAGAAAGTGGCCAAGCTCGTGCACAAACACGACAACGCCCAGAACTATCAGCAAAGCCAAAATCATTATCACAGTACTCATACGAAAACCTCTAGTCTTAGTGGTTAACCACTTTTTTCATCTCTGTTATTATTTTAAATATTCCTATTTCCGCCTCAAGATGTATTGCTTTTATATCCGCAAGGTCACGCATCGCAACAGAATACAAATTCGCAAGTCCAAGTCTTGCAATTGCGTCAAGCAATATACCATATAATTCTGGTGCGGCGGCTATTTTCTTTGAAAGCCTCATCACATCAGACAAATCCGCCCGACAGTCGCCTACAAGCGACATCAGTTCCGCAAACAATTCATCTCCGCCACTTTGCTTAAGGTCGGCTATTTTCCCAAAGCTGCCGTTGGCAAGTTTCAAAGTTTCTGTGCTTACATCTTCTTCTGGCAGGAACTTTGCGCACAGGATTCTCAGCTCTGAAATCGACAAAGGCGCCATTTTCTCGAACCGCGCGCGAGAGCGAATCGTCGGGAGAATTCCACCCGGCTGGTGAGTCACCAACAAGAACAATGTTTGTTCCGGCGGCTCTTCTAACAGTTTAAGCATTGCATTTGACGCGGCAGTATTCAACTCGTCCAAGGAATCTATCAATACCACACGCCAACCTCCACTGAACGATGACAAGCGCATTCTTTCTATCATCGAGCGAATCGTATACACGCTTATAATCTTTCCATCCGTCTTGGGCTTGCCATCCTTGTCAATATTACGCGCCATATCTATAATGAACAAATCGCCCGCATTTCCGACTATGCGCTGTGCGATATTATGTGCAAGCGTAGCCTTTCCGATACCTTTGGCCCCCCCCAGCATCCATACCGGGTGAAGGGGATACTCGTTACGGCGTTCCCAAGCATCCCAGAAAGTCCGAAGCACTGCGTCGTGTCCAACAAGGAATTCATTATCCATTGGCGCAGGGAAGTTAAAGTTATTTTGTTTTTTTGGTGCCATAACTATTTGAATTTAACAAATCTATAAACACATTGCAATAGCGATTCATTGTATCTTGGTAAGATTCTTCATTCGGACCGTATTTTGGGCTTTTGCAATCCAACGTTTGGGTAACAAAATTTACCCGGTCAAAAAACAAAGCCGTTGCCCCGTCATCCTTCCACTTTGCATAAATTTGAAAATAAAGCCACATAACAATATCTTGTGGCGGTCGGGCCCCAAGCGACTTGTCTATATCCTTTACTTGTGGAACAATCTTTTCAACCAAAGCGCCAAGACTTACAGCAAGCGGTACCCGCAAAAAAGTCCCAACTATTCCAATATTCGGGCTTTCCTTTACAACGTTAATCCCATCAACTTCAATTGTTTCTGGTTGCAAAGATACTCGTAATAAATCCAGCAACCGATTTTTTACAACGGCTTTGTTTTGCATTATCGCATAATGATGTCCGGACGCGCTTGGAATATCTGCACTTATCAACAATTGGTCATCATCAAGAAAAATCATCCACTCTGCATTTAGAAATCGCATTTTTTTTATTTTGTGCAGAATGTTAAGCCTTGCCCAAAAAGCGCCCTGGTTAGTCTTGTTGTTAATAACTGTAAGCGAGCCCCGCCAGCCAAGTTTTCGAATCGCCCTTCGGCTCAATTTTTTATCCGGATTGTCGTTATGAATGATAATATGTATTGGGGATTTAATGCAAGCGAGCCGTGGCACTGAAACCTGTAGAAACTCAGTGTGAAAAGTAGTAATTGCAACGATAATTTTTTTCTTGCGAAACATACCGCCCGGAATATTAGACTAAAATCCCCACCCGAGTCAATAGTCATATATTCGTATCAGTGCACACTGGCCACTGTACACTGTGTGCTTTTTGTGATATAATGCGAAGCATGAAACCAACCATGATGCTTTCCATTGTTATTGCAGTTGCGATTATAATCGCGGCTTCGTTCGGTTTACATGTTCAACCAATTACTACACTTCATCCAAATTTGGACTCGGCACAACTTGCAAACGCGTTGTTTGTTTGTCCTGCTGCTAATCCGGCCTTTGATGAAATCGGACGAGTTTTGCGATTTGGAATGAACAATATAATGATGTTATTCTTTGGTGTTTTGATGCTTTTGATTTTTGCCTGGGGTTGGGGACTTTATCAAAATTTACTGAAAGACAAGTTTGCTGCGGATGCGTACAAGGCTGCCTGGTGGTGGACCAAGGTTGTATTCTGGACCGCGGCAATTGTTGTAGTGTTGGCATGGACGCCAAACAATTATCGCAAAGTTTCTGTGATTGGGATTTCGGGCGAATACGTATTGTGTGAAGAAAACACCCCGGGGTCCATAGCCGTTTATCACGGGAAAGTCAAGCGCTAATTGGGTCACAGAAAATGCACTTGACTTAAAGGGCGGATTTCTCTACGATTCGAACAAGCAGTAAAACAAACCCTGCGGAAACCATGACCGTTGGTCATAATGGAAAGGAGAACCTTATGAATAAAGCAGAACTGATTGAAGCAATTGCAAACGAAGCAGAAGTAACGAAAGTCGTTGCTGGTGCATGCGTTGACGCATTTATCAACACAGTAACCAAAGTTTTGAAGAAGAAAGGCGAAGTTCGCTTGGTTGGCTTTGGAACATTTACAACAACAAAACGTAAAGCAACAACTGGCCGTAATCCTCAGACTGGCGCCGCAATCAAGATTGCAGCAAGCACCCAGCCTAAATTCAAAGCTGGCAAAGCATTGAAAGATGCCTTGAATTAATAAAAGCGCCCCGTGGGGCGCTTTTTTTTGTGGGGCGGATTAATAATCCGCCCTCTTCTATTTATGCAAGCGTGCAATCAGCCCAATTGCATTCTCTAGTATAATTACAGCACTTTCCGCATCAAGGCTTGCGCCACGTTTTTTATTTTCACGAATACGCTCTGCCGCCTCGTGACTCGTAAGGTCTTCATGAATAAAAACTATGGGCAAATCTGTTTTAAGACTATTCGCGAACTCTCGGACCTTGGCGCTCGTTTCTGATTCTGAACCGTCTGAACGAACCGGAAGACCAATAACTATACCCACAACCCGTTCTTCATTGGCAATCCCCAATACATCCGTCACAACCCCGCGCGGAAATACAAAGGTCCTTGTTTCATCGCAAACAGCCGCACCAATTCTGCGTGCGCCCCAATCTATGCCCAGCAAACGGCCGGTCGTGGGAAAATCCTTGAAATTATCTAAAATCATGATATGATTCTACACGATAATAAAAAGGGTTTCAAGATGGCTTTTTCCATAGAGCAAAAAAGAAAATTTGCAAAACTAATCCGCATAGATATTACCGATGACCAACTTGACAAGATGAATATAGATAGCATAACGGACTGGTTTGGAAAACTTGGCGCGATAGATACGAATGGGATAGAACCAATGTTAAACCCGTCGGAACATGAACTTCCCACGCGCGGGGATGTTGTTACCGACGGAAATATCCGTGATATGGTCCTCGCAAATGCCCCAGATAAAGCCGGGGTTTCGCGTGGCTATTTTGCGGTCCCCAAGATTATGGACTAGTGGTTAGTGATTATTGGTTTAGAGTTACCGGAAAGATTTCCAGACAACTCCGGACCACTAATTATTAAACAGAAAGTGACATATGTCGCCCGGTTGCATTACATAGTCGCGACCAACCAGTCGCATTTTTCCCGCATCTTTAACAGCAACTTCCCCACCAAGGCTCAGCCAATCTTCAGGGCGAATTATTTCGGCCCGGATGAAGCCTTTCTCGAAATCAGTGTGTATTTTTCCCGCGGCCTGTGGCGCTGTCATGCCCGCCGTTATCGTCCAACTGTGCGCCTCTTTCGGACCAATTGTATAGTACTCTTGCAATCCCAGCGTCTTATATCCCGTTCGAATTACTTTATCTAAACCGGACTCTTCAAGCCCAAGTTCGCTTAAAAACATTTGACGTTCTTCAAGGTCTACTATTTGCGCAATTTCCATTTCTATCTTGCTGCTGATAACAAGCACCGGGCACACGTTGCCGTACTTCTCTGTAACCTTTGCCGAGTATTCATTGCCTTTGGCGGCACTGTTTTCATCAACATTACAAACATAAATAACTGGTTTTTCAGTTAAAAGATTAAAACTTTTATCCCCGCCGCTGTCACGCGCAGGAATACCCTTGGCCAGGTTAGCTTTTATATTTTTGGCAAGCTCAAGGTCTTTTACAGCTTCTTTATCCAAGCCCCGAGCTTTCTTTTCAAGGTTCGCAATTTGTTTATCAAGCGATTCTATGTCTGCAAGCATAAGTTCGGTTTCGATGGTCGAAATATCATCCAACGGGTCAATGACTCCGTTAACATGAACAATGTCGTCATTTTCAAAACAACGCACCACATGAATAATTGCGTCTGTAGCTTGGATATGACCAAGAAACTTGTTCCCAAGCCCTTCGCCCGCAGACGCGCCTTTGACAAGTCCCGCAATGTCTACTATTTCAAGCTGAGTCGGTATTATTTTTTGAGAACCTGCGGCGCTTGCGAGTTTATGAAGAGTTTCATTGGGAACAATAACTTTTCCTGTATTAGGCTCTATGGTGCAGAAAGGATAGTTCTGAGCAGCCGCATTTTGTGTGGCGGTAAGAGCATTAAAAAGCGTAGATTTTCCGACATTAGGCAACCCAACAATTCCACAATTAAATCCCATTTTATTTTTCCTTTTTTTTTATTTCCCAAGACAAAGCTGGCCAAACACAGAGTCTGCAATTTCATTTACTCCGATTACGCCAAGAATTTGCCCAAGTTCGTCTGCGGCACGATGAATATGCTCGGCGAAAATATCATAGTTAGTCTCCGCATTCAAAGCATTTTTTAATTCTTGTCGCGCAGCAACAAGATGAGCCCTTGTTCTTTCATTTACAACAATGTCCGCTTCGGCGCCGTCAAGTTGTTCGTGAATTCTGTGCTTTATAACATCCAACAGCTCTGCAATCCCGTCCCCAGTCTTCGCAGAAACAAGAAGAACACCTGGCGCAGAACTTTTGATTAAATCGCATTTATTAAACACGAGAATTTCATTATCCAGTATATGGGCTCTTTCAGCATTTCCAACCACATGCAGCACCAAATCTGCATTTTCTACCTCGGCACGGGTTCTTTCTATTCCTATTTTCTCTATCTCATCCGCTGTTTCACGAAGACCTGCAGTGTCAGAAAGACGAACCAGATACCCGTCTATGTCCATTTCAGCGCTCACCACATCCCGCGTAGTTCCCGGAATATCAGACACTATGGCCCGGGCTTCACCCACAAGGCGATTAAACAGCGACGATTTTCCAGCATTTGTTTCACCCACAAGAACTATGTTAAAACCAGATTTAATTGCTTGGGCGGCACCACTTTTCAAAATCGCATTATCAATTTCCCCATACAATTTTTGTACGCCCGCAAGAACTCTTTCCCCAATATCCACGGGCAAGTCATCCGATGCATAGTCCAATATAGCGGCCGAATGAGCCGCAAGACTTATCATCTGGGTTCGCCAGGTTTCAAAAATTGCACTGTCGCCGCCAGTCATGGACCTCAGCGCCAGACTGCGTTGTTTATCGGTGCGAGCTTCAAGTAGACTTACAAGACCGTCAACTTCCGTCAAATCCATTTTGTTGTTTTGGAAAGCCCTTCGCGAAAACTCGCCCGGCCGAGCAACACGTGCCCCGTGTGCGTTCAAAGTTTCAAAAAGTTTCTTTATAACCGCATTACTTCCGTGAACATGAAACTCTATGACATCCTGGCCGGTGAAAGAATTCGGGCCCTTGAAATAAATCGCAATAGCCTTGTCGATAAGAGCCCCCCCCCGGTCCACTAAATCCACAAAATAAGCATAGCGTGGCTTTATTTTACTATTAGCCAAACCCTTTCCAAACTCTTCCACCCCCGCCGCAAGGGCGGTGGTGTCACGCACGGGAATATCTGGGCTCAATTGTGCAGAACCAGTACAAATTGGAATTTTATTACATATACCCAAAAACAAATTTTGCAAATCATCGCCACTGACACGCACCACCGCAATACCGCTGCGCCCATGTCCGCTGCTAAGAGCATATACAGTATCTTTCATTATTTTGCACTTATCTCTTTTAACGCCATTCTTACCAAGCCACCAACATCACTATCCGGATTTTCCCGTGCCAAATTTTGGGCCAACTCCACCACATCACCACGGCGATAACCCAAAGACTCCAGCGCCGCCAGCAAGTCAGTAACCAAGTCTGATTTAACACTGTTCTCAATACTGCCGGACACCTTAATACCACCGACCACTTTACCCTTAAGCTCAAGTATTATCTTTTCCGCAACCTTTTTTCCAACCCCTGGCGCCGTAGTTATTGTTTTAACATCCCCCGCCGAAATCGCCACCAGCAATGTTTCTGGTTTAAACGCCCCAAGAATATTCATTGCTACCTTGGGGCCAACCCCAGAAACCGCGGTTAGTTTATTAAATAAATCTTGGGCCGCCATTGAAGAAAATCCAAACAGACGTATCGAGTCCTCGCGCACAATCGTTTCAATCCAAAACGTTACGGACTTGTTATCAACGACCAGCGGTAAATCCCCGGTAAAAACTTTATACCCCACCCCATTAACCATTAATATAACAAAATCATCGCCGATGTAGTCTATGATTCCTTGCAATTTTCCAATCATTTTGGTATCCTTTTCGGTAAAATTAGCAGCATTTTTAACAAAAGGCAAGACATGTATACTGAAAAGAAAATATTGAAGACATACCAAACAGACCGCCACGGACTTATTCGCCCCGTGATGTTGATGAACGAACTTCAGGCAATCGCAGACACCAACGCGGAAATGCTCGGGGCGGGTCGTACATTCTGTATGAATAATGAAATAGCATGGGTTGTAACTCATTACCTTGTGGATATAATCAGACTTCCGAAAGAGGCGGAAGAGCTGGAGTTTTCCACATGGCCGTCTGGTCGAGGCGAGCTCAAAGCGACACGTGACTTTGAAATACGCGACACCTCTGGTAATGTCATAGTCCGCGCTACGTCCCAATGGGTCATGATAGACCTGAAAACGCGGAAACCATTGCGCCTTTCGGAAGTCCTTCCCGACTGGGTCAGTGAAGAACGTCGTGCACTTGATTTACCGTTTGAAAAATTTCCAGATTTTTCACCCACACAAACTTGTAAATTTTTTATAAGGTACGATGACATTGATGTAAACCAGCATGTTAATAATGCCGTCTACAGCAGCTGGGCAACGGAAAGTGTCGGCTTTGACTTTCGTGACACCCATGAACTGCGCCAGCTTTTTATAAATTTCAAAAAGGAAATCCCATGCCAAGAAAAGGAAATTTGCATAGATTGCCTTAATGAAGACGACATATCCCGGCATAAAATAAAAACCGGCGAAACCGAAAACGCAAACGTAATATGCAAGTGGAAGAAAATAGCGTATGGTAGTTAGTAGTTTGGAGTTGTCGGGAAGTCCTTACTGCAACTCCAAACTACTAGCCACTACATTATGAAGTCTTCGCCAAGGTACACTTTGCGAACCATTGGGTCATCCACAATTTCTGGCGTAGTTCCATGTTTAAGTATTTTTCCGTCATGAAGGACATAGCTGCGGTCTGTTATCCCAAGTGTTTCACGCACATTATGGTCTGTTATAATTACACCAAGCCCCCTGTTCTTTAACTGGGACACAAGACCTTTGATATCGTTTACTGCGACTGGGTCAACACCTGCAAAGGGCTCGTCAAGAAGTATGAACTTTGGCTCGCTGGCAAGAGCGCGCGCAATTTCGACTCTGCGGCGTTCACCACCAGACAAAGCCGTCGCGGAACTCCGCCGCAAATGCGATATTGAAAACTCTTCCAGCAATTCATTAAGCTTTTTCTCGCGCTTTTTTTTATCGCCTTGCACCACTTCAAGTATGGCCATTATGTTTTGTTCTACAGACAAACCGCGGAACACGCTGTTTTCTTGTGGCAGGTATCCGATATGAAGACGACCACGTTGGTAAAAAGGAAGATGAGTTATATCTTGGGCATTAAGAAATATTCGTCCACCGGTTGGCTTTATCTGGCCCGTGATACAGTAAAAGGCGGTAGTCTTTCCAGCCCCGTTCGGACCAAGCAACCCGACTGCTTCCCCCATTTTAACAGAAAGCGAAATATCACGTAAAACCAAGCGCTTGCCATAAGCTTTGGACAGATGTTCAACTTTGAGTACAGATGCTTTCATGTTTTTGTTTCCTTTGGCGTTTATAACTGAATTACCAGCTCGTCAGTGTAAATTTTATCTCCGTTTGAAGAAATCACCTTGACGTCACCGTTCAGAGTCACGGTTCGCCCCGCACGATTGTATCTTCCTGTTCGCCCAGAAATGTCGTCTGTTATAATTTTTCCGTCCGAAACCCTTGTAACTGTGCCAGACACCGAGTCTAACAAAATAATATCAGGTTTTCCATATTCTTGAACCGCAGACCTGGCCCGCAACTGGAAAGGCTTGCCTTCCTTGTCGTGCCCCGAGAAAAAAGCATTTTCCATTCTAAACTGGTTGTTGACTATTTCACTCATGTTGATTGCGGATATAGGCGTCCAAATCAACTGTCTTGTAACCAAAGCCCCCGCCACCAGTGCGGCCAGCATAATCAAGCCCCAGCCCGCAAAAAAGAACTGAACCAGGCGCGAAATTCGCTTATGAGCCCTTGATATTAAAAATTGTCTCTTATCCGTCATACGTTAATCGTTAAATCGTCAGCCCAAATCTGTCCCAACGCATTTTATTTCCCCAAGACCAGACTGCGGGCAGGAACGCGTAATAGTTATGAGAGTACCACACAAACCAAACTTTTCCCATTAAATTATCACGTGGCACGAACCCTACATGAGCCCTGCTGTCTGCGCTTTTATCGCGGTCATCGCCCACCATGAAATAGTGTCCATCCGGCACCTTGAACAACTGGGTGTTATCGAATTGCTCATTGTCTGAAACTTCAACAATTTTATGCGAGACTCCGTTTGGAAGAACCTCGTCATACTCGGTCGCAATGGTTACCACGCAATCCCAGGGATAGCTTTTACAATAAGATTCTGACTTATACTCTATGGTGTAATTAAAATCTGCAGGCTTGTTATCAACAAAAAGCTTGTTTCCTTTTATCGCCATATTGTCCTTGAAATAGCCGACCGAACGTATAGAGCGAGGTAAATTAGCCATAACATAAGGCCTTGGGTTTTCACGTGGAATCTGAACTCCGTTTATGTGCAGCCGACCTGCTATCATCTGAACAGTATCGCCCGGCTGGCCAACAAGACGCTTTACATAATCGAGGGACTCGTCCGCTGGATTGCGGAAAACAATAACATCACCAGTCTTTGGCTCTGACGCGAAAAAGCGGCCGTTCCACAGCCTCCACGAGCCAAACGGGAAGGAGTACCGAGAGTATCCATAAGACCATTTTTTAATAATTATGTGGTCACCCACTTGTAAAGTGGGAATCATGCTTCCAGAAGGAATGTTAAAAGGCTCCAGTAAAATGCTTCTGAAAGCGATAGCGATTAAACCGCCCCAGAATAAAGTATTGAACCATTCCCGCGCGACATTTTTGTTTTTTTTCGGCATAAGCACCCCCAGTATTTTTACGGAGTCTAGCAAGCACACTGAAGAATGTCACGTATTTTTTTCACGAACCACCAAACCAGTGTATAGGTGTATATAGTATATAAAGTTATGCGCCCCAGTGAAGCATGGCTCCCAAGTAAATCCCCTTCTCTTCGAGAAGAGGTGTCAGGCCGCGGCACCACGGTTTCCACGAGCGATAATCTTCAGCGGCCTGACGGGGTAGTGCTTGCCAAAGAAATTGTCACCCTGTACAAGTGCAATGTTGATAGGGGGCCACTACCCCGTCGGCGGGCGGAACCTCTGGTGCTTGCCGATGGCTTGGTGCAACCCGCAGACACCCGGCAGACGGCCTCCCGTCCTTCATCAGCGAAGGGGATTTAGCACAGTGCATTCCTGCTATCTGACATACTGTCTGACATATCGCACAGTCTTCTTAAAAAATATTAACATATTACCATAGTAATATATTAATACGATGATACATCAAAACAAAGCGTATATATGTGCTCTGCAGCACTTCTGCAAAAAAGCCTTGAAAACTTTCAGGTTTTTGTTTTCAATCAATTGAAAAAAAGGTTTATAGTGAAAATAACAAAATATCCATAATCTTGTTTTATGCTTGAAACCGCAGGCAAAAATATTCTTGTTGACCCGGGAAACGTTTTATACGACCCAAGCTTTGCTAACGATTGGATAAAGGCAGATTTTATTTTAATAACCCATAAACACGGCGACCATTGCAATTCGGAAATTATTAAAAATTTTTCTGCCCCAATTTATTCTTCTTCGGAAGTCCAAGATACTTTCCCAGACCTTAAAATAAATATAGTAAAAGCAAACGATAAAATTCACCTGGCAGACAACATTGATGTTGAAGTTACCCAAGCAATTCATGGCTATCTTCCACAGATGAGGGGGGCAAATGAGGTTAATGAAAACATTGGCTTCATAGTTGAATCCGAAAACAGAAAAATTTATTTTACAAGCGATACAATCTGTTTTAAAAATGATTACATGTGTGATGTAGTTTGTATTGCCACAAACACCAATAATCCGATGAACCCGTTAAGCGCGGCCCTCTTTGCGAAAGCGACAGAAGCAAAACTTGTTATTCCATCTCATTTTGATGCTCCGAAGTTTCTCGTACCAAATGATATAAACAGTTTGGGAAACACTTTCAAAGCGTATGATATAAATTATTACTTGATGAATATAAAAGATTCTATTGATTTTTAAAAACACCTGCGGTTACCGGTGTTTTTTTATTCTCGCTTGCAACCCAAGGGTAAAAGATGGTGGGCATAAGAAGACTCGAACTTCCAAGGGTTGCCCCACTAGTACCTGAAACTAGCGCGTCTACCAATTCCGCCATATGCCCAATGTTATCAATCTTAATCCAGTATTACAAAATTTGCAACAAGAATTTTGGGGATATCCTTTTAAATCACCGATTGAATTTAGTTGAGAAATAATCTACAATAAAGCCATGCTGAAGATAGTACGAATTTTGCCAATCTTGTGCCTGTTATGCTTTTCCGCATTTGCAATCGACAGAGTGTCGGTTCAATCAAGTAATATAAAAACCATGGGCTGGGAATCCGATGTTCTGGAAATAGAATTTCACAATGGCGGAATTTACCAATATTCTGATGTGCCATTAATTGTTTATACGGAAATGTTGGACGCACCGTCAAAGGGCAAGTATTTTCATGCAAATATCAAAAATCACTATGAATTCTTGCGCATTAAATAATCCCAATTGTTTCTTGTGTATAATTTAACACCGTTTCCCGGTTCATAATCAGGATATAATTTCAGAAATGCCGACACCGCTGTTTCATAATTTTTGTTTGCGATAATTCCATTCCCTGCCAGATAGACCAGCCCCAACGATGGCGAACGCGATAATCCCTGATTGCAATGAATCAAAACTTTGTGTGCGGAGATATATTTTGATATAAAATCCAAAGCCCGGTCAAATATCGGGTGGGTAAATTTTGATTGAAATTCATTCGGCATATCCACAAGATTTAAATAAAGATGGCGTCCAGTTTCAAAAATCAGATAATTTGGATGTATTGGTATCAATGATTTTGTATATCCTAATGCCGATTGATGACAAGTTTTACAGGCATGAACAATTGCAAAGTCAGAATCATGGGTGCATTTTGCACAATCGGCATCGTTTCCGACGAATAAATTTGGATGTATTTCTTTCATATTTACCCTTTTCATAATAAAAAACGAACCCGCAAAGGTTCGTCTGTACAAGGACTTATTATATCAAATATTTATAAAAAAATCAAATGAATTCCATATTCGGTAATCTAAAAGGACAGCCGCCAGAATTTTTGTAACTGTCGGGCAGATGTCGCAAATTATAAATCCAGACAAAATGTTGTGAGGTAAGTTTTTTCCCACACACAACCGCTATGCGCTACAGATTATTCACTATTTTATTTATAAGTTCTTCTGGGGTGGCGCAAACTGTCATGTCATAGCACTCCATTCGTGGGATAAAGCCAGCATGTTGCATATGAACCATTACTCGGCCAAAGATATTCCAATAGTTACTTGTATTCAAAAAGTATATCGGTTTCTTGGTTTCTCCGATTTGCTGCATTGTCATTATATCTGTGAGTTCGTTAAGGGTACCTATGCCACCAGGCAATATTACAAATGCGTCAGAAAGCTCGAACATTCTTTGTTTACGCTCGTTCACTCCGTTAACAACCTCTACTTCTATACCCTCGTGCGCGGGTTCCTGGAGAGCCACTACATGGTGTGTGGTGACGCCGATGACTTCCCCACCGTTATCAAGGGCTCCGTTAGCGACCGTTCCCATAAGGCCCACGTCCCCTGCCCCAAACACAAGGCGAATTTTATTTCGCGCAAGGGCTTCCCCAAATTTAGCCGCGTCACGTTTGAAGGCGGGGTCTGTACCGAATTGATGTCCACAATATACTGCTATTGATTTCATGTTTTTTTCCTTTGCTTGCATTTTCTGGATAATATCATAAAATACAGTAATTATGAACGTTAAATTTCTTGATTTTATCAAAAAGTATAAAGACAAGCGGGTTGCGCTCGCGGTGAGCGGAGGCGTTGATTCTGTTGCGCTTATGCACTGGTACGCGATTGCGTGCGAGCCCTCAAGCCCTGTGGTGGATTCTGTGGTAATTCTGCACGTGAACCACGGACTCAGACCGGAAGCCGGTGAAGAATCCGAGTATGTAAAAAAATCAGCAGAAAAACTTGGGCTGCACTGCGAAATTCTGCGTTGGGACGGGCAAAAACCCACGGCGGGGCTTGAAGCAGCTGCTCGGGAAGCCCGCTATGACCTTATGCTTGATTGGTGCAAGAAAAATGATGTTTCGGTTTTAATGACAGCGCACCAAGCGGATGACCAAATCGAAACTTTTCTTATGAACCTTGGACGCGGGAGCGGTATTTACGGTCTTGGCGGCATAAGGCCAGAGTCAAACAGAAACGGAATTATCATAGCCAGACCTCTGCTTGAAGTCCCACGGGAAGAACTGAAAAACTGGTGCGAAAATAATGAAGTAAAGTACTTTTCAGACTCTATGAACGATGACGAACGATTTACACGTGTAAAAGTTCGAAAAAACCGACATTTTCTTAGAGAAAAACTTGGTATATCAGACCAAAGAATATTAACATCTATTGCGAACATATCGCGCGCGAGGGAGCAGATGGAGTCCGCGCTGGAGGGTATATTCAGCTCGTGTCAAGAGCCCTCCGCGGGAGGCTCTGAGGCAAGTCGCCTTGTCCTGTCGGCAGATGCGCTTTTCAAGAACCCTATGGAGCTTCAGCTCAAATTCCTTGGCGAAGCTTTGCGCAGAATCTCGGGCGCAGAATACACCCCACGTTTAAAGGATATTCTCCGCTTGCACGACAGACTTCAAAATGATACAGTTGCCACGCTTTCGCACTGCGCCATACGCAGGCTGGGGCCAAGGATTTTAATCACTCGCGAAGGCGAATCGCTGAGCTTTAGGAATACAAAATGAAAAAAATAGACTTGAAAAACAAACTTAAAAAAAATAATTCTAAAACGGCAACAAATAAAAAAAATGCCGGAACTTCAATTTATCTTGTCGTTTTTATACTGCTTTTGACCGCTCTTGTGACTCAGGCTTTTATGGGAGGTAATAAGAATACCAGCGCCAGTAACAATGCCGGAGCAAAAAATGTAACTCTTTCTTTTTCTGATGTGCTTGAACGCGGGAGCGATATAAAGACCATGAACATTCGCGGAACCAAAGCAACTGGCGAGCTTGCTGACGGGACAAAGTACACCGCAACTATTGCATACGACCCTGCGCTTTTGGGACGCATTGCTGAGTCTGGTGCAGAAATAAAGATAGATGATTCTAAAAGTTGGCTTGACCACCTTGGCACATGGTTCCCAATTGTACTTGGGGTGCTGTTTATTCTTTGGATTTTCCGTGGACTTCGTGGCGGTGCGGGTGGTCTTCCGCGTGGCATAGCCCCAAATTCAACAAAAATCACGACAGGGAAAACAAAGACTACGTTTGCGGAAGTCGCCGGAATAGATTCGGAAAAGCAAGAGCTTATGGAAGTCGTAGACTTTCTTAAAAACAAGAACAAGTTCAAGGAGCTTGGGGCGCGAATCCCCCGCGGAGTCCTTTTGTACGGCGACCCAGGAACCGGAAAAACTTTGCTTGCGCGTGCAATCGCGGGCGAAGCTAACGTGCCTTTCTTTGCGGTGTCTGGAAGTGATTTTTCAGGTATCATAGTCGGACTCGGAGTCGCCAAGATAAAAGAAATATTCGACCTTGCAAAACGTAACGCCCCATGTATTTTGTTCATTGACGAAATAGACGCCATTGGTCAAAAACGCAGCGCGCACAGCTTTAATGACCAAGACCGGGAACAAACACTTAACCAGCTTCTTATAGAAATGGACGGATTTGCGGGCGATACCGGTGTGATTGTGATTGGCGCCACAAATCGAATGGATATGCTTGACCCCGCACTGTTGCGTCCGGGAAGATTCGACCGCCAGGTTTATATAGAGCTGCCTGATGTACATGGCCGCCAAGCCATATTAGATTTGTATGCCAAGAAAGTAAAAATTTCGGACGCGGTGGACCTTCAAACTGTCGCACGTGGCACAACTGGTTTTTCTGGCGCAGACCTTGAAAATCTGTTAAACGAAGCGGCCTTGCTTGCAGTCCGAGCAAATCGCAAAACCATAGAAACCGCGGACATTGAAGAAGCCCGGGATAAAATCTTGATGGGTCCAAAAAAGACCAAGAAAATGCGCGATTGGGACAAAAAACTGACCGCTTACCACGAAGCCGGCCATGCTTTTGTAAGCCTTCACTATCGGGATATAACAGACCCTATACACAAGGCCACGATAGTTCCGCGCGGTCGGTCATTGGGGGCGACTCACTTTATGCCCACAGACGACAAGTATTCGATAACTATTTCCGAAATCAAAGCAGACATGGCGACGAGCATGGGTGGACGTGCGGCCGAAAAAATATTCCTTGGGGATAATAATATAACAACCGGGGCAGAAAATGACATAGCAAAAGCAACCTATGTGGCTCGGCGAGCAATAGCCATGGACGGTCTTTCAGAAAAAATCGGCCCTGTTGCAATTAATCAAGTGAATAATTTTGGCGGTCGTCATGTGCTTGAAAATGCGTCGCAGAAAACGGCTGAATCCGTGGATGCTGAAGTTAAGGCATGGATAGAAGCGGCGTATAAGGACGCAGTAAAAATTATTACCAAGGGCAAAGCAACGGTCAAGAAACTTGCGGAAGAGCTTCTTAAACGGGAAACTCTTACACGTGAAGAGATAGAAAAAATCGTTGGAATAAAGGCCAAGGCAACAAGGAAGAGCGCGAAATAATCCGTCTGCCAGACCGGGAAAAGGATTATGAAAATTCAAATTGAAATTATTCGTATGCAGCCACAGTTTACCAACTCGGTTTTGGTGCACGACGGGCGTACGGCGGTTATTTTCGACCCATGGGGCAGCATTTCAGACTGGCAAAAATTACTTGCTCAAAAAAATCTTACCCTTAAAGAAATATATCTTACCCACGGCCACCAAGACCATACTTCCGCTGTGAACCTTGGCGTTCCTTGGTATATAAATCCCAAAGACAAAGATTTGCTTTCACTGCAACTGTTCGACTTTCCAACCATAACTGATTTTTCAATGCAACACGATTTAAATGGTGGCGATATAAAAATCCTTGGAACCCCGGTCAAGGTTATTGAAACCCCTGGTCATACCCTAGGTGGCCTTGCGTTTTGTTTTCCAACCGAAAAAACTTTAATTGTCGGAGATACCCTCTTCCAGGAATCCGTTGGGCGCTGGGACATGCCGGGCGGAGATTATGAAAAACTGATTGATTCAATTAATAAAATATATAATTTAAATCTTGCAGAAGATACACTCGTAGTCCATGGGCACGGCCCAGAAACTAATATAGGCTGGCTTCGAAAAAACAACCATTATTTCCAAGGACATTAATTCGGGGATTTGAGTCCCGAATCCGTGTCCGATTATCTCCCAAACTTGCCATTGCGCGGAAAACCAACCGGTATCGTTTGACCTTGGCTCGCACGGCGGCCCTGCCATGTTTTCCAATCGCTAAGTTTTGTTGTACCACGGCCACTCGTCCAACCAAAGCCTTCTTGTTCTGCAAAAAACATTGCATCCATAACATAGGTTCTTTCTGCATTATACTTTTGCAAAATAACACCTTTGCCTCGGGCCATTTCTGGAATTTCTTCGGCCGGAAAAATCAAAAGCTTGTCATTAGAACCGACTATGGCAAGATACCCCTCACCCGCATCTACACACAAAACGGCTGGATTTTTCTCGTCCACATTCATAACTTGGCGACCGTTTTTAGTTTGCGCAAGACAGTTTTCGCCACTTATTATAAACCCTGTCCCATGTCGCCCGACGAGCAAATATTTTCCAGTCTGGTTCAAAACAAAAGCACGCACTATCGTATCCATTGGCGCAATATCAACCATCATGCGAATACTTTCACCAAACCCACGCGCAGAAGGAAGGTCTGTTGCAGAAAGCGTATACATCTTGCCACCACTTGTGAAAACATTTATCTTGTCTGTAGAAATCGCGTGGAACGCAGACAGCAGCTCATCCCCTTCCTTGAACTTAAGGTCCAGTGCCGCCAAATCAAGGTGTCCCTTGGCCGCACGAATCCAACCCATAGAGCTCAGGATTATAGTAAGCGGTTCTTTTTCAATAAAGTCATCCGTGTTTACGACTACGTCTTCCGTCGAAGCCGCCCACAAAGTGCGTCGCCGCCCCAAAACAGTTTTCTTATCGTATTGTTTTTTTATATCTGCTATCCAAGCTTTTATTTGTTCGTTTTGAATTTCGTCTGACGCCAGCAATGCTTTCAGATTTTTCTGCTCTTCACGCAAGGCTGCGTCTTCGCGTCTGATTTCCATTTCTTCAAGTTTGCGCAGCTGGCGGAGTCGAGTATTCAGTACAGCCTCTACCTGGATTTCAGACAAATTGAACTCTGCCATCAAGACCGCTTTGGCTTCGTCCTCTGTCCTTATAATCTCGATTACTCGGTCAAGGTTAAGGTACACGACAAGCAAGCCACCAAGGATTTCAAGACGACGCGCAATGTTATCAAGACGCCAGTTGGTTCTGCGCCGCAGCACGTTTTTCTGATGAGCCAAGAACTCTAACAAAACTTCGCCAATCTTCATTACCCGCGGGGCGCCAAGACTGTCAATCACGTTAAAGTTCATATTAAAACGCGACTCTAACCCCGTCGTCGCAAACAAGTGAGCCATCAGCGTTTCCGCCGGAACAGTCCTGTTTTTTGGACTAATCACAACCCGAATATCCGTCGTGGACTCGTCAATAATATCGTCCGCAAGCGGCAGTTTTTTTGCGTCTATAAGCGCCGCAATTTGTTCCACAAGTTTTTGTTTTTCAAGGCCATACGGTATCTCTGTTATCACTATCTGGTACTGACCATGCCCAAGGTCTTCTTTTTCCCACTTTGCACGAACCCGGAAAGCTCCGCGGCCGGTTTCATAGTTCTTCACTATGGTTTCAAAATCATCTATTAAAACTCCACCCGTCGGGAAATCGGGCCCAACCATTTTCTTCATTATCTGGGCTGTTGTACTTTCCGGCCTGTCAATCATCATGGCAAGCGCATCACAGACCTCTGCCACGTTATGAGTCGGTATATTTGTTGCCATACCAACCGCAATTCCCATGGAGCCATTAGCCAACAAGTTTGGAAATGCACCTGGCATAACCACGGGCTCTGTCGCAGTGCCGTCAAAGTTAGGCATCATATCAACACTATTCTCGTCCAACCCTTCCATAATTAACATGGCTGCCTGGGTCATCTTGGACTCGGTATACCGGTAAGCCGCCTGGGGGTCACCGTCTATATTTCCAAAGTTACCTTGGCCGTTTATAAGCGGATATCGAACACTGAAGTCTTGTGCCAATCGTACCATAGCGTCGTAAACACTGCTGTCGCCGTGGGGGTGATAGTGTCCCAAAACATCCCCAACAACGGTTGCACACTTGCGAAATGCAGCTGCGGGGGTAAGCTTGTTTCGCAACATAGAGTACAAAATACGTCTGTGCACAGGTTTAAGACCGTCGCGCACATCGGGCAGAGCCCTTGCGACAATTGTACTTACGGCATAGGTCAGATAGCGCTCTGACAGGGCATCCGCGAGTTGTTGAGATTCAATATTTTGTAAGATTTCTTTAGCCATAGCCAAGAATCTACCCCATCTGCAAAAAAAATTCAACGGGAATGCGGTTTCATTAAAAAATTACATCAGG
>QMCE01000613.1_pt1 | contig 19745 bp, 8 predicted proteins | sample 1821851 | NCBI WGS metagenome assembly QMCE01 (sample SAMN09453174, study PRJNA476694) | Termite gut metagenome, whole genome shotgun sequencing project. | isolation source: worker | host: Odontotermes sp. | place: South Africa:Pretoria | collected 2016-01-28
CGCATCGGCATACGTATCGCGCGGATCCAGGATATTCGGGTCAACTCCCGGTAATGTTGTCGGAACTTCAAAATCGAAGTAAGGCATTTTCTTCGTAGGAGCATTGTCGATTGATCCGTCGAGGATTGCATCTATGATACCGCGTGTATCTTTGATGGAAATACGTTTTCCGGTTCCGTTCCATCCGGTGTTTACCAAATATGCTTTTGCGCCTGATTTTTGCATTTTCTTCACTAATTCTTCACCGTATTTTGTCGGATGCAAAGAGAGGAACGCAGCGCCGAAACATGCTGAGAATGTCGGAGTCGGTTCTGTAATACCGCGTTCCGTTCCTGCTAATTTTGCAGTAAATCCGGATAGGAAATAGTATTGCGTTTGTTCCGGCGTAAGGATAGATACCGGAGGCAATACGCCGAATGCATCGGCAGAAAGGAATATTACTTTTTCTGCAGGGCCTGCTTTGGAAACCGGTTTAACGATGTTTTGGATGTGATCGATCGGGTAAGATACGCGTGTATTTTCAGTAACCGATTTATCATTGAAATCAATTTTGCCGTCTGCGTCAACCGTAACGTTTTCCAATAATGCATCACGTCTGATTGCGTTATAGATGTCCGGTTCGCTATCTTTATCCAGATTGATAACTTTTGCGTAGCAACCGCCTTCGTAGTTGAAAACGCCTTCGTCATCCCATCCGTGTTCGTCGTCGCCGATCAATAAGCGTTTCGGGTCGGTAGACAGCGTAGTTTTACCGGTACCCGACAAGCCGAAGAAGACAGCCGTGTTTTTGCCGTTCATGTCCGTATTGGCAGAGCAATGCATAGAAGCCATACCTTTCAATGGCAACAGATAGTTCATATACGAGAACATACCTTTCTTCATTTCACCACCATACCATGTGTTCAGGATAACCTGAATTTTTTCAGTCAGGTTGAATACAACAGCCGTTTCAGAGTTCAAGCCTAATTCTTTGTAGTTTTCAACTTTCGCTTTGGAAGCATTCATGATAACAAAATCAGGTTCTCCGAAATTTGCCAGTTCTTCGGCAGTAGGGCGGATGAACATATTTGTTACAAAATGAGCCTGCCAGGCAACTTCCATGATGAAACGGAGTTTCAGACGCGAATTTTCGTTTGCACCGCAGAATGCGTCAACAACGAATAATCTTTTTTCCGAAAGTTGTTTTGTTGCCAGTTCTTTTACGGCTGTCCAGCATGTTGCGTCAACTGGTTTGTTGTCGTTTTTATATGCATCGGAAGTCCACCATACGGTATCTTTACTTGTTTCGTCCATCACAAAAAATTTGTCTTTAGGAGAACGACCTGTATAAACTCCTGTCATTACGTTTACAGCGCCAAGTTCAGTTACCTGCCCTTTTTCAAAGCCTTCCAAGCCCGGTTTTGTTTCTTCATCAAATAATTGATCGAAAGAAGGGTTGTGTACAATTTCGGTTACACCGTTAATTCCATACTTACTTAAATCTAAGTTTGCCATGTTTAAAAAATTAATTGGTTGATATTATTACTTTTATTCGCATTTACTTCTTCAAATTACAGGCTTTTGATATAAGCCCCTTGTTATTCAGGTTACAAAAGTAATATATTTTTTTAAACCTGGAACGCAATTAGAGAAATTTTTCATTATTTAATCGGATTTTTTTCTCGCGTATGTACATACGTCAATTAGCGCCCGATTGTTAAAGAGTTTAATGGTTTCATTTTGTATGATGACGCATTTTTATTCAGGTATCACTGAACTACCGGTCATGTATGATGAAAAGTACGTTGTTGTCAAATTTTCATTTTCATTATGCAAATTAAATACGGAAAAATTTCTTTATATAAAAATGCCGTTGTACTTTTGTGCAGGTTTTAAATAAACGTTTAACAAATAGAAAAATTATGTCAAAAGTAACTGTTATCGGCGCGGGTAATGTAGGTGCAACCTGTGCGGACGTACTGGCCAAACGTAATGTGGCATCTGATATTGTACTGATAGATATTAAGGAAGGATATTCGGAAGGAAAAGCGATGGATATCATGCAGACTGCTACATTAACTGATATCAATGTGCGTGTTACGGGAGTAACGAACGATTATGCCGCAACAGCGGGTTCGGATGTTGTGATTGTCACTTCCGGTATGCCTCGTAAGCCCGGTATGACGCGTGAAGAATTGATTGGTGTAAATGCTAACATTGTAAAATCGGTAGTTGAAAATGCGTTGAAATATTCTCCGGATGCGACACTTATCATTGTCAGCAATCCGATGGACCCAATGTGTTACCTGACAGCAAAGATTTCGGGATTACCGCGTAATAAAGTGATCGGACTCGGCGGAGCGCTGGATAGTGCACGTTTTAAATATTACCTGAGTCAGGCGCTTAATGTTAATCCGAACGATGTGGAGGCAACGGTTATCGGCGGACATGGTGATACGACGATGGTTCCTCTTACTTCGCTGGCGACATGCAAAGGCGTTCCCGTAACACAGATCCTTTCCAAAGAAAAGTTGGACGAAGTGGCGGCCGCTACAAAAGTTGGCGGAGCGACGCTTACGGGACTTCTCGGCACATCGGCATGGTATGCTCCGGGTGCAGCAGCCGCATTTATGGCTGAGTCCATCATCAAAGATGAAAAGCGTGTCGTTTCATGTGGTGTTTTGGTAGACGGTGAATATGGAGAAAGCGATCTGGTGATTGGTGTTCCTGTCGTACTGGGTAAAAACGGTTGCGAAAAGATCATTGATTTTCCGATCAATGACGAAGAAAAGGCTGCATTCAAAGCATCTGCAGAAGCAACCCGTAAAGTAAATCAGATTTTGGTTGACGGTGGAATGATTAAATAAATTCTATATCCGACTGATAAAAAATAAGGGCATGCCGTATATTGCGGTTTGCTCTTATTTTTTTGAATAAGTTTGTATCTAATTTTATTTGTTGTTATTTGCAAACTCTTTCGGGGTCATATTATACGTTTTGATGAATACTTTAGTAAAATAGGTAGCCGAATGGAACCCGACATAGTAGGCCACTTCATTAATCCGCATATCCGATTCGATCAATAGCTTACAGGCTTTTTTGAGACGGTAATTACGTAAATAATCGCCCGGTGTCGTTCCGCAGATTCCTTTCAGTTTGCGTTGCAGGTTGGAGCGGCTTAAACCGAGAACGCCAATAAGCGACTCTACCGAGAAATTCTCGTCCGACAGATGTTTCTCTATTTCTTCATTCAGTTTGTTGATGAAGACTTCATCGCTTTTATTCGTTACCAGCGAGGAGTAAGAAGCCAGTGGAGAACGATTGAAAGCCTCCAGTAGCGTTTGGCGGTTTTCGAGCAGACTACGAATCTGCGCTTTCAGGAAGATGCTGGAAAAGGGTTTCTCCATAAAGACTTCGGCGCCGGAGCTAAGACCCTCAACTTTTATCGCATTATCGGTTTTAGCTGATAGCAGAATAATAGGGATATGACTGTAATTCGGATCGGCTTTAATACGGCGGGTAAAAGAAATACCATCTATATCGGGCATCATAATGTCGGAAATAATCAGGTCGTATCCGTCGGCTTCGAGCAATGTCCAAGCGTCTGTTGCGTGAAGGCTGGTTTTTACGTGATAATCGTTTTGCAGGCATGAGCTGATAAAAGTAGTGATATCAGGATCATCGTCTACCACTAATACCGATTTTTTGCGGTTTGGAAAGGTCTCCGGATCTTCCGTTTTGTCTTTTATCGTTAAAGGCTCGGTAATAGAAGGGGGTAGAGGTGGTGGTACTTCGGCGGATAAATCGGTAAAAGTGAACCGAAACACGGAGCCACCGGTAGGATTGTCGGCAACTTCCACTTTTCCTTTCAGGAGATGTGCCAGGTTTTTGACCAGCGACAGACCGATACCTGTTCCGGTACCATCGTTTTTAGCCTGATAGAACGGGTCGAATATCAGCTTCTTTTGTTCATCCGGAATGCCGCATCCGTCGTCTTCCACGCTAATCATGTAGGTATGGTCGGCTGTGCGCGCCAGCGTCATTATGATGCGGCTGTTGGTGAATTTGATAGCGTTTGTCAATAGGTTTCCTATTATTTTAGTTAAAGCGTCCGAATCCGATATTACCGGTAGTTTAGGTTCGTCCGGGGTATGGAGGATCAATTCAATTTTCCGGTTTTGGGCAGTTTTGCGAAACCTTTCGTATAACTCATTTATATATTCTTTCAGGTTGATATGTTCAGGTGTTACGTTGTAGTTCATAGAATCCATTTTCCTGAAATCGAGCAATTGATTGATGAGAATACTGAGGCGGTCGCAATTCTTTTCGATAAGGTCCAGATTCTGGCGTGTCTCACGGCTACCATCTCCCGACACAAGTATTTCTTCCAGAGGCGCTTTGATCAAACTAACCGGCGTTCGTATCTCATGGGCGATATGGGTAAAAAAGTTGATCCGCGACTTAACGGCCAATTTTTCCTGTTCGTCCTTGTAGGCTTCAAGTTGTTGTTGCTGTCTTTTTTTGTTGCGTTTCTGATAATAGGTAAGTGTCAGATAGAGAGCGGTGAAGATGAGTAATATGTAAATGAGACGCGCAGGTAGCGAAAGCCAGAAAGGAGGGAGTATCTCTATTTCAACATGTGTGCCTTCCTCGTTCCACACATTATTGTTGTTCGAGGCCTTTACACGGAATACATAGTGGCCGGGCGACAGGTTTACGTACGTAACGCTTTTGTTGCTTCCGGCATGGATCCAGTCGTTGTCGGCACCTTCCAACATATAGGCATATTGATTCTTGTTTTGTGAACGATAGCTGAGACTGATGTATGAGATACTTAGCGACGACTTGCTATAGGGCAATACAATGCGTTGTTTTTTGTTAAGCCGGCTATGGATCTCTTGTTCCAGGTCTTTGCTATGGTTGCCCAGCAGGCGAATACCGGTTATTTCAACCGGAGGCGTATGGTGGTTGCGCAGCAAAGTGAGTTGTTGGGGGTCGAAGCAGCTAAAGCCGTTAATACCGCCGAAGTAGAACTTTCCATTATGTGCTTTATAGCTCGATTTAAAATTAAACTGGTTGCTTTGTAATCCGTCTTCCTTATCGTACAGCGTGTATGCGGATGGGTTATTGATATCAAAACATACGATACCCTTGTTACAGCTTATCCAGAGGTTGCCGAATGCATCATCAAGTACTCCGTATATGACATTGTTGGGCAATCCGTCAGCTTCGGATATGTTGCGGAAACTATCGGTAAGATAATCATATAAAAACAGTCCGTTTCCCTCACTCGTGAAAATCAGACGTTTCTGATTGTCAATGTAAATGCTGGTTAATTTGCTGCTGTGTATAGGATTCTCCGGCTCAGTTTGTTCATCATAACGTTTCCATGTATGGGTGTCGGCATCTAACCGAAGGACTCCCATTCCATAACCGGCGACCCACAGATGGCCTGTTTCATCTTCTTTAATATCGTATATAAAACCATGCGCTTCGGGTATGCGTATGAAACATTTTCTCTGGCGGTCGTACCGGTTGAGTCCAACCGGCGTACCGGCATAAATATCGCCGTTGCGCGTTCGGTATAGAGAAAAGACACAATCATCATTCAATGTATATTCATCCTGTGAGTTCATGCGGTGGTTTATAAGTTTACCCGTATGGGTATTATATATATCTATTCCGCGCGAGAAGGTTCCTATCCAGAGATCGTTGCCATCCAGTAATAATGCATGTGTATTGTGATAGCTGGTTTTTATAGGCTGGGTGATGCGGTTGGTTTTCACTTCAAGGAAATTCACTCCGCCGTCTTCGGTAGCAATCCACATGTTCCCGTCACGGTCTTCACAGAACTGGCTCACGGCTTTGCCCGAAAGCATTCCGTGTTTTACGTCCGGAAAATAAGTTTCTACCGGCATCAACGAAGTATTGAGGTAATTGATACCGCCAAAATAAGTTCCGATCCAGACACCGCCTTCCCGGTCGTTAGCGATGGAATAAACGTTCTGGTCGCTCAGGCTGTAGTGAGATTGCGATATGTCTATCCGGGTAACTTCGGTTGTTTCCGTGTCGAAAAGGTAAAGTCCGTCGTCCGAACCGATGAACAGCCGGGTGTTATCATATTGATAAATGGCGCGCACATGGGTTACATAGTAAGATTGGCTCCGTAGTCCGAGAAAAGAGGTTTGTTGATAGGACTGCTTGTTGTAAAATCGTATGCCGTCGGCCCAGGTGCCTAACCAAAGGTTCCCCCGCGTATCTTCGAGCATGCATAGCACTTCATTGTCGGAATTATCGGCAGCATGAAACAATCCGTCTACTGCTTCCAGTAAATTTGTCTGGCGGTTGTAGCGTAGTAATCCCAAACGAGTGCCCACCCATATAATGCCCGAACGGTCGCCATAAATCTTCCATGTAGCATTTTGTCCCAGATTGTAATGCATGAGTTCTACTTTGCGTAATTCTTCGGTTATGGGATTAAAAGTAAACACGCCCTGGTGCATGGAACCTATCCAGATGAGTCCGTCCCGATCCGTGTAAAGTGTATTTATTGCGCTAACCAGACTTGTCCCGTCGGTGGTTTTCCGGCGTATCAGGGTAAAAGTCTCATCCACCGTATTCATTACATACAGTCCTGCATCTGTGCCGATGTAGAATAGACCGTCTTTTCCTTCTATCATACTGCGGATGAAATTATTACCCAGGGAGGAAGAGTCGGCTGCGTCGTGCCGGAAGATGCGGAAACGGAAACCATCGAAACGGTTCAGTCCGTCTTTTGTTCCAAACCAGAGATATCCTTTTGAATCCTGTAGAATGCAGTAAACCGTATTTTCCGACAGGCCTTCATCTACCTGAATCTTTTTAAAATGAAAATTGGTATGTTCTACTGCGGATAATTGCGGTAAAAGAATAAAGCATAAAAAGGTAAAAAATAGCCAACGTGTTTTCATAGCGTAAATATACAAATATCTGTCTATGCCTCCATACGATTAGGATTGGTTTGTGTAAAAAAATTAGTCAATAATGGTAAAAATGGGTCATACCACAGCTCTGACTTGATTTTGCCTTTCTTTTGCTAATTTTTTTTAATGCTTACATATAAAGCCTTTGTACTTTTGAAGGATAGAATTTAATGATATGAGTTATTAACCTTTTTAAAACAGAACACATGTATAAAAGAGCTTTATTTCTATTACTGGCATTTTGTTCATTCGTTGTCTATGGACAGGATGCACAAGTCAGAGGAACGGTGATCGATGAGTTGCGGGAACCCCTTCCGGGTGTAAGTATCAGTATTAAGGATACGAACAGGGGAACCAGTACCGATCTTAACGGTGACTATTCCATTTCTATTTCTCGGGGGCAGACTTTGGTCTTTTCTTACGTTGGATATGGTAAACAAGAAGTAATGTATGACGGACAGTCTCTTATAAACATTGAGATGAAATCGGACGACAAACTATTGGAGGAAGTGGTGGTTATCGGTTATCAGACGGTGAAAAAGGCGGATTTGACAGGCGCGGTTGCTGTTGTCGATGCGAAAGAGATGAAGAAAAGCGCAGCCGGGACAATTGTCAGTCAGTTACAAGGATTGGCTACGGGTGTAAATGTGCGCAGTACCGGACGTGCGGGTGAGGATGCCTCCATTCAGATTCGTGGAGTCGGTTCATTGAGCAACACGAATCCATTGTGGGTGGTTGATGGTATGATTACCGACCCCGGCGTGGATTTCAATCCTTCGGATATCGAATCGGTTCAAATCCTGAAAGATGCTTCGGCGGCGGCTATCTATGGTTCGCGTGCGGCTAACGGGGTGATTATTGTTACTACCAAGAGGGGTTCGGCAGGCCCGATGAAGGTAAATGTCAACGTAAAGGAAACATTTGAATGGAGTCCTAAATATGATCTGATGAATGCCTCTGAGTATATAAAGTATAATGACATTGCTTACAATGAGGCTATTAAAGATGGTATTGCCACAGTAACAAGCACCCAGCAGCATTCGCAGTACGATACGAACTGGCAAGATGAAGTGTTAAAAACCGCATTGGTGCAGGATTATAATGTTTCGCTTTCGGGTGGTAGCGAATCCGGCAGCTATTTTGTTTCAGCGGGTTATTACAATAATGATGGGGTGTCTTACGGCAACGAATTTGAGCGTTATAGTTTCCGTGTCAATACGCAAGGTAAGAAAGGATGGTTTTCTTTCGGTGAAAATCTGGCGTATTCGTTGACTAATACAGACCCTAACCAAACGAATACATACAACGACTTTCTGCGTATGATGCCTACGATCCCTATCTATGACGAAAATAATCCGGGTGGCTACGGCTATGGTGATGCTGCCAGGTATAATACGTTCGGTGTAAACCCTATTGCACGGGAAGATTTGGAATACAGGCATTTCCGCCAGAACCGCCTGAACGGTTCGCTATGGTTGGAATTCAAACCGTTTGATTTCCTTTGGTATAAATTCAATGGAGGTGTTGATCTTTATTTTTATGAAAATTCATGGTTTCGCGGTGAAGGAAACTGGACGCAGAATCAGGAGTATCGTGCACCGGAAAGCCAGAAAGCCAGAGATAATACATATAATATGTTAGTAGAACATACCTTGAACTTTAACAAGGATTTTGGTAAACACCATGTGGATGCTGTGGCGGGTACTACTTATCAGCACCATGAGTGGGAAGGTTTGTGGGCTTCACGTCTGAACTTTCCGATGTTGAGCAATGGCGATTACCTGACCGTACTGAATGCCGGACAGAGCAACCAGATGAATAGCAACAATATCAGCGAAAACGCAATGATTTCTTATCTGGGGCGTATTAACTATATTTATGATGAAAAGTATTACCTGACAGGGACTTTCAGGCGTGACGGTACTTCCCGTTTATCAAAGGAGAACCGTTGGGGTAACTTCCCATCCCTGTCGGCAGCGTGGAGAATCTCGAACGAGGAGTTCTTTGAAGTTCCTTGGATTAGTGACCTGAAGATCCGTGGGAACTGGGGACGATTGGGGAACGCTTCGATTGGCGACTGGGACTATATCGGCACGATTAACCAAAGTATTGTAACCGTTTTTGGCGGGGCCGTTGTTCCGGGTTCCACGCAAGTAAAATTAGTGAATGCCGATCTTGTTTGGGAAACGAAAGAAACGGTGAATATAGGTTTTGATGCCGGTTTTCTGAATCAACGTTTGAGCCTTGGCGCCGAATATTACAATTCTAAGACGACGGATGTATTGACGGATATGCCGATTGCCATATCTACCGGTAATCAGGGGGGATCACCCAGGGCTAATGCCGCCAGTTTGCGTAATCGTGGCTTTGAGTTGTCCTTGGGTTGGAGAGATCAGGTGTCAGAGTTTAAATACAGCGCGATGCTGAATCTGACCACATTGAGCAATAAGGTAATCGAATTGGGATATGGTAAAGAAAACATCGAATCGGGACAGGGTAGAACCGAACCCGGCAGATCATTGGCTGAGTTTTATCTGTATAAAACAGACGGAATCTTCAAGACACAGGCAGATATTGATAATTATGTAACCAACAGCGGCGCTCCTATTCAGATTAACGGGAAGCGTCCGCAATTGGGCGATGTGAAGTATATTGACAAAGACGATAACGGGCAAATCACGGCAGATGATCGTGACTTCTGTGGCAGCCCATGGGCGAAAATGCAATTGGCGCTTATTCTGAATGCCGAATGGAGAAATTTTGATTTCAGTATGATGTGGAACGGACAATTCGGTAATAAGATTTACAATGTGGCTCAGTGGCAGGGACGCTTGTTTGCCGACAACTCCAACTATATTCGTTTTAAGGGTGGTGAAGAACCTTATCAGGTAGATCCCAATTCCGATTCTCCCCGTATTATTTACGGTGATTCTCGTAACATGAAGGATGCGGACCGGTTTTTGGAAAACGGTTCTTATTTCCGTATGAAGAATTTGTCGATCGGATACAACTTTAAAAAAGATCTGTTGAAAAACGTAGGTATTGAAAATCTTCGATTGTTTGCTACGGGCAGTAACCTGATTACGATTACAGGATATTCCGGCCTTGACCCTGACTTTGTAAATACGAATATCTGGAACAGTGGAACAGATGCTTTTGCATACCCCAATACCCGTTCTGTTATGTTCGGTCTGGATTTGACTTTTTAACTCATAAATTGTTTGATAACATGAAAAAAATATATGGATTATTGATCGCAAGTACCTTGATGTTGGGTACTGCATGTGATTCGAGTTTGTTGGATATAGAAAATCCGAATGAAGTAACTAACACCACCTATTGGTTGTCGGCAGACGATGCCCAGGCCGGGGTAAATGCCTGTTACAGTTTCTTGTACAAGGAAGGAACCTGGATGCGTTGGCTCTCTTTTCGTTACGATTTGACATCAGATGAAGGCTGGAGTTCTTCTCCCTGGATTGAATTAGGCGACTGGACCCGGTTTTTGTATAACAATTACAATTTCTATGACGGCAACAACGTACATTGGGAACATTGTTATGTAGGTATTTTCCGTTGCAACCAGGTATTGAAAAACGTTCCCGGTATCGAGATGGACGAAACGTTGAAAAACCAAGCATTGGCCGAAGCCTCTTTCCTGCGTGCCCTGTGGTATTTCCAGGTTAATTTGTTGTGGGAAAAAGGAACGCTGATTCTGGAACCACAGGACGCCAACTATATTCCGTCGGATGCTTCGGAAGCGGAAATCTGGGAGCAAATAGAATCCGACCTGCTATTTGCCAAGGACAATTTGAAGGAATCGTATGACGCTGCCAATCTGGGACGTGCTACGAAAGGAGCCGCTAAGGCATTGCTGGGCAAAGCATATATGCAGCAAGGTAAATTTGCAGAAGCGAAAGCCGAATTGGAATGGTTGATCAGCAGGGAAAATGCATTATATGGACTTATCAGTAACCGCGAAGACAACTTTACCCACCTGGATGAGAACAATAAAGAAGGTATTTTTGAAATTCAGTTCTCCGATGTGAATAAGGGAGGTACCGGCAACGATGCCAGCATGGCATTCGGTTTCCAACGTACGCAATTCTACGCGCCGAGTGGTATTGGTTGGGGCGATGGTAAGGCCCGTCGCTGGTTGGTAGATGAATTCCTGAAAGAAAAACGTGCCGACGGACAGAATGACCTGCGCTTGTACGCCAGTATTCTTTATCGTGGTTTTTCGGAAGATTTTCCGGAACAACCGGTTAGATATTATGATGTTGAAAACGCTGACTGGAATAATAGTTGGGGAACAGACCCGGAAGATTGTTACATTCGTAAATACAACACGTCCTATTACCGTGATGTAGAAGATTATTATGCACCCAACAATTATCGCATCATGCGTTATGCCGATATTTTAATGAATTATGCGGAATGTATTGTCGAAACGGGAGGAACTCCGGCAGACGCAGCCGTCCATGTAGACAAAGTAAGGGAACGTGCGGGCATGTCAAAACTGGCAGACAGTCAATGGAGCGATTGCTTAAATTCCAAAGACGCTTTTATGAAACGTTTACAGATTGAACGCACATTGGAACTTTGTTTCGAAGGCTGGAGATGGGCTGATCTGAAACGTTGGGGATTACTGGATGCACAGGCCGGTATTGATGAATTGAAGGCGCGCGACAGAGATTTTGATAATTTCAGAATCGGAAAACACAGGCGTATGCCTATTCCGACCATTGAGGTTGAAATCAGTACGGTAGATGACGTGCCTCAGCTTACTCAAAATCCTGCATATTAATAAACAAAGAAATGAGGATGTGTTCAATTACGGACACAACCTCATTTTTCTTTGCATGAAGCAACTTTAAATCAACAATCGTATGAAAATTCATGTCTCTTCGTTCCTGCTACTTCTGTTTCTGCTCTGTTGCAGACCGGTACTCGCACAAAATATCAACAATCCTGTCCTTCCCGGCATTGCCGATGCGGGAGTTTTAAAGTACAACGGCAAATATTATATCGGCGGGGTGTTCACCGACGGAGATTTTTATGTGTCTGAAGATCTTATAAACTGGACAGGCCCTGTTCATGTATTCGATATGAATAATCAATGGACAGATGGAACCGGCGCCGGGAACAACCAGATACATGCCAACGATATGATTTACCTCAACGGAATGTTTCATCTCTACTGGTCGGTAAATTATTGGGGAAAAGACAGGCACGTTGTTCATATTGCCCATGCCGAATCGGATAAAGTGCTGGGCCCCTACGTGGAGCCTGTAAAAGAAACTTGGATGGACAACCGTATAGATCCGCAAATTTTTCAGGACGACGATGGTAAACTATATATGTATATGGTACGGTTCACCGACGGTAATACCATTTGGGTACGTCCGATGAAAGACCCGCGAACTTTCAGCGGGCATCCGGTCTGTCAGTTTGCCTCCCTGCCTAATACATGGGAAACGATGGATAACCGGGTAGCCGAAGGCCCTTTCGTCATAAAATATCGCAACCGGTATTACATGATGTACAATGCCAACCACACCGGAACCGCATGGGGAAATTATCAATTGGGAGTGGCGGAAGCCGACTCTCCTACTACGTTCAATCACGGAAACAAGTATCCTTATCCGTTATTCCTCTCCAACCAGACTATTCTTGAAGAAAAATATGCCGATATCCTGCGTATCGGGCAGACTTATGATCCCGCCTTTAGGTATACAACCGAAACCCCGTCGGCAAACTGGAACGAAATACAATTCAATGACGCCGCATGGGCCAAAGGCGAAGCTGGCTTTGCATCCGAAGAGATAAAAGGCTCCACTGTCCGTTACCGGGGCGCCTCGTGGGATACCCCGGAAATCTATTTGCGCAAAACGTTTTGGGTGGATAAATCGAATACCGGAAACCTTGCGCTACGTGTCACCCACGACGGAGCTACCCGGGTATATTTGAACGGAAAGCTGATTTACAACAAAGAAGGCTCGGACTACATCATCTGTAATCTGACGGAAAAAGATAAAGAAGCGCTGAAAAACGGACAGAACCTTCTGTCTGTAGAAAGCAGGAAAGGACGCCGCAATTATATAGATGTGTCCTTGTTTGATACAAAGGACGAAAAAGCAGATGATATTCTGTTTTCACCGGGCCAACCGAATATCGTACGTGGTCCCAACGGTTTTGAATGGTGGCTTGTGTATATGGCTAACAAAAATCAGGAACGCCGCAGCCAGTACGCCAATCGCATCTACTTCCACGATAAAACCATGCATGCCGACGGAATAACCGCGGCCCATACGACGGGTTATTTTCCCGAACCAACTAAACCCACCGTATCACGTTTGGAAGAGTACACACTGACAAGCCATCAGGAGTGGATGGCCGCGGAGAATAATCAACCGGCCACCACCTATCTGTTTGAAGCGAATGTGAATACAAATGCCAATGCCGGTGTGTTTGCCTGGCATAAAGATAAAGAGAATTGGATGAAAGTCGGTTTAGACAGCAGTACTCGGAAATGGTATATCAGTCAAAGCGTAAATAACCGGATTCAAACCGACTTTTATCCGCTCGACTCTGCATTCCGGTTTGGCGTTTACCACAAAATAACGGTAGAACGGAATGTGCGTAATTTCAGTATCCGGATAGACGGATTGCCCGCACCCGGCATGCCTGTCTTGCAAACCGCTATCGACCGGCCCGGTATTCCCGGCGTGTTTGCGGAAAACGGCGACGCTTCTTTTGCCGGTGTGATTTGTACGAACGGTTGGGACGAATCCGACCATGAGATAACCGGTTGGAGCCATTCTTTGCCGGGCACCCGTAACCTTACCGCCTTTAAGGGTGATTTACTGTCTAAGTATGAATTTTCCGTTCAGATAACCAATGCATCAGGCACAGGCAAAGCGGGCGCATACCCCGTATATATTGATAACCGGAATTATATTCAAACCCTTTTTGATGCCGACAAGCAAACGCTTACCGTAATCAGTGTCCGTAATGGTAAAACGGTATCTTCGAATGACTACCCGCTCAATAACCGGAAAACGCACTACGCGGATATTAAATACACCGATTTCATTGAGAAAGGATATACCTTTCATACCCCTACGTGGATAACCGGTATACATCTCAACCGCTTGGCATTCGGCGAAAGAAATGTTTTTGTCGAAAATATGTTCGAAAAACTGACTGTTGAATACTGTTCAGGCGGAAAGTGGTATCCGGTTCCGGTTAACCGGATAAAAGTAGCCGACAACCCCATGTATAATGAAGCGGTCTTCGGGCATCCGGTGAAAGCCGATGCCTTACGCTTTACCAACAAAGATCCTCAGGATGAGAAACATTATATTTACAAGATAAAAATTGATGAAGTATTTAAACAATCTAATAACCTTCGTTGTGTGAAACTGGATAACTTATTGCTTATCTTTGTCAACAACAGGCAGATCGTAGCTTTGGATGCTCCGAATACCCCCGCCCGGGTAGGACTATGTACCGAAAATACGGAGGCGGACTTTAACGGCATACAGAGATATCATATTCCCTGATTATAAATCTAAAAAAATAACACTATGAAAAAGTTTTTTTTATTGTTTACATTTTTCCTTATAGGTTTTATAGCTTGTGCGGAGAACCGTGATGAACCGACAAGAGAGGTCGGGAAGTCACAGACAGTTGTACCTTTGGCCGACCCGTTTATCATGCTCTACAACAATACGTATTATGCTTATGGTACGGGCGCTGCTAATGGTATCGAAGTCTATACCTCCGACGATTTAAAAGAGTGGAAAAAAGAATCCGCACTTGCCCTGCATAAAGACAATACATGGGCCGGCCGCTGGTTCTGGGCGCCCGAAGTCTATCACATAAACGGGAAGTTTTACATGTACTTTTCTGCCGATGAGCATATTGGAGTAGCTGTAGCTAATTCACCGCTGGGACCTTTTATCCAAACAGATAAGAAACCTATGATAGCGGACGAGAAAACCATTGATAATACTCTCTATATTGATGATGACGGGAAAGCCTACCTGTATTTTGACCGCTTTAATGACGGTCTGAACATTTGGGTAGGCGAAATGGAAGACGATTTACAGACCCTCCGGATGGAAACATTAACCCCTTGTATCCATGTATCACAGGCTTGGGAAGAAGTGTGGCCACGGGTAAATGAAGGTGCGTTTATTACAAAACACAAAGGTATTTATTACCTTACTTATTCAGGCAATAGCTATGAGAGCCCTTTCTATGGAGTCGGATTTGCTACCGCTACCTCTCCGAAGGGGCCGTGGACAAAATATGAAAAAAATCCCATTCTACAGAAGCCGGGCAACCTGGTAGGAGTAGGCCACAGCGCTATGTTCAGGGATAAGGAGGGACAACTGAAAATCGTGTTCCACGCACACTACAACCAGAGCCGGATACACCCCAGAGGCATGTATATAGCCGATGTGACATTTACGGACGATGCAATACCGGTGATGCGGATATCAACCGCTATTCTGGTTCCTGTTTCGGTAAAATAAAAAACAATTTAAAATACGATGTTATGAAACGAATTTTGACTATTCTCACCCTGGCCGTCTTTATTGGCGCCGGTACCAATGCGCAAGAATTACAACAAAAAATTTCCCTGAAATCTCCCGGCAATCCGGCCGAAACATACCAATTGATAACCAATCCGGACGGCACTCTCTCCGCTCAGGTGCAGTTGCCGCTGCGAATCAGCCGGCAAATAACCGAAGAAGGCTCGTCGATGAAAATACGCATTGTAATAACTGCTACCGACAAGGTGTATTACAACCTCGAATCCGTTTATAAGCTATCCGGTATTGCGCATGACGATTGCCTGTTTTACATGCCCGGATTCTGGTACCGTAAAAACTTACGGTCGCCCAAAGAAGCCCCTTCATTTTACACCAGCGATAGTTGGCAGATACGCGAAGACCGCCTCAGCACTCCACTTACCGGCGTTTATAGTGAAAAGACGGGAGAATATTATACGGTGGTACGTCTTGATCAATTCACCGGCGAAGCACTCACCACGCATAAAGAAGGTGAAGTGATACTTGGTGGGAAAACCTCTATCGGCTCCACGGGATTTAGAAATATAAATAGTACGACAGCTTTGATATTCAGCTTTCCTTATAGCGAAGCTCCGAAAACGTACTTGCGAAAACTCACGTTAGCTCCCCAGGTGCAAGCCTTTGAAAAGTTAGAAAAGGGCGAGACCCGTGAACTGGTATGGGAAATAAACAAAGGAAACGCAACTGATTTTTCTGCTTTTGTTGCCAATGTTTGGGCATACTCTTATGATACGTTCAAACCCACTAAAACCGAAACATTATACACCACCGCCGAAGCGAAAGAAATACTTTCTAATTTCTTTTCCGAAAGTTATGTTGACCAATATCCATTGAAGTATTTCTCCGGCGTACACATGCGTACCGACGATTGCAAAAGTACCGGTTCGGCCGAAGTCGGATTTGTAGGACGCGTACTTCTGAATGCGTATAATGCATTGGAATATGCCGAAGAAACCAACCGCCCCGATCTGGCGAATAAGGCGAATGCTGTCTTTGCAAGCTATTTGGAACACGGTTTCACCTCCACCGGATTTTTCCGCGAATTCGTTAACTTTAGTAATGGCAATGAACCTGATGTTTACAGCATTCGCCGTCAATCCGAAGGTGTCTTCGCCATTCTTAACTATCTGGGTTATGAAAAAAGCAAAGGCCGCAGGCATCCTGAATGGGAAGCCCGGATGAAAACCATCCTTGACAATTTCCTCAAGTTACAAGGCGAGAACGGAAGTTTTCCCCGTAAATTTAATAATAACGCTGAGGTGATAGACTCCACCGGCGGCAGTACCCCTTCGGCTACTTTGCCCCTCACGATGGCCTATGCCTATTTCAAAAATAAAACTTATCTGGAAAGCGCACGTCAAACGGCTGTTTATCTGGAAAAAGAAATAATCTCTAAGGCCGATTATTTCTCTTCTACCCTGGATGCGAACTGCGAAGATAAAGAAGCCTCTCTTTATGCCTCTACGGCTATGTACTATCTCTCCATGGTAACAAAGAATAAGGAACGCGAACACTACATCGACTTGGCAAAAACGGCTGCTTATTTCTGTCTTTCATGGTATTACATGTGGGATGTCCCTTTCGCACAAGGACAAATGCTGGGCGATGCAGGCTTCAAATCCCGCGGATGGGGGAATGTTTCGGTCGAAAATAATCACGTGGATGTGTTTATATTTGAATTTGCAACCGTTCTGGATTGGTTGGCGCATGAGCGAAACGAACCCCGCTTCTCGGAATTTTCCGCGATTATCAAAACTTCCATGCTTCAACTCATGCCTGTTAAAGGTCACATGTTCGATATCGGTAAAGTCGGCTACTACCCCGAAGTGGTGCAGCACACCAATTGGGATTATGGAAAGAACGGTAAAGGTTTCTACAACGATATATTTGCTCCGGGATGGACGGTCGCCTCACTTTGGCAAATGCTCAGCCCCGAACGCGTAAGCGCTTATTTTGGACAGAAAAAATAAAATAATGAAACGTCAAACTCTTTTCATCTTCTTCCTGTTTACCTTTGTGCTAACCGGATGCAGTGACAATGCCGATGCCGACAATGGCGAGAAAACCGGCGAGAGTAAATACCAAAACCCGGTAGTAAACACCAGCCTTCCCGACCCGACCATAATCCGCGTGGCCGATGGAACATTCTATTTGTACGCCACTGAAGATATACGGAATACACCTGTTATGCAATCGGCTAATCTGGTGGACTGGACGTATGCCGGGACTGCATTTACCAACGCTACCCGTCCCGGTTTTGAGCCGAATGGCGGATTGTGGGCGCCCGATATAAACTACATAAACGGCAAGTATGTACTTTATTACTCCATGTCTGTGTGGGGTGGGGAATGGACATGCGGAATAGGAGTGGCTGTTGCGGATAAACCCGAAGGCCCTTTTGCCGACAAAGGAGCACTTTTTCGTAGCAATGAAATGGACGTACAGAATTCTATAGACCCGTTTTATAGGGAAGAAAACGGGAAAAAATATCTTTTCTGGGGTAGCTTCCGCGGCATATATGCCATTGAACTTTCGGATGATGGACTTGCCCTGAAGCCCGATGCCGGGAAAACAAAAATAGCAGGGACAGCTTTCGAAGGCGTGTATATCCATAAACGCAATGGGTATTATTACCTCTTTGCTTCTGTCGGTAGTTGCTGCGAAGGAATAAATAGCAGCTATCAATTGGTGGCAGGTCGTTCCGAAAATTTCTTCGGCCCCTATGTCGACAAAACGGGTAAAGATATGATGAACAACGGATATACCGTAGTTATTGGTTCGAACTCACGTTTTGTGGGGAATGGGCACTGCTCTGAGATCGTGCAGGATGAGGCCGGTAATGACTGGATTCTCTACCACGGGATAGAAACAAAGAAACCCGGAGGCAGGGTCCTGATGTTGGACCGGATTCGTTGGGACGAACAGAATTGGCCTTACGTGGAAGGGGGAAATCCGTCTCTGTCGGCAACCTCTGTTTATAGAAGAAAAACAGAGGTTATCCTTTATTTCGGCTATGCAACCCGGTACTTTTCCGGCTTCCCGGGAGGTTGCCGTAGATTGTGAAAAATTTTTCTTATTCGTTTCCGGCGGACAATTGTTCGTGCATGGCCGCTGCCGCTTTCCGGCCGTCGCCCATGGCAAGGATCACGGTAGCGCCGCCGCGGACAATATCGCCGCCGGCATATACGTCCGGTAATGAGGAGCGCATCGTGTCTTCATTGACGATGATCGTACCCCGTTTGCTTATTTCAAGCCCGCTGAACTCTCTCGGAATAAGTGGGTTGGGTGACACTCCGACACTTACGATTACTTCATCTACATCAATGGTTTCAATGGCTCCTTCAACCGGAACCGGGCGTCGCCGCCCGGAAGCGTCCGGTTCTCCGAGTTCCATCTTCTGCAAACGCATTTGCCTGACCTGGCCGTTTTCATCTCCCAGGTATTCAACCGGATTGTGTAAGGTAAGAAATTCGATACCTTCTTCTTTGGCATGTTTAACCTCCTCTATACGCGCCGGCATTTCTTCTTCGCTCCGGCGGTATACGATTATCGAACGGTCTGCACCCAGGCGGCGCGCCGTACGTACGGAGTCCATTGCCGTATTGCCTCCGCCGATGACGGCTACGTGTTTGCCTTGCAGTACGGGCGTGTCGCTGTCCGGATTGGCGGCATCCATCAGGTTTACGCGCGTCAGGTATTCGTTTGACGACATGACCCCGATCAGGTTCTCACCCGGTATATTCATAAAGTTCGGTAACCCCGCGCCGCTGGCTACAAATATGCCTTTGAATCCTTCTTCGTGCAGGTAGTCATAACTGATCGTTTTCCCGACAATGCAGTCCGGTATAAATTCAACCCCCATTCTTTTGAGAACATCAATTTCCACATCAACAATTTCGTTCGGTAAGCGAAATTCCGGTATGCCGTATTTAAGCACTCCTCCTATCTCGTGCAGCGCTTCGAAAACAGTCACTTCATAGCCCTGTTTGGCCATATCTCCGGCACAAGATAAGCCGGCGGGCCCGGAGCCGACAACGGCGATTTTTATCCCTTTTCCGGATGCAATTTCAGGTACTGAGATTTGCCCGCTTTCACGTTCGTAATCGGCGGCAAAACGTTCCAGGTAACCAATCGCTACCGGTTCTTTTTTCATTTTAAGGTGAATGCAGTTGTTTTCACATTGTTTTTCCTGTGGACATACGCG
>QMCE01000516.1_pt1 | contig 19744 bp, 12 predicted proteins | sample 1821851 | NCBI WGS metagenome assembly QMCE01 (sample SAMN09453174, study PRJNA476694) | Termite gut metagenome, whole genome shotgun sequencing project. | isolation source: worker | host: Odontotermes sp. | place: South Africa:Pretoria | collected 2016-01-28
GATAAAATCCTTCGTTCCTTTTGAAGTCCTGCCCCAGGCGCAGACTGCGTCGCCGGCCCGGGCGGAAGCCCCGCGCGTCGAGGTCGGCGGCCGCCCCAAACTCTATTTCGGCATCCACAAGCACATGCACCAGCCCTATTACCGCGCCGCCGACACCTCCTTCTGGGACGGAGGCAACGACGAAATCTTCTCCACCCGCGCCGGCGCCTACCGCCATTTCGTCAACATGGCCGCCAGCCATTACCAAGCGCTCCCCCACGCCGGCCTCGCCATGAGCTGGTCCGGCAGCCCCCTGGAACAACTCGACCGCGCCTCGGCCGAGGGCCTCGCCCACGGCGCCTTCGGCGGCGACTGGAAGGCCGAACTGAGGGACGCCGCCCACATGCATACCCAGGGCGGCAACCCCCGCGCCGACTTCTCCGCCTTCGGCTTTTTCCACCCCCTCATGCCCCTCATCCCGGCCCGGAACATCAAGGCGCAAATCCTCCGCCACCGCGAATTCATCCAGCGCGAGTTCGGCGTCCCGGCCTCCGTCCTCCTCTTCCCGCCCGAGACCGCCTTCCATGTGCGCATGATCCCGGCCCTGCTCGACGCCGGCGTCGAAGGCGTGATCTACGACTCCATCCACCGCTACCGCGCCTGCCGCGACTACCCCTACGCCGGCCGCGAGGAAGGGATGCTGCCGCCCAACCCGGCCGAGCAGGAAAATCCTCCCGTCGCCAACTGGCTGCAATTGCGGAACGTCTGGGCCGGGTCGAAAATCGCCCCCGATCTGCTCCGGCCCGAATACATCAAATACACCGACGTCGACGGCAAGGAATACCGCATCGTGGGCATTCCGGCCGAGCGCTATATCGGCAACGAAGACGCCCGGGGCGGCTTCGGCGCCCTGGTCTACCCGGACGTCCTGGGGCAGGTCCTGGACGCCGTCGAACGCGCCGGGAGCTACGATCCCGATCACCCGCCCTTCTTCCTCCTCCACTCCGACGGCGACAACTACGGCGGCGGCACCGATTCGTACTACGGCTCGAACACCGCCGCCATGATGGCGTGGCTCAAGGGCGACCCGCGCTTTGAATTCACCACCATGAAGGACTATCTCCGGCGCTTCCCGCCCGATCCGGCCAACGCCGTCCACATCGAGCCCGGCTCCTGGTCCGGCGCCGACAACGGCGATCCGCAGTTCATGAAATGGTTCTCCGGCTACAACAACCCCTACTCCCCGGATCTGAATTCGTGGGCCGTCCTCACCGCCCTCCAGAACGCGGTCCACACCATGCTGGACGCCGCCCCGGAGGGGAACGGCGTACGGATGGCCGAGCGCCTCATGCTCACCGCCGAGACCAGTTGCTACTGGTATTGGACCGGGCAGGAGATCTGGGATTCGCAGGTCACGGCGGCGGCGAACGCCGCCCTGGGCATGATCGGGGGCGATCTGAGCGCCGTCGTTTCCGGCGGCGGGGACCGCACCGCGCCCACCATCTTCGCCCCGTGGATAACGCCGGAAAATCCGGGCGGCCAGACCTGGGGGAACAATTGCCTCCGGGACGCCGCGCGGACGGGGACGGTGCATACCTTCATCCACGACGTGTCCGGGATCGCATCGGCGCGGCTGTTCCTCCGCCTGGACGCCGGGAAGGGGGAGGAGCGCGAGGTTCCGCTCCTCGACAAGGGCCGCTACCCGACGCAGACCGGCGCGGGGATGGTCGCGAATCTGTACGAAGCCGATCTTCCCGAGGGCCTGGGCGACATACGCTACTGGATTGAGGCGGTGGACGCCGGCGGCAATGTCGCGCGGAGCGCCCTGGAACGGGTCTTTTTGGCGTAATCACGGAGGCAACATAGTTGCTTCGCCCCTGCAAACGCCCGTGATGTTTCATACGCGCTGCTGGCGCATCATGACGAGGGGCTTGACATTTTTCATAAGAGAAGACACACCATGAGCAGCCGCCTCCGCGCCGCCGTCGGCGCCGTCATCCTCGACAACCCCATTATGCCCGCCTCCGGCACCTTCGGCGGCGGCAAGGAATACGGGGATTTCTACGACATCGGGCGTCTGGGCGCCGTCGTCACCAAATCCGTCACCCTCCGCCCGACCCGGGGCAACCCGCCCCCCCGCGTCGCCGAAACCCCCTCGGGGATGCTCAACGCCATCGGCCTGCAAAACGAGGGCGTGGACGATTTCCTCGCCAACATCCTCCCCGCCCTCCGCCAAAAAACCAAATGCGTCGTCGTCAACGTCGCCGGGCATTCGGAGGAGGACTACCTGGAACTCGCCCGCCGCCTCGCCGACGCCCCGGTCGACGTGCTGGAGATCAATATTTCCTGCCCCAACGTCCAGCACGGCGGCATCGCCTTCGGCACCGATCCGGCCGTCGCCGCCGGCCTGGTCGAAAAACTCCGCGCCGCCGCCGGCGGCAAACCCATGTGGGTCAAACTCACCCCCAACGTCGCCGACATCGTCCCCATCGCCAAAGCGGTGGAACAGGCCGGCGCCGACGCCCTCGTCGTCGCCAACACGTTCCTCGGGATGGCCGTCGACATCGAGCGCCGCCGGCCCATCCTCGCCAACGTCACCGGCGGCCTCTCCGGCCCGGCCGTCCATCCCCTGATCCTCCGCCTCCTGTGGCAGGTCCGCGCCGCCGTCTCCTGCCCCCTCGTCGCCGCCGGCGGGGTGAAGAGCGCGCGGGAGGTCGTGGCCTACCTCATGACCGGGGCGTCGGCGGTGCAGGTGGGGGCCATGAATTTCGTCGACCCGGGGGTCTGCTCCCGCCTGGTGGACGATGTGGACGCCTGGCTCGCCGCCCACGACGCGACCGCCCGGGACATCGTGGGCACGCTGACGACGCGCCTCCGGTAAAAGATTCAAGTAATCCGGCAAAGAAAACGATAGAATAAGGAGGTATGCACAACCGGGACGCGGAGGTCCCGGGCGTCCCTGTCGACGAACGACCACATTGCCCGGGGGGTTACAGGTCGCTATGGTATTTATCGAAAGCATTTTCGGCTTTTTCAGCCACGACCTGGGCATAGACCTGGGAACCTGCAACACCCTCGTCTACAAGCGCGGGGAAGGCATCGTCCTCTCCGAACCGTCCGTCGTCGCCGTCTCGAAAAAAGATCGCCGCGTCCTCCTGAACGGACAGGCCGTGGGCGACCGGGCCAAGAAAATGGTCGGCCGCACGCCCGGCAACTTCTCCGCCATCCGCCCGATGAAGGACGGGGTCATCGCCGATTTCGAGATGACCGAGGCCATGCTCACCTATTTCGTGGGCAAGGTGCACAACTTCTCCAACATCGCCCGCCCCCGCGTCGTCATCGCCGTGCCTTCCGGCATCACCGAGGTGGAGAAGCGCGCGGTGAAGGAAAGCGCGGTCAAGGCCCGCGCCCGCAAGGTCTGGGTCATTTCCGAACCGATGGCGGCGGCGATCGGCATCGGCCTCCCCATCGACGAGCCGGTCGGCAACATGATCGTCGACATCGGCGGCGGCACCACCGAGGTCGCGGTCATCTCGATGATGGGCATGGTCCACTCCAAATCCATCCGCGTCGCCGGCGACGAACTGGACGAGGCCATCATCAACTACCTCCGCCGCCAGTACAACTTCATCGTCGGCGAAACCACGGCCGAGCGCATCAAAATGGCCGTCGGCAGCGCCTATCCGCTGGAGGAGGAGCTGGCCATCGAAGTCATGGGCCGGGATCAGATCAAGGGCCTGCCGCGCTCGATCACCGTCCGCTCCGAGGAAATCCGGGAAGCGCTGAAGGAGCCGCTGGATCAGATCCTCACCGCCATCATCGAGACGCTTGAGCACACCCCCCCCGAACTCGCCGGCGACATCTACGCCAACGGCATCTCCCTCGCCGGCGGCGGCGCGCTCCTCCGGGGGATCGACAAACTCATCGGCAAGGAAACGCGCGGCATCCCGGTGCACATCTCCGAGGATCCGCTGAAGGCGGTGGCGCGCGGCACCGGCCTCTTCATCGAAGGCATCGAGGATTACGATCAATACCTCGACAGCGGAGACGAGGACAGTTATTCCTGATGACGATTGAACCGCCGGGGGCGTTTCCGTGAAAGCGCCGCTCCTTCCCCCTCTCATGCTGCTGCTGCTCGCCGCCGCCCTGTACATGTTGCCGGACGGCGCGTTGTACGCCTGGCGCCTCTCCCTCCGGGGCGCGTTCGCCCGCCTCCACCGCCCTCCCGATCCGCGCCACGACGCCGATCAGAACGTCTTCTCCGACCGGAACGATCTCGTCCAGCTTCTCCACCAGAAGGAGGCCGAGGCGGCCGATATGCGCCGCCGGCTGACCGAGCTTGGCGTCGCCGCCGAAAACGTCGGCGATATGGGAATCGTCGCCGCCCGCGTGGTCCGCCTGGGACCGGACAACACCCTGGACACCTTCACCATCGACGCCGGAACCCGGGCGGGCGTCAGCCCCGGGCAGGCGGTGGTGGTGGGGCAGGCGGTGGCGGGGATTGTGGTGCGGAGCGAAGCCGAGGCGGCGCTGGTGTTGTCGCTGGCGTCGCCGGGGTGCTATCTTTCGGCGCGGCTGGGCGAGCCCGGAGGTTCGGCGGACAGGCCGCGGCTGCTGTGCGCCGTGCGCGGCCTCGGCGCCGGCAATGTGGCGGCGGTGGTGTTTTCCACCGCGACGGCGGCGAAGGAGGGCTGGGTGGCGATGACGAGCGGCCTGGAGCCGTCGGTGCCGGAGGGGCTGATCCTGGGAACGCTCTCTGGCGCCCTCGCCGAGGGCGAGGAAAACGGCACGCTGGAGGGGACGCTCCGCCCGGCGGCGGACGTGAACTCGCTGGATTTCGTCGCCGTCTTGCAGCCGAGGGACGGGAAATGACGGCAGACGACCATGTTTGATCACGAAATCCGCTGGTACGTCCTGATCGCCGTGGCCGTCCTCCTCGGGCTGGCGCAGTTGGCGTCGGAGACGGCCGGGCTGTGGTTTGATTTTCCGGCGCGGCCGGACTGGCTGTGGGGGGTGGCGTTTTTCGCGGTGCTCCGCACCGCGCCGACGGCGGCGCTGACGGCGTTCGCCGTCTGCGGTCTGGTCCGGGACGCCGTTCTCGGCCCGAAGCTCGGCTCCGCCGCCATCGCCTACATTCTGGTCGGCTGGCCGGTGTTGTCGTGGCGGCTGTTGGGCGGCCGCCACGGCGTCGTCACCACGACGCTTCTGGCGGGGGTCACCGCGTTTTTCGCCGCCGTTCTCCGGCATTTGCTTGATTACGGCGGTTTCGCCTATACACTTGGCGACAGGATCTTTTTCATCTCCGTGGGCGATGGCCTGCTCACGGGACTAGGCTATCTGCCGCTGATGCTCGTCCTCGGCTCCGCCTCCTTCCGTCCGTGGCGGGAAAGAAGTGGGTACTAACCGATGCTCCGTCTACGACTGCTCCTTATTTGTCTCTTTTTCGCCGTCCTGTTCGCCGGCGCCCTCTGCCGCCTGGCCGATCTCCAAATCAATCAGGCCCGCGAACTCGCCGCCTACCGCGACCGGCGGCTGAGCCATATCGAACAGAAAGCGCCGCGCCGCGGCCGCATCCTGGACGCCCGGGGAAGCCTCATCGCCGAGGACCAGCCGACGCAGGACCTGTGGATCACCCCGGCCCGCCGCCAGCGCGTCGACCGCCGGATGCAGGTGGTGTCCAATCTCCCGCCCCTCACGGTGGACCAGATGTACGCCCTCGCCACCGCCCGGGGCGGACAGCGCGATTTTGAAAAGAACGTGGCCCAGACGGCGCTGGCCGACGGCAACGCCCTCGTCGCCGAACTCTCCCGCCGCCTGGGCAAGCCCCGGGAAGAGGTGGCCAGGCGCGTCGTCGACGCCATCGCCTCCGGCCGCCCGCAGTCCAGGAGCGACTTCGTCTATCCGCGCCTGGCCCTGGAGGACATCGACTTCGCCCTGGCGCTGGAAATCCGCTCCGCCCGCGCCAATCCCTACGACGACGAAATGTGGGACGCCGCCGAAATCCACACCGGCGGCAAGCGCGTCTATCCGGCCGGAGCCATGCTCGGCCACATCACCGGCACCGTGGGCATGTTGTCGGCCGAGGAGTACGTCGAACTCCGCGGCCGCTGGGACGGGGATACCGCCGTCCCGGGCGCCGGCGTCATCACGCGGCAGGGGCGGGAATTCTTCTCCGTCCTCCCCGGCCCCGACGGCGAGGCGACGGACGAGGAGCAGATCATCCGCCTGGGCCAGGTCAAGCGCGACGGCAAGGTGGAAAACACCCAGGGCTATTTCGTCAATCCCGTCGTCGGCCGGGGCGGGCTGGAGCAATACTACAACCAGGCGCTGCGCGGCCGGCACCGCCTGCAGCGCCTGCGCCTGACCCGCGACGAAAAGAGCGGCCGCCGCCGTTTCGAGCCGAAAGGCGAGGTCGCCCGGGCGGTGAACGGCCAGGATCTCCGCCTCAGCCTCCGCCTGGACGTCCAGCGCCAGGCGGAGGAAATTCTCGACCGCCACATCAAGCGCATCCGGAAGGAATACGGCATGACCCGCTGGACCCCGAGCGGCGTCGTCGTCATGATGGATCCGAAGAACGGCCGCATCCACGCCCTGGTCAGCCAGCCGTCGTACGATCCCAACACCTACAACCGGGATTTCGCCAAACTCGCCGGCGACCCGCGCCTGCCGCTCCTGGACCGGGCGTCGTCCGGCATTTATCCCCCCGGGTCGATCGTGAAGCCCGTCGTGGGCCTGGCGGCGCTGGCGGAGGACGTGGTCATGCCCGGGCAGCGTTTCCACTGCGATCGGGTGCTGCATCTGGGCGGCGCGCGCTTCACCTGCCTCGGGCGCCACGGCGATCTCGATCTCGAGTCCGCGCTCATGCACTCGTGCAACATCTATTTCTACCACGCCGGCGAAGCCCTCGGCGGCCGCCGCCTCTACGAGTGGTACGCCCGCATGGGCATGGGCCACAAGACCGGCATCGACATCGCCGGCGAAAGCGGCGGCATCCTCCCCAAAAACGCCTACACCCGGCGCGGCTGGGCCACCGGCAACACCTACCACATGGCCATCGGCCAGGGCATCGCCGTGACGCCGCTGCAAATGGCCGTCACCTACGCCGCCCTCGCCAACGCCGACGGAAACACCGCCCGCATCGTCCGCCCGCATCTCCTCATCCCCCCGGAGGAAACGCCGGAGACGCCGGAGGCGGAGGCGCTGGCGGAGGAGGCGATGCGGCTGGACCGGCCGCTGGCGGAGATCATGATCGACCGCGAGGCGCTGGCGATGGTGCGCCAGGGGATGTGGGAGGTGGTGCAGGGCAAGCCCGGAACCGACGAACTGGGCACCGGCCGCCTCGCCGCCTTCCCCGACGGCCACGGCGGTTTTCTGCTCGAACTCGCGGGCAAAACCGGCACGGCCGAGTGGAGCCGGCCCGTGGGCGGCAGGGTGGTCAAGCAAACCTCCCACGTCTGGTTCGCCGGCTACGCCCCCTTCGACCGGCCGGAACTGGTGGTAGTGGTGCTGCTCCCCGAGGCCGGCATCGGCGGCGGCAGCCTGTGCGCGCCCATCGCCAAGGATTTGATCCGGATGTGGTTCAACGTTCCCGACCCGGTTCTGGACCAGGTGGGCGAGGAGGGGGCTCTTGGCTAGAATCGATCTTCTCCGGGTAGACTGGGGCTTCCTCCTGGCGGCGCTGGCCATCATCGGGCTGGGACTGCCGTTCCTCCACTCCTCGGCCACGCCGTCCGATTTCAACAAGCAACTGGTGTGGCTGGCGGTGGGGCTGGCGGCGCTCATTTTCTTCGCCGTCACCGACTTCCACTTCTGGATCCGCTGGGCTTACTGGCTCTACGCCGGGTCGTTCCTGCTCCTGATCGTCGTGCTGTTCGCGCCGCCGATCAACAACGCCCGCAGCTACCTCCGCATCGGCCCCATCGGTATGCAGCCGGCGGAACTGTTCAAGCTCACCCTCATCCTGGCCCTGGCCCACCACCTGGGCAAGCGCGAAACTCAGCGCATGGTGCACGGGTTGATCATTCCCTTTCTCCTGACCCTGACCCCGCTGGCGCTGATTCTCCGCCAGCCCGATCTCGGCACCGCCCTCACCATCCCCCCCATCCTCTTCGCCGCCCTCTGGGCCTCCGGCGCCCGCTTTTCGCATCTCGCCGGGGCCATCCTCCTGGGCCTGGCCTCGGTCTGGCCGCTGTGGCAATACGGGATGCGGCCGTACCAGAAGACGCGCATCTACGCCTTCTTCAATCCCGAGCGCTACGAATCGTCCGAGGCGTACCAGCTCTTGATGAGCCTGACCGCCATCGGTTCGGGCGGCGTCTCCGGCCTGGGGCTGGGGAGCGGCGTCATCACCGATCTCAGCCTGCTGCCGGAAAAGCACAACGATTTCATCTTCGGGGTCATCGCCGAGGAAGGCGGCTTCGCCGCCGCCGGCAGCATGATCCTGCTGTTTTTCCTGCTCGCCCTCATCGGCGTCCATATCGCCTGGAGCGCGTCGGACCGCTTCGGCCGCCTGGTCGCCACCGGGGCGGCGGTCAGCATCGGCTGGCAGGCGGCCTTGAACATCTACGTGGTGACGGGGCTTTTCCCCACCACCGGCGTGACCCTGCCGCTGGTCAGCTACGGCGGCTCGTCCCTGGTGGTGACCTGCGCCATGATCGGGCTGGTGCTGAACGTCAGCCAGTCGCGTCCGACGCTGGACAAACTCGAACATCCCGACAGAATATGAGGGGGCATCGCTCAACGCGCGCGGCAACCGGCTCCGAGGCGAAGGGGAGAGAATGGCGGTTTTCGACGACAACGAATCGGCGGCGGCGCTCAGGACATTCCTGGCCAACATGTCGCACGAGATCCGCACGCCGATGAACGGCGTCATCGGCATGGTCAACCTGCTGCTGGACACCCGGCTGGACGAGACGCAGCGCCAGTTCGCCGAGACTATCCGCCTGAGCGCCGAGGCGCTCCTGGGGGTCATCAACGACATTCTCGACTTCTCCAAGATGGAGGCGGGCAAGCTCGAACTGGAGACGGTGGACTTTTCTCTGGCCGAGCTGATGACCGAGGTTTTCGATCTGATGGCGGTGCGGGCGCAGGAAAAGGGGCTTGAACTCATCCTCGACCTGCCTCCGGGCCTGGCCCCCGGCGTGCGCGGCGATCCCAACCGCCTGCGCCAGATATTCATCAACCTCATCGGGAACGCCGTCAAATTCACGAGCCGGGGCGAAATCCTGGTGACGGCGCGGGAAGAGGCATCCCCGGATCGCCGCCGCCGTCTCCGCTTCGACATCATCGACACCGGCATCGGCATCGACCCGGAGCGGCAGCCGGCGCTCTTCCGGCCCTTCGTCCAGGGCGGGGCGGCGATATGCCGCCGCTACGGCGGGACCGGCCTCGGGCTGTCCATCTCGAAAAGCCTGGCGGAGATGATGGGCGGCGGCCTCGGGGTGGAGAGCGAGCCGGGGAAGGGATCGGATTTCATCCTGACGGTCAGCCTGGAGCCCGCCGATCAGGTGGCGGAGACGAAGGCCCCGCCCATAGAGTTCTCCGGCAAGCGCGTGCTGGTGGCGGCGGAGAACGCGAGTCTGCGGCGGGTGTTGGCGGCGCGTCTGGGCGAGTGGGGCTGCGTCGCGTCGACGGCGGGGACGGACGCGGAGGCGACGGAACTGGCGCGGGCGGCGGGGGAGGAGCGGGCGTTCGACCTCGCCGTCATCGACCGCTATCTGCCGGAGTCCGGCGGCGAGTCCCTGGCGTGGTCGCTCCGCAGCCGCGTCGGCCACGAGAAGCTTCCGATCGTCATGCTGGTCAACATCGGATCCCTGGCGTCGGCGTCGACGGCTCCGGATCATCTGGGCATCCACACGCTGGCGAAGCCGATAAAGCTCCCCCGCCTCATCCGCACCATGCAGGTCGCGTTCAACCTCCGCCGCCACATCGGCTCGACCCACACCACGACGCGCCGTCTCGACGACTGGCACTGGCGCTGGCGCAATCTGCGGGTGCTCCTGGCCGACGACAATCTGGTGAACCAGAAGGTGGTGTCGGGGATGCTGGGCAAGCACGGCTGCCATGTGGACGCGGTCGCCGACGGCCGCGCGGCGCTGGAGGCGCTGGCGGTGAATTATTACGATATCGTGTTGATGGACTGCCTCATGCCGGAGATGGACGGCTTCGAGGCGACGCGGCGCTTGCGCGCCCAGGATTCGCCGGCGATGAACCCGGAGATCCCGGTGATCGCCCTGACGGCGAGCGCGATGGAGGGCGATCGCGAGAGGTGCCTGTCGGCAGGCATGGACGATTATGTGACGAAGCCGGTCATCGCCCAGAACCTTCTCGCCGCCATCGGCCGCCTGTGCGTGAGCGGGACGGCGCGGGGGCGGCATGACGGTTGACACGGGAAAATCGCGGCGGTACAGTATACCGGTTTGTGGAGGTTCCCAGGTTTTTCCCATTCTTTTTTTGCTGGCATTTGCGGAGGCTGAAATATGTCGTATCTCGAATCCATGTTCAGTTTGAAGGGCAAGACGGCCATCGTCACCGGCGGCGGGCGCGGCATCGGGCAGGTCATCGCCCGGGGATTCGCCAAGGCGGGGGCGGAAGTGGTGATTCTCGCGCGTTCGGGCTCCGGAGACACGCTCGATCTCGTCAAGCAGGACGGCGGCAAGGCATATTTCATCAAGTGCGACGTCACCAAAGAAGAGGACGTCGACGCCGCCCTCGCCGAAATCATGAAACGCTCCGGCTCCATCGACATCGTCTTCAACAACGCCGGCATCTGTATGCACCAGACGACATTCGAGGCCACCATCGCCCAGTTCCGCGAAGTCATCGACATCAACCTCACCGGCCAGTTCATCCTCGCCCGGGCGGCGGGAAAGATCATGGTGGACAAAGGCATCAAGGGCAGCATCATCAACATGGCCTCCATGTCCGGCAGCGTCGTCAACGTGCCGCAGTGGCAGTGCTCGTACAATGCCTCGAAGGCGGCGGTCATCCACATGACGCGCTCGCTCGCGGCCGAATGGGCCGAGTACGGCATCCGCGTCAACAGCATCAGCCCCGGCTACATCGCGACGCCCATGTCCACCGACACGCCGAAGGAACTGAAGGACGCCTGGATGCCCCTGATCCCGCAGCACCGCATGGCCGATCCGGAAGAGTTGATGCCGGCAATGCTCTACCTGGCCACATCGGCCTCCGGCTACACGACCGGAAGCGACATCATCATCGACGGCGGCTATAGCTGCCTGTGAATACGCGACGCGGCTGTTGCGGGGGAACCGCGCCCCGCAACAGCCGCGTGCTCATCGCTCCCCGCCGCATCCTGTTATCTGCCGCCCGCCGTGAGCCAACCCTTCTGCGCGTCCCACGTTCGTTCCCATAATTGCGCCGCGAAGCCCAGATCTCTCTGGACCTCTCCGTCGTGGGGCGACCAGAGCAGCGCTTCCCGCAGGCGCTCCACCGCCAGATCGTATTTCTGCCGCCGCACCAGAATCGTCGACTCCAGCCGATACGCCCAGACATGGTACGGGAACGCCTTCACCGTTTCCCTGAGTATCGCCTCCGCCTCGTCGTACTGGCGGATTTCCATCAGCATCTGCGCGAAGTCGCAGGCGATGTCCGGGTTGTCTATCCGGGGGCCCATCGTCCCCCGCAGCAGCGCCAGCGCCTCCTTTTCCCGCCCGAGCGCCCTGAGCGCCACCGCCCGCGCCGCCCGCACGTCCCGGGCGATATCGCCCTTCTCGTCCGGCTCGGTCAGCCGCACCACCTCCCGGTATTCCGAACGCCCGTTCTGATCCGCCAGCGACCGCGTGTTCGCCACTTCCAGCCAGCCCCAGGGATCGTCCGGCGTGCCCTCCGCGTAGCGGCGCAACTGCGCCAGCGCCCCGGCCAGATTGCCGTCGCGCCGCAGGAGGCGGGCGTAGCCCATGCAGCCGCGCTTGTTGGCCGCGTCCTTTTCAAAGGACAGGCGGAAAAAACGCCGCGCCCGGGGCGTCTGCCGCACATCGTCCGACGCCACGCCCAGCGCCGCCAGCGCGTCCGCCGACAATTTGCCCTCGACGCCGTCGATGGCGTTCACCGCCTTCCGGAAGACGTCGAGAACCTCGCCCGGCCGGTTGTTGTCCGCCAACAGCGTCAGCGTCCGGTCGAGAATGGCCGCCGACTGCGGATAGCGGTCGCCCGCCTCCCGCAGCAGCGCCGTCGCGCCCTCGGCGTCCCCGGCCCAGGCGTGGCGGTCGACCGCGTCCAACCATTCCTTTTCGCCGCCGGCGCGCGCGCGTTTTTCAATCAGCGCGTACTGCCGGTCAAACGCCTCCACCCCGCCGTAGGCGTCGGCCAACTGCAACAGATATTCCGGCGTCTCCTCTCCCGGCAGCGTTTCCACCCGGGCCAGAAGTTCCCGCGCCTTGTCCTTGTCCCCGGTCTCCGTCAGCACATACGCCATCCGCAGCAACACGTCCCGGTCCGTCGACGCCGACGCCGCGATCGCCCGCTCCCGCGCCGCCCCCAGCTTCCCGTCGTCCAGCCACGACTCGGCCAGCGACGCGTTCAGTTCCGGCGCGTTTTCCCCGCTCCCGATATACGCCCCCGCCTCCGCGAGTTCCTTACGCTCCAGCAAGCGCCAGAACAGGGACAGCGCGAGTTCGTCGTCGTGCGTCCGCGCCAGCGTCTCGCGGGCGTAGAGGACGGCGGCGGTCAGGCGCTCGGAGCGGCGGGGCGAATCCTCCGGCGTGGCGTCGGCCACGGCCAGCATCTGCCACGCCACCCGCACCCGCGCTTCGCCCTCGTCCCCGTCCGCCCGATCCAACAACTCCCTGGCCCGGCCGAGCGCCTCCCAGGCCGCGTCCGGCTGCTCCAGCAGGATGCCGGCGCGGGCGAGGCCGAGCCAGGCGTCCGGGCGTCCCGGTTCGCGCTGGGCGATCCGCCGCCAGGCGTCGGCCATCGCCCGCGCGTCGCCGGATCGCTCCGCGATGTCGGCCCGGATGTCCAGGTTCTCGATGTCGTCGCCGGACAGGGCGTCCGCGTTGGCCGCGACCAGTTCCCGCGATCGGGCGAGCCACCTCTCGGCCGCGTCCGGCCTCTCTTCCCTGACGGCGTCGACGAGGGCGAGGCAGGCGTCGACGAGGGCGCGAATTTCCGCCGCCGTCCGGGCGTCGCCGCGAGCTTCGGAATGGCGTATCGCGTCTTCGACCGTTGTCTCGTCGCCGCGCCGCGCCGCCGTCCGGGCCAGCCCCAGCCGGCTCCACGGGTCGTCCTCGCCCGCCCGCGCCGCCAGCCGCCAGAAGCGCTCCGCCTCGTCCAGACGGCCGAGGCGTTCGTTCACCGACGCCGCGTCCAGCATCACCTCCGCGCTTCCGGCGAGGACGGTGTCCGCGAGGGGACGGGCGAGCGCCGCCGCCTGTTCCAGCCGCGTTTGCCGCGCCGCTTCTTCCGGCTCGGCGTCGGCGAGGTCGGCCAGCGCCTCCAGCGCCGCCGCGACGGTGAGGACGGCCCGGGCGTCGATGAGCGGCAGCAGGGCGTCGGCCGTTTCCGCCAATTCCGCCACCGGCGTCGCCGGGGCCGTCCCCGGGGTTTCGGCGTTTCTGGCGTTCAGGAACATGGCGGTTTTCAACAGCCCGGCGAGGGCGAGGGAGCGGCCTTCCGGGTTTTCCGCCCTGACGCGCCATTCGGCCAGGGGCTTGTCTTCCCCGGGGATGAGCGCCAGCAGTTCGCCCACGTGCACGCCGGCGTCGGCCAGGCGGCGGTGCAGGGGGGGGATGGCGCCGAAATCGTCGCGGATGTACGCCAGTTCCAGCGCGGTTTGCAGGACGGCGACGCCGGCCTGCGGGTTGGCGGCGAGAGGCGCGGCGTAGGCGGCGGCCTCGTCGAAACGCCCCAGCTCCATCGCGACGTCGACCACGACGGCGCGGGCCGATTCGGCGAGTCGGGGGTCGGCGGCGTCCAGATCGGCGAGGCGCATGGCGAGGTCGAGGTTCCGGTTGCTGACGGCGGAGAGTTCGAGCCGGGCGAGGGCGTCTTCGAGGATCCCGCGCGGCAGGTCGGGCGTCCGGGCCAGCGCCAGGAGCGCTTCGTCGCTTTGGGCGACGTCGCCCTTGGCGTAGAGGAAGATGCCGAGGGCGAAGGCGTCCGTGGGGCCGGCGTCCGGCAGGGCGGCCAGCTTCTCCAGGCTCGCCGCCGCGCCGTCGATGTCGCGCACAGACATCTGGAGGCCGTGGAGGGCGCTCAGATGCTGCCGGTCCAGAGGGCCGAGCGTTTCCAGCGCCGCCGCCGCCCATATCGCCCCGGCCGCGTCCAGGGCCCAGACGCGGTTGGTGAAATACGCCTCAAGCGTCTCCCGGTCGTCAGGCCGCAGGGCGAGGGCGCGGCGGAGCGCCTCGGCGGCGCCCTCCGTCTCGTACATGTCCCAGCGCCAGCCGGCTACCCGCTTCCAGACGTCGGCCGTATCCTCTCCGGCCGCGAGGAGCATCGCCTCGGCCTGGGCGAGATCGCCCTCCTGTTCGCGGTTGGCGGCGGCGGCGTAGTGGAAGTCGCGGTCGCGCCGGTGTTCCGACACCGTCGCCAGCGCCCGGTCGGTTTCGCCCCGGCGCAGGAGCTCTCCCCCGAGGCGGGTCTGCACGCCGGCGCTTGCGGGGAAGCGGGCGCGCGCGCCCTGCAGCACCGCCACCGCCGCGTCGATCTCTCCCCGGCCGGAGTGGAAGTCCGCCAGCTCCAGCGCGGCGTCGACGCTGCCGGGTTCGCGATCGACGCGGCGTTCGAGCAACTGCCGCGTCCGCGCGATGTCGTCGTCGTCGCGGCTCAGCTCCACCAGCGTGCGCTCGCTGGGGATGGACAAGTACACCACCCCGCATACCGCGAGGGCGAACAAGAGGAGGTAAAGGATTCTACTCTTTTTCACAGCCCACCTCGATCCAGCCTCCGGCCGCGTCCGCCAGCGTCGCGCGCAGCCGTCCGTCGGCCATCGGCCGCAGCGTCTTTTCCTCGCGCCGGCCGTCCGGGTAGACGGCGGCGAAGCGCCAGTCGCCCGGCGGCGCCCACACTTCGATGAACCCTGGTCCCCAGCCGCGGAGGCGGGCGCTCCAGGACGCGGCGCCGGCCCGGACGTCCTCCAGGACGCCGCTGGCCTTGGCGAGGCAGGGGGCGTCGGGGCGGGAGGAGGTCAGCCGGATTTCCGCCCGCTCCCCGGGGAGAAGCGAGACGTACAGCGCGCCGTTGTGGTGGATGAAGCCGGCCACGCCCCGGCTCGTCCGCATGTCGACGGCGCGGTCCTCGCGATCGAAACGGACGCCGGGGCAGGCGCCGTGGTCCTCCACCCACCAGCCGCCGCCGTCCAGGCGGCCGATGCGGACGGGGAAGAAGTCTTCGGCGGCGCGGACGTACTGGGCGGCGGTCAGCCAGCACAGGTCCTGCGTCGCGGCCCAGTCGTAGGCGTTCTGGATCGCCTTGTAGCCGGCCAGATGCTCGGCGGGGAAGACGTGGTAGTAGATGTTGACGGGCAGGAGCCGGGAGGGCGACTCCGATCGCTTGAAGGTGCTGACCGCGTGGTTGAAGGCGCCCCGGTAGCCGGTCCAGTTTTCGGTGTAGATGTTTTCGTTGGATCCCGAGGTGTAGATCTGCCGCCGCCGGCCCTTGGGCACGGAGAGGGGGCAGATGTAATAGAGACTGTCGTGGCGGGCGTCGTAGAGGGGGTCGCCGCCGTTGATGTTGGCGAGGCCCAGATCGCTGACGATGTCCAGCGCCTCCTCCGGCGGGTCGCAGTCGCCGGTCCACTGGAAGATTTCGACGCGCTTCCCCGGGGGCAGGAGGCGCTCGTCCAGATAGCGCACGGCGTTCCGGATCTCGTTTTCATAGGAGGGTTGATAGCCGGGGATGGCGTAGCTGGGCGTGAGGTCGCGCCAGAACAGGGGGTGGGTGTAGCCGTGGCAGCCGTACTGCACCTGCGGGAGGGCGCCGATCTTGTCCATGATGCGCCGCAGTTCGGCGGCGACTTCGCGCTGCGGGCGCTCCCAATCGAGCGGATCCCGGGCCAGCGCCTGCTCCGGCGTCTCGCCCTCGAAGATGAAGCGGGGGTCGATGTCGGGATCGTACTCGCTGGCGATGAGGCCGAGGGTGACGGGATAGGGATACTTTTTCCATATCTCCTCGTAGGCGACTTCCAGCGCGAACCGCGACGGCCCCGGCACGTCCGGCTGGCTCATGTTGTAGGGGCCGTCGGCGTCGACGTGGGAATAGGCGCCGCGCGCGCCCCAGAAGGTGGCGACGTCGGGGCGGGGGAAGTCGGCGCAGTCCAGGGCCCGCTCAAGAAAGTCGATGGGCGAGATGTTCCAGGCGACGCGGTAGATGGTGCCGGGGACTTCGGTGCCGTAATAGAGGAGGCTGCCGGTTTGCGCCCAGCCGCCGGCCGCGCCCACGACCACGCCCACGGAGTGCTCCTCCGGATTGTCCGCCCGCTCGACGCGCTGCCAGACGTCGACGTCCTCCCGCGTCGTCGCATAGACGGGATACGTCTCCTGGCCCTGCACGGCGGCGGTTTCGCGGGAGAAGAATTCCGGCCGCAGGTGGTTGACGCGCAGCGCGTCGCCGTTGGCGCCGATGACGGCGTCCCGCGATTCGAGGCCGAAGGCGGCGAGGATTTCCGCCGTCATCTCCCACTGCGCCGCCTCCCCGCCCGGGTTGTCCGGGGCGTGGACGCCGGCGGGGAAGATCATTTTCACCCCGGAGCGCATGGCGTCCAGAATCCAGGGCAGAAGCCGGTCCGGGCCTTCGATATCCCATGAAGTGAGCCAGACGACGGCGCCGCGGTATCGCGTCGCGTCGGGAAGGGGCTGGTTGGCGTCGGCGTAGTCGACGGCGAAGCCGAGGTGGTTGAGCGGTTTTTCGAGAAAGTGGTGGATGTCGGTATCGAGCGGTTCGCCGTTTTCCGCTTCCTTGGCGTTGTAAACGGCGAGCACGCGGCGGGACACCTCGCCCGCGTCGCCCGCTTCCGCTCCCGCGTGGAGCGCCTGGAGGCCGATGATCGCGGCCGCGGCGAGGAACAATGGCGTCAGGCGGCTGGTCGTCACGCGCTACTCGTCCTCCTCTTCCGGAAGCGGCGGAAGCGCGTCGCTTCCGGGGAAGGCGTCCAGCGCGCGCACGGAGACGAAGGGGTTGTTTCCTGCCTTGCGGGCGGCGTCCTGGACGCGGCGGATCTCGTCCGGATCGTTCGGATCGGCGTATTCGAGGGCGAGGATGGGGAGGCCGGCGGCCTTGAGGCGGAGGAGGCGCGGGCGCTGCCAGGCTTTGTTGCGGGGTTCGATTTCGCCGTAGCCGTAGGCGCCGTCCGGGAGCGTCTTCCAGGACGAGACGGTCCCCTCGTACATCACCGCGTCGACGCTGCCGTAGGCCAGGGGCACGACGGAGAGGCCGCCGTTGGCGATGATGACGGCGTCGGGGTATGTCTCCCGCAGCGCTTTCAGGATGCCGGCCATCGCCTCGTCCGCGCCGGCGTAGAGGGCGGCGTCGCGGGAGAGCAGGGCTTCGGCGGTGTCGACGTTGTCGAGGATGAAGCCGTCGTAGCCGGCGTCGATGATGCTGGCGGCGATGAAGTCGACGACGAGGGTTTTCCACTCGTCGCTCCGGGGATCCACGAGGCGGGAGTCGGGCCAGTCGGGGTTGACGTCGAGGACCCAGGGCTTGTCCTTGATGTCGGGGTAGAACCAGCGGTTTCTCTCGGCCTCGCCCACGCTCATGTAGCCCACGCACATGCGTCCCTTTTTGTCCTCCGGGCCGAGATCGCCTATGGCCTCGCTTTCGAGGATCAGGAGGTCGTAGCCCGGGACGTCCAGGACGCGGCGATCGTCGCCGTAATAGCAGAGCCAGGGGGTGTTTTTGTCGATGCGTTTTTCCTGTCCGGCGTGGGCGGCGGAGAGGAGGCACAGGAATCCCAGGGCCAGGATGTTCGCCAACAGCAGTTTGGGCACGAATGATCCTCCGTGTGACGGCGGCGCGGGCGGAAGGAAGGCGCGGACGATGCGCGTTCCGCTTACCGTCAGCGCAACGCGCGGAAATGCTCGATGGTGCGGCGCAGGCCGGCGTCGAAATCGATGGCGGGCGCGAAGCCGAGGACCGCCCGGGCTTTGTCGATATTGGCGACGCTGTGCCGGACTTCTCCCGGGCGGGGGTCCGTGTGTTTCGGGGTGATGGACGCGCCCAGAATCGCGTTTATCCGCCGCGCCAGTTCGTTCAGGTCGATGGCCTCGGCGGTGGCGATGTTGAAGACGCCGCCCATGAGGGGCTCCGGGTGGAGGGCGGCGGCGAGGTTGGCGGCCACGACGTTTTCGACATAAATGAAGTCTCGGGTCTGCCCGCCGTCGCCGAAGATGGTGGGGGTTTCGCCCGCGAGCATCAGGGTGACGAACTTGGGGATGACGGCGGCGTATTCGCTCTTCGGATCCTGGCGGGGGCCGAAGACGTTGAAGTAGCGGAGAGACGCGATGTCCAGGCCCAGGGACGTGGCGAACGCCTGGCCGTAGAACTCCTGGGCCAGCTTGGCGGCGGCGTAGGGGCTGAGGGCCTGGGGGAGCATGTCCTCGGTTTTGGGCAGGACTTCGCTGTCGCCGTAGGCGGCGCTGGAGGCGGCCTGGACGATGCGGCGCGCGCCCGCCTTCGCCGCCGCCGCGAACAGGGTGACGGTGGCGGTGACGGAGGAGTGCATGTTTTCCAGCGGGTTGGCGACGGATCGGGGGACGGAGGGGATGGAGGCGAGGTGGATGATGTGGGTGGCGTTCTTCACCGCCCGGTCGGCCAGGGCCGGATCGCACAGGGAGCCGTGGATGAACTCGAACCGTCCTTTGACGGCGGCCATATTCTCTTCCTTCCCGGTGGAGAGATCGTCGATGCCGACGACCTCGAAGCCTTTTGCCAGGAGGAGTTCGATCATATGGCCGCCGATGAAGCCGGCGCATCCGGTGACGAGGAATCGGGTGTTCGTCATGAGAGCCCCCTTTTTTGTTCTCCAGCGCGGCGAAGAATATGGATACTCTTCAATGATATGGCTTTCCGTCGTCAATTCAAGGGCCGGGCGCGGAAAATATCCGGTTTCGTTAACGCGAATGGCGCATGGATGATTAAAACCGTCCCGACGTTCTCCGCTCCTGCGGCGGGGCGCTGTTCACCATCCTCTCTGCGAAGGCGAACGCCAGCTCCAGGGACTGGCTCGCGTTCAGCCTCGGATCGCACAGCGTGTCGTAGTTGCACGACAAATCCTCCACCCGGTCCGATCCGCCCAGGCACTCCGTCACATCCTGCCCCGTCATCTCCAGATGCACCCCGCCCGGATGCGCTCCCTCCTGGCGGCAGACGTCGATGAAGATTTCGCACTCGCGCATGATGTCGGAAAACATGCGCGTCTTCACGCCCTTGCCGTCGTTTCTGGGATTGCCGTGCATCGGGTCCACCACCCACAGAATGTGCCGCCCGCTGCTCCGGAAATCCCGCAGCAGCGCCCGGTAGGTCTTCTCCGCCTTGTCCACCCCGGCGCGGAGGATGAGGGTGATTTTCCCCGGCTCGTTCAGCGGATTCAGCCGATCGAGAAGCCGCTCAAGCCCGGGCGCGTCCGAATCCGGCCCGCACTTCACTCCCACGGGATTGATCACGCCGCGCAGGAACTCCACCTGCGGGCTGTCCGGGCCGCGCGTCCGCTCGCCCAGCCACAGAAAATGCCCCGACGTCGCCACCGGATCGCCCGTCAGGCTGTCGTTCCGCGCCAGCGCCTCCTCGTAGGGCAGGAACAGCG
>QMCE01000517.1_pt1 | contig 19743 bp, 19 predicted proteins | sample 1821851 | NCBI WGS metagenome assembly QMCE01 (sample SAMN09453174, study PRJNA476694) | Termite gut metagenome, whole genome shotgun sequencing project. | isolation source: worker | host: Odontotermes sp. | place: South Africa:Pretoria | collected 2016-01-28
GCCCTACCCAAAGGGCGGCTGGGCAAAAAGGTGCGGGAGTTGTTCCATCAGGTTGGGTTTACCAATGCCGATGTGTGGGAAGAGAGCCGCAAGCTGGTTATTGAGGATGAAACAAATTGTGTGCGGTATTTTTTGGTTAAACCGTCTGATGTAGACGTTTATGTGGAGCATGGCGCCGCCGACATTGGTGTGGTGGGGCGGGACGTGCTGTTGGAGAACGCGCCGGAGATTTTGGAGTTGCTCGACCTTGGTTTTGGGAAATGTAGGCTTGCCGTAGCCGGGACGATGGGCTACAATGAAAATCACGCCCGGCCGCTTAGGGTAGCCACAAAATATCCCCGCATCACACGGCGGTATTATGCGGGGAAGAGCCGCTCGGTTGAAATTATAAACTTGCGTGGCAGCATTGAATTAGCGCCTTTGGTGGGGCTTGCGGATGTGATTGTGGACATTGTTGAGACGGGCTCTACTTTAAAAGAAAACAACTTGTCGGTGCTGGAGGAAGTTGCGGATTCTTCCGCGCGGTTGATTGCGAACCGAGCATCGTGGCGCTTCAAAGAAGATAGGATTCGCAGCTTGGTGGAAAGGCTGAGTGAGCAACTGTGACAACAATTGTTAATTATGGGGTTGGCAATTTGTTCAGCCTGCAATCATCGCTTGCGGCCCTTGGTGTGGAGAATGCCGTGAGTGCCAACGCCGGAGAACTGCTGGATGCCCAGCGGGTGATTTTGCCCGGGGTAGGCGCGTTCGGCGACGCCATGCAAAAGTTAAAGGAAAGTGGTTTGGCGGGCGTATTGCGGGAGATTGCCCGGCGAGGAACGCCCCTGCTTGGAATTTGCCTTGGAATGCAACTGCTGTTTGCAAAAAGCGAGGAGTTTGGGGAGACGGCCGGGCTGGGCTTGCTGAACGGTGAAATTGCAAACTTGGATACTGCGCTGCAAAATAACGGTTTTAAGTATAAAGTGCCCCATATGGGATGGAATCCATTACAGTTCAAAAAGCCGGACAGTGCGCTTTTGAAATATAGCCATGAAGGCGAGTATATGTATTATGTGCACAGCTATTATGCGATAAATTGTGAAAGTTGCATTGTTGCAAGCAGTGAATATGGAGTTGAGGTGCCGGGCGTGGTGCAACGGGGGAGTGTTTTTGGCACGCAGTTCCATCCCGAAAAAAGCGGTGCAGCAGGATTGAATATATTACATGCGTTTGTGGAGGTATAATATGTTAATTATACCTGCAATTGATATTGTGGATGGGAAGGCCGTGCGCTTGTTCCAGGGCGATTACGGCAAAATAACTGAATATGGTGACCCCCTTGCCTTTGCACGGCAATTTGCCGTACAGGGCGCCACCCATTTGCATATTGTGGATTTGGATGGTGCAAAAGCGGGATATCCTGTGAATGATGAAATGCTTGAGCACATTCGAAAGGAAACAAATCTATTCATTGAAGTAGGCGGTGGCATAAGAGATGAAAACACGGTAAAACGCTATGTTGGGTTTGGCATTGACCGGGTTATCCTTGGAACATCCGCTGTCAAGAACCCGGTTTTCTGCAAGCGAATGCTGGAAAAATATCGGGGTAAAATTGCGGTTGGCGTTGATGCCCGAAACGGCATGGTTGCCACTGAGGGATGGCTGGAGACAACGGATGTGGATAGTTTTGGTTTTTGCAAAGAATTGTCAAAAAATGGTTTGGAATATGTGATTTACACCGATATATCCCACGACGGTGCGCAGGTAGGCCCCAATTTGGAAGCGTACAGGAGGCTTTCGGAGATTGCTGCCCTGCGCGTAATTGCCTCTGGGGGAGTTTCCACTCTGGAGGATATCAAAAACCTTCGTGATATTGGGACCTATGGGGCAATTATCGGCAAAGCACTCTATACGGGAAGCATTGACTTGCCTGCGGCAATTAACAGCGGTTATGATACAATGAAATGAGGAAATATCAGCTATGATTGCAAAAAGAATCATCCCTTGTTTAGATGTGCGGGATGGACGTGTTGTAAAGGGAATCAATTTTCAGGGCTTGAAAGATGTTGATGACCCGGTGATGCTAGCAGAATATTATAACAAACAAGGAGCCGATGAACTTGTGTTTTATGATATTACGGCATCATATGAAGGGCGTGGATTGTTCACGGATGTATTGCAGGCAGTGGCGCGGCGGGTTTTTATCCCCTTGACGGTTGGCGGTGCCATACGAACGCTTGCGGATTTTGACCGTGTGTTGAAATGTGGGGCGGATAAGGTCAGTGTTAATTCTGGTGCGGTCAGCAACCAGGCGCTTGTTCAGGATGCCGCCAAGCGATATGGCAGCCAGTGCGTAGTGTTATCGATGGATATAAAGCGTGTGGGCGGAGAGTTTCACATTTTTACAAAAGGCGGCCGGGTAGATACCGGAATTGATGCTTTGGAGTGGGCCAGCCGGGGAGAGAGCGAGGGAGCTGGGGAACTGGTGGTAAACAGCATGGACACGGATGGGGCCAAAACAGGCTTTGATATACCACTTCTTGCTGCGATTGCACGGCGGGTGCGCATTCCTATTATCGCTTCTGGCGGCGCGGGCAGTATAGACGATTTTATTTCGCTTTTCCAATTAGAAGGGATAGATGCCGGTTTGGCCGCATCCATTTTTCATTACCGGCAGGTGCGAATTGGTGAACTGAAAACAGCACTGCACAACAAAGGCATACCTGTAAGACTATAGCATATATAACAATATTATGGAGGAAGTCAATGCTGAATATTGATGATATAAAATATAATGCTGATGGTTTGGTGCCAGCCATTGTGCAGGATGAAGCCAGTAAAGAAGTGCTGATGATGGCATATATGAGCCGAGAGAGCTTGGAAATTACGCTGAAAGAAAAACGCACCTGCTTCTATTCGCGCAGCCGGAAGGAATTGTGGCGCAAAGGGGAAACAAGTGGAAATGTACAGCATCTGGTGTCTATTACAGCCGATTGTGATAATGATACATTGCTGCTTATGGTGCGCAAAGACGGCCCAGCCTGCCACACAGGGAATGACAGTTGCTTTTTCAACACAATGTTTGATTCATCCGAGAATAAAGAGATAGGGCTGCAAAGGTTGTATGACCTGCTGTTGGAAAGAAAAGAAAAACCCAAAGAAGGCAGCTATACAAATTATCTGTTCGACAAGGGTGAGGAGAAAATTTTAAAAAAAATTGGAGAAGAGACGACAGAAATTGTTGTGGCCGCCATGAAGGGCAGCAAAGAAGAAACGGTGTTTGAAATTGCAGATTTATGCTATCACGTTTTAGTGTTGATGGCGGCCGGCAATATTGTACCGAACGATATCCTGGAAGAATTGACAAAAAGGCATATAATAGATAACAAAGTGAAGCAAGAGACTATGAAGTAAAGACTTCTCCAGAAAACTTCAATCAATAACAAAAGCAGCCTATGATTCATAGGCTGCTTTTGTTATTGATGCAACTTTAATTGGGTCATACCATCGATGCACAAAATCAAGTGCAGTGTTACTTTTGCTAAAAAGTAAATCGGGCTGCTCAATATAAGGTGTTAGAACTTCCGCCAGATTGTGCTCGTTCGCGTTGATGAATGCTTCACAGACATCTTTTGCCATCTGTGGCGGTATAAAGTGTAAATCTTCGTGTTCGATGTAGGCTATAACTGGCTTGCCCATTTTCATGCACTCAATGGCGAAAGCGCCAAACCAGCCCAAGCGCACCTGATCTATAATAATGTCGGCTCCACGATAAATTTCAATTGCCTGCTCATGAGGCACCTTTTCCACTATTTGCAACTCGAATTTGCCAGGATATCGTTTTGCCAATTCGCTGGCTGCTTTCAATACACTATCCGTGCCCTTAACAGCTTTTTTTGACGGAGCGTGGACAATTTTTAATGGAGCGCCTTTTTTTGCCAGAATAGGCGCCGGGGTAATTGTATCCCAGCCAGTAATAGTGTAAGGTAAAAATGTAGTGGTATCGGGTAAAAAATACATCAAATCAGGGTTTAATGCAAAAAAATGGGCACCGGCATCTGCAAATTGTTGTATACGCTTGGCCTTTGTTCTGTCAAGTGCCTCTGTTCTACACAGGGTAGACGAACAACCGTGTGAGCTGCCTGCACAAACTGACGGTTTACGCAGGTTGCCGTATTTTTGGCGGGCGTCACAGCCATTGTAAGTTACGAACAAACGTTTATTATTGTAAAGCGGTAAATCCCAATGGTGAATGCCGCGCTCGGGTACATCAATCAGAGTTGAACCGAAATTAAAATGCAAAACATCATATTTTTTTGGAATTGTAAACGCGGCGGCAATCGATTTCAAAAAAATATTCGGGTAACGGCCCGTTTTATCTAAAATAATATCGGCCGGGTAACCCAGCCAATTTTGCGTTTGATATAGTACGTCGGCGTGCAGGCCCAAGGCGCGCTCTCCCTGGGCCAATTGCCAGGCGTTGCCTCCCACCGAGGTGGGAAGATGCAAGACTTTCATGTATTTCCCCCAAAGAATGAGTTGATTTTATGGCTGCTACAATATATAATCGCAACAGAATGTTTTGCAGAAAGATATAGCCACCCACCTATAATATGTCAGGGGGAAATGATGTTCGGGAACCTGAAATATGTATATGAAGTATATAAAGAGCGCAGTTTTTCCAAAGCGGCTGCAAATCTGTACATTTCCCAGCCGTCGTTAAGCGCAACCATAAAAAAAATTGAAAACCGCTTGGGAACGCCGTTATTTGACAGAAGCACCACCCCCGTGCAACTGACGGAATGCGGTATGGAATACATTAAATGCGCGGAAAAAATCATTGACATTGAGAATGGTTTTTCCAATTATGTGAACGACCTGAACGACCTTGCCACCGGCCATTTGGTTATTGGGGGCAGCAATTTTTTTACTTCATATATATTACCACCGCTTCTCACCAAATTCAAGGCCCAATACCCCAAGGTGGTGGTGAAGCTGGTGGAGGCCGACACCGCGCGCATTGGCCAGCAGCTGTCATCTGGCGCGCTGGATTTAGTCATAGACACTTTTGAATATGATGCGCGTTTTTTTAAAAAGCACTTTTGTTACAGCGAACAGCTTTTATTTGCCGTCCGCAGTGATTTGGTGGCAGGCACACCGGTGGCGGCCTATGGCCTTACAACGAAGGATTTGCTGGCGGACAGGCATTTGCAGCCCGAGACACCCTGCGTACCAATGTATATGCTGGAAAGTCTTCCATTTGTGGTGATGCGCCAAGGCAATGACACCCGGACGCGGATAGAAAAAATTTGGGATGAACACCATATCATGCCCAAAATTGAATTAAAGCTGGACCAGTTGGTAACAGCTTTCCACATTGCCTGCCATGGCGTGGGGGTTACCCTGCTGTGCGACACGCTGGTGAAATGTATGCCGCCGCTGTCAAATGTGCAGATGCTCTACTTTAAGTTTGATGGCGAAAATACCCGCAGGGACACAAATATTTACTACAAAAGCAATAAGTATGTCTCCCGCTCCATGGAGGAATTGCTGCGCATGTCGACCACAATTTTTCAGTAGAAAAAGCTCCCAATGCTTTTCAAATAGGCTTTTGGGCCGGTTTCATACAGGTTTTGGCCGGTGCTGTCAACAATTACAACGGCGGGGAAATCCACCACCTCCAAGCGGTGGATGGCTTCGGCGCCTAAATCGGCGAAGGCAAGCACTTCGCAGGCCCTTACGCAACCGGCCAGTAAGGCGCCGGCGCCACCGGTGGCGCCAAAATACACCGCACCGGCTTCTTTCATGGCCTGCACCACCTCGGGGCTGCGGAGCCCTTTGCCAATCATGCCCCGCAGGCCCAGGCGCAGCAGGGCGGGGGTGTAGGCGTCCATGCGGTAGCTGGTGGTGGGCCCGGCAGAACCAATAACCTGCCCGGGCCTTGCCGGGGTGGGGCCAACATAATAAATCACCGCATCCTGAATGGGGAAGGGCAGGGGCTTGCCCTCTGCCAGTAAATCTGTCATGCGCTTGTGGGCGGCGTCGCGGGCGGTGTACAGCACACCGGTAAGCACAACGGCGTCGCCGCTTTCCAGTGCGGCGGCTTTTTCGCGTGTCAACGGCAGTGATATTCTGTGCGTCATTACAGCACCTCACTTGCGTGGCGGGCCACATGGCAGTTGATGTTGACAGCACAGGGCAGGCCCGCAATGTGGGTGGGCGTTGCCAAAATGGAAACCCCCAGCGCCGTGGTGGCGCCGCCATAGCCCTGCGGCCCAACGCCCAGCGCGTTGACACGGGCCAAAATCTCAGCCTCCATTTGGGCGTAGAAGCTGTCTGGATTGGCCTCGTTCAAACTGCGCAGCAAAGCGCGCTTGGCAAGCAGGGCGGCCTTGTCGAAGGTGCCGCCCACACCCACGCCAATCACCACGGGCGGGCAGGGGTTTGGTCCCGCTTTGGCGGCGGTTTCCACCACAAAATCCTTTACGCCGTCAGCCCCCGCGCTGGGTGGCAGCATGGCAATCCGGCTCATATTTTCGCTGCCAAAGCCCTTGGGCGCAACAGTGATGGTCAGCTTGTTGCCCGGCACCTGCCGCACGTACAACATGGCGGGGGTGTTGTCCCCGGTGTTTATGCGGCGCAACGGGTCGCTTACCACCGATTTGCGCAGGTAACCCTCGGCGTAGCCCTGCCGCACACCTTCGTCTACCGCGTCTTGCCAGGTTCCAGGCACAAAAACCGCTTCACCTATGTCTAAAAAAACGCAGGCCATGCCGGTGTCTTGGCAAATGGGCATCTGGCGCTCACCGGCAAGGCGCGCGTTATCTTGTATCTGCTGCAGCACCTGCCGTGCCGCTGGCCAGGCTTCCGTCTTGTGGCAGCCCTCTATGCGCGCGGCAACATCTGCGGGCAGGCGTGTGTTTGCCTCTATACACAACCGCTTCACGGCCGCGGTAATCTTCTGTGGCGCAACAGTGCGCATGGCGGCGCCCCTCTCTTTATTTCGTTATTTAAAAGGTAGCACAAAACTTTTTTTTGCGCAAGAAGGCCCGCGTGTCACCACACAAATATAGGGCCGCGCATCGGGCTGGCAACTATATCTTGTATTCTTCCGATGAATAGACTATACTAATCTCCAAATGGGTACAGAAAGTGGGTGATGGATTGGCCGTCATGATCCGCACCGAAGACCTGCGCAAGGTCTACCGGGTGGGCAAAGAAAAAGTGGTGGCATTGGCCGACATCAATTTGGAAATTGCGCAGGGGGAAATTTGCTGCATTGTTGGGCAAAGCGGCAGCGGCAAATCCACCTTGCTGAATATGCTGGCGGGGCTGGAAAAACCAACGAAGGGCTTGGTGGCCATTGCGGGCAAGAAGGTGTCTGCCATGGACGAAAACCAGCTGGCAACCTTCCGGCAGGAGAATTTGGGCTTTATTTTCCAAAGCTATAACCTGCTGGCACAGCTTACAGCGGCGGAAAATGTTGCCCTGCCGCTGATGTTTACCGGCATGAGCCGCAAGGAGCGCCTGGCCCGGGCCAAGCACGAGCTGAAGCAAATGGGCATTGCCCGCCGGGCGGCGCACAAGCCCACCGAGATGAGCGGCGGCCAGCAGCAGCGGGTGGGCATAGCGCGCGCCTTTGTGGCAAAACCCAAAGTTATTTTTGCCGATGAGCCCACCGGAAACCTGGACACGCAAACCACAAAACAGGTGCTGCGCACTATGCTGGAGCGGGCGGAAAAGCACAATATCACCTTTGTGATGGTGACGCACGAGTCCAGCCTGGCAAACTGTGGCGACAGGATTATCACCTTGCAGGATGGACAGGTTTTGGAGAACCGTTTGCAGGACGACGCAACCAAAGCCGCCAACCGCAAGGCCTTGTTTGCGGGCCTGGACGAGGCGCCGCCGGAAGAGCCGAACACCACGCAGCCGGCGTAAATGGCGCTTTGGGGCTTGCTGACACTGAGTATTGAAAATATACGGAGGATAGATAGATGACGAAGCGGAAAACGGGGGTTTTGAAGGCTTGCATGGTGCTTGTGCTGGCACTGTTAATGCTGCTTGCGGCGGCGAGTGTGCCGGTGATGGCGGATGACGGCAATTTGGAGCCGGGTAGCGGCAGCACGCCGGAAAACAGCGGCGATACACCTTCAGGTGCAATGTCGATAACTGGCTACAAAATCATGAATGATAATTCGGGGAACAGCTATACAGGGCAAATTCATATGTACAATAGCATTACGGTTGAGTTGCAGGTATATGATTCCCGCATCAAAACCGGTGAAACGTGGGATGATTTGCAGAGCCGCTTGCGTGGCCACTTGAATACGGCATCCTTTTTACTGCCTGCGCCCTATGAGGAAGATGTTCATTTTTCCGCTGTCAAAGGAACAAATATTGGTGAATATATTGTTCAGTTCCAGAATTTAACTTATACAGGTATTGGCAAAACCTTTGCCTGCGATTTATTCTATCAAAGCATTGAACCTGGCAGTTTGAACAACTATCCAATGCAATCGCTAAGCTTTGAAATCAATCAATGTGTGGAGTATGTAGAACCCCCCTCTTCCTTGCCGGAACCCTCTTCCTCCAGCGAGCCGGTTGTGAAGGGCACGGGCTTTGTTTTGAAGGAAGCCAGCTACGGCCAGTCGGAAATCACGGCCGGGCAGCCGTTTACCCTTAGCGCCACCATGCTTGCCACCAATGGCGACAACCGCGTGGAAAACGTTTCCCTCACCGTTACCCCGGCCAAGGAGTTGTCGTTGCGCGATGGCTCCAGCGTTGTTTACATTGGCACCGTGGCGCCAGGGCAAAGCGTGCCCGCCGCGTTCAACCTGTTGGCGCCCGCCAATGTGGAGGAAGGCAGCTATCCCGTTCTCATCGACATTAAAGGTGTGGACGCCAAAACCGGGGCCGACGTTTCGGCGCAGGTTTCCATCACCGTGCCGGTTCTCCAGCCGGAGCGGTTCGAGATTTTCAACACCCAATTGCCCACAGACCTTACCGCCGGCATGCCCGACGGCATGGGCTATGGCTCCATCACCCTGGTAAACCAGGGCAAGGGTGCGGTATCCAACGTGTCGGTAGACGTTGTTGGCCCGGGTGTCCGCACCGAGGAAGGCAAGCAGTATGTGGGCAACGTGGCCGGCGGCGAGCAAAAATCCGCCGACTTCAATGTGCTGGCCGACACCCCAGGCCAGGTGGCCGCCCAGGTGGTTGTTAGCTATGAAAGTGCCCGCGGCGAAGCAAAAGAACTTACCTACGATTTTACCATTAACGTTATGGAAGGCATGATGGAAGACCCCGGCATGATGCCAATGCCCATGGATCCCGGCATGATGGAGCCGGAGCAAACCGGCATGCCGGTGTGGGGCTGGTTGCTTATTGGCCTGGGCGTGGTACTTGTGGTAGTGGTGGTGCTGGTGATAGTGCTGAAGCGCCGCAAAAAGAAAAAAGCCGCCGCGCTGGAAGACGACTACGAGGACGAATAGGAATGAAGCTATCCGATTTATTCCGCTTTTCCATGGATAACCTGCGCCGACGCAAGGGCCGCACCGTGTTAACGGTCATCGGCGTTGTGGTTGGCGTGTGCGCCATTGTGGTAATGGTATCTTTGGGTATTGCAGTGAACCAGGCCACCGACGCCATGCTGCAGGGCTGGGGCGACCTTACTAAGATTGAAGTGATGAAGTACGGCGCCCAGCAGGGCACGCCAGACTTGGACGACAAAATGGTGGAGCAGTTCCGTACGCTGCCGAACGTGGTGGCCTCCACGCCCATGTATCAAAGCGGCCAGGTCTATGGCGAAATGGTGGGTGGCCGCAACGACCGCTATATTGCCGACTGGGTGCAGATGATAGGCATGGATGCCGCCGCCATACAGCCCATGGGCTACACGCTGCTAACGGGCGGCTACGATATCAGCACCCATTTGGGTAAGGATAAAATTCCCGTTTTGGTGGGGGAGCAGGTGATTTTCAATTTCCGGGACGCGAAAAAGCGGCAAGGTGCGCCAAATTCGCAAAAATATCCGCAGTACGACGAAAACTACATGAATATCATCAACACGCCCCAATACGACGAAAACGGCGTGTTGCTTAACCCGGACGAGTTTTTCTTTGACATTATGAACACCAAGCTGACTTATCGCATGGTAGTTGGCTATGACGAGACCAGCGGCGAGCCTAAATACCGAAACTTTGAGCTTGTGCCGGTGGGAATGCTTTTTGGCGGCATGACGGACTATATGATAAGCAATGGCGTTATCATGAGCATTGAAAACATGAAGATGCTGGAAGCCGAGTATAACAAGCTGACCGGGTCATCCAGCGGCGGTGGCGGCGGCGTTATGATAAGCTATGGCGGGATGGGCATGGGCGGCAGTGAAAACACCGTGACGGTGAATGGCTACGATACGGTGTATGTGAAAGTGGACAATGTGAACAACATGCCCGAGGTGGAAAAGGAAATCAAGACCATCGGCTACCAGATTTATTCCATGAGCCAGGTGCGCGAGCAAATGCAGGGCCAGGTGGCCCAAACGCAAATGATGCTGGGTGGCCTTGCGGCGGTATCTTTGTTTGTGGCGGCGCTGAACATCATGAATACTATGACGATGTCTATTTACGAGCGCACAAAGGAAATTGGCGTAATGAAAGTGCTGGGCTGCAGGCTTGGCAACATCCGCCAGTTGTTCCTGATTGAATCCGGCGCCATCGGCCTGATTGGCGGGCTGGTGGGGGTGGTGGTAAGCTTTTTGCTAAGCTTGCTCTTAAACAACCTCACCATGCTGCTGGCCATGCTTGGCATCAGCGGGAATATTGATATTGCGGCATTTTTTGGCCTTTCCGGTCTCAGTGACATGATGCCGGGCATGCAGCTTTCGGTGATACCCATGTGGCTGGTGGTGCTGGCGCTGGCCTTTGCAACGGTGGTGGGGCTGCTTAGCGGCATAGCGCCCGCCAACCGTGCGGTGAAAATATCCTCGCTGGAGGCCATTCGGCACGAGTGATTGGTTTTAAGGGTGCACATGTTTGATGGGAGACGCAAGGAAGCCCCGGCGAGAATTTGCCGGGGCTTCCTTCTGGGGTGCCTAGAACTCTTCTAACTGCCGCAGCCATCCGGCGGCGCAGGTGTCAGACGGCATGTGCCAGCCCGCGCGCGGCGAGAGGGAAACCGAGCCGACGGCTGGGCCATCGGGCAGACAGCTGCGCTTGAATTGCTGGGAGAAGAAACGGCGATAGAAAACGCGCAGCCATGATAAAATTATTTCGTCGCTATAGTGGCCTTTAAAAGCAATTTTTGCCAGCCGCAACACTTTTTTGGGTGGTGCGCCCCAGCGCAATATATGATACAAAAAGAAGTCGTGCAATTCATAGGGCCCAATAATGTCCTCCGTTTGCTGGCTAATTTCGCCATCCTTTGGCGGCAGCAGTTCGGGGCTCACCGGGGTTTCCAGAATGTCGCGCAGCACGTTGGCCAGTTCCGGCCGTGCGGTAGCCTCATGCGCCAAAATATGGCACAGAAGCGTTTTTGGTATGCCCGCGTTCACGCCGTACATGCTCATGTGGTCGCCACCATAGGTGGCCCAGCCCAGTGCCAGTTCCGACAAATCACCCGTGCCCACCACAAGGCCGTCGCACTGGTTGGCCAAGTCCATCAATGTGAGGGTACGCATGCGCGCTTGGGCGTTTTCAAACACAACATCGTGTGTATCAGGCTTATGGTCAATGCCTGCAAAGTGGGCGGTGGTGGCAGCGGTAATGTCGATGCTGCGCATTTCAATGTTAAGTGCCGCGCACAGGCGCTGCGAATTGGATTTTGTGCGTGCAGTGGTGCCAAAGCCCGGCATACTCACAGCCACAATACCGCTGTGCGGCAGGCCAAGGCCTTGGAATACCCGCAGGGTAACCAAAAGGGCAAGGGCACTGTCTAGCCCGCCGGAAAGGCCAAGCACCGCTGTTTTTACGGCAGTGTGTTCCAGCCGTTTTGCCAGCCCTGCCGCTTGGATGTCCAGGATGGTTTCGCAGCGGGTAGCCAGTTCCTCAGCGTTTTCCGGCACAAAGGGCGCGGGGTTTACGGGCTGCGTAAGGGAAGTTTCTGACAGCGGCATGGAAAAATAAACGGTGTGATAGCGTTCTGCGCCCGAGTCCGGGTAGGACGTGATACGCTGGCGGTCGTGCACCAAAGCACTCACATCAACATCGGCCATTGCAAGGGTGCCGCCGCTGAAAGGCAGGTTTTCAGCCAGTAAATTGCCATTTTCAGCAATGAGGCCCTGCCCGGCAAACACCGTGTCGGTAGTGGATTCACCGGTATTGGCGTCGGCATAGGCGTAGGCGCACACCAAACGCCCACTTTGGCCCTGCACAAGGCTGCGCCGCCATGCCGCTTGGCCCACCATTTCATTGCTGGCGGCCAGGTTGGCAACCACGGTGGCCCCCGCAATACTGTGCAAAATAGAGGGCGGCGTGGGCATCCATAAGTCCTCGCAAAGTTCCACCGCTAATGTAAAGGCGGGCAGTTGCTCACAACTGAAAAGAATGGATGTGCCGATGGGAAGCCCGCGCAAGAAGCCAGTCTCGAATAGCTCCAGCCTGCGGAAGGCCGGGGTGAAATGTCGTGCTTCGGCAGAGGCGCCGTAGCCCGGAGGATAACTTTTAGGCACTATTCCCAGCACATGGCCGTGGTGCAGCACGGCGGCGCAACTGTACAGCTTGCCATGGTGCCGCAGCGGCAGCCCCACACAAACAAGCATATTTGTGGCGCGGGTGGCGGCACAAATGGATTTCAGGGCGGCCATTGCATCGTCCAACAGTTGCTCCTGCAAGAACAAATCGCCGCAGGTGCTGCCTGTAACGCACAGTTCCGGCAGCACCAAAAGCCGGGCAGACGCGCGGGCCGCCTCGCGAATTGTCTCCACGATTTGGGTGGCGTTCCAAGCGCAGTCTGCCACCCGCGCACGGGGGGATGCAATGGCAATTTTAACAAAACCGTCTTGCATAATAGCCTCCTATTGTGTATTTGATGTTAGTATTTTGACAATAGACAGACGCACTCCACATGACGTGTGCGCGGGAATAAGTCCACAGGCTGCACAGTGTCCAGCCGGTAGCCGTGTGTCGCCAGATAGGCGGCGTCTCGTGCCATGGTGGCGGGATTGCAGCTGACCATGACAATGCGTGATGGCCCCATTTGCACCACCGCGTCCAGCGCCTCGGCCGATACCCCTTTGCGGGGTGGGTCCAGCACCACAACGGTGGGGTGGGTTCCGTCTGCCGCAAGGGATTGAGCGGCTTCGCCGGCATCGGCACATATAAAGCGCGTGTTGGCGAGGCCCATCTCGCTTGCGCTTTGGCGCGCGCTTTCCACCGCCTGCGGTACAAGTTCCACGCCGATAACGCTTTTACACGCCGTCGCCATTGAGAGCCCGATTACCCCGGTACCACAATACAAATCCAGCAAGGTAATTGCCTTGTCGGGTGCAGAAAACTTGCGTATAATAGAGAACAATATTTCCGCGGCATCGCTGTTTACTTGAGAGAAAGTGTGCTCGTTCAGGCGCAGAGGCACGCCGGACATATTCTCATGGATATAGCCGATTCCGTAAAGCACTTCGCCTTGCGCCCCATGAATGACATTGGTGGCATCCCTGTTTTTGTTCAACAGGACGGTGGTCACCTCGGGGTGCTCGGCCAGCACGCCGGAGACGAAGAGTTTGTTGTTAGGCAAGGCATTGCCATTCAGCACCAAGCAAAGCAGCACTTCTCCGGTGGCGGCGCCCTGCCGCAGGGTGATGTGCCGCACCAGACCCATATGGGTGGTTTCGTTGTAAGCTGTGGCGCCCTGTTCCGCCAAAAGCCGGGCGATGCAGGCGGCCAGTCGGTTCATTCCCTGCGGCTGCAAACGACAGTCTGCACAGGGAACCACCCGGTGGCTGCGTTTGGCGTAGAAGCCATACATTAGGTTGTTATTGCAATTTTGCGCCATTGGATACTGGACTTTATTGCGATAACGGTCTTGATTTGGAGCTGCCACAATGGGCAGCGGCAGTGTATCAAAGCCGCCCAGCCGCCGCAGGGCGGCGGCAACAAAAGTCTCCTTGGCGGCCAACTCTGCTTGGTAGGTAAGGTGGCGGAAGTCGCACCCTCCACAGGTTTGGGCAATGGGGCAATCTGGCGTTTGCCGCCCTGGGCCGGGGCTCATAATCTGTTCAATGCGCCCATAGGCATAGCTTTTGCCGGGCTTCACCACACGAACGCGCAAAACATCACCCACCGCCGCGCCGGGCACAAAAACCACAAAGCCGTCGTGGCGTCCAAGGGCATTGCCGTCGCTGGCAACGCCCTCAATGCTAAGCTCTATCATCTGGTTTTTCGCAAGTGGCATGGAGGCCGCCCTTCGCCGCAGTAATTTTTATTTGAATTTGAGTAGTTCAAGTATAACAAGTTAGCTCTGCCGCCGCAACGTAGAAAAGGGATGATTTTTATGCGGATTCAGGATATAATAATGTATGGTTAAAGGAAAAAGGAGGCAAGCACCATGGCAAAAGCACGGCAGATGGCTGAAAAAATTAAAAGCGGTGCACTAGATACCGCGCTGGGGGAATTATACGGCGCGGCCCGTATTATGCGGCAGAGGCAGCGGTATGCAAACGCGCTGCAGGCGTTTGTGGGGCTGTATGGTGATGAGCGGGACATTGCTTTGTATTCCACGCCTGGCCGCACGGAAATTGGTGGCAACCATACCGACCACAACAATGGCCTTGTAATGGCGGCGGCCATTGATTTGGATATTTTGGCTGTGGTGGCAAAGAATGACGAAGAAATTGTGCGTGTGCACTCCGAGGGCTTCCCTATGGCGGATGAGATATCCCTGTCCACGCTGGCGCCGCAAAAGGCAGAGGCAGGCCATTCGTCGGCGCTGATACGCGGTGTGGCGGCGGGTATCCAAAGCCGGGGCGGGGCCGTGGGCGGCTTCAACGCTTACACCACGTCGGACGTGCTGAAAGGCAGTGGCCTGTCCAGTTCCGCCGCGTTTGAAGTGTGTTTGGGCGCTATCTTTAATGGGGAGTACAGTTGCGGGCGGTTCTCTCCGGCAGAACTGGGTATCATCGGCCAGTATGCAGAGAACGTCTTTTTTGAAAAGCCGTCGGGGCTGATGGACCAACTGGCTTGTGCGGTGGGCGGCGCTGTTACCATCGATCTTGAAGACCCGAAAAACCCCTTTGTAACGCAAGTTCCAATGGACTTGAGCGCCCACGGATATTGCCTTGTCATCACCGACACCCGTGGTGACCATGCCGACTTGACCGACGATTACACGGCGATACGCCGGGAGATGGAAAAAGTGGCGGCATTTTTTGGCAAAGCCACGCTGCGTGAAGTGGAGCGGGAGCGGTTTTTGGGCGCAATAGCGCAGGTGCGCGCGCAAACGGGTGACCGCGCCGTGCTGCGGACCATTCACTTTTTTGAGGAATGCCGCCGCGTGGGGGTGCTGCAAGAGGCGCTGCAAAAAGATGATTTTTCCTTGTTCTTGCGTACCATTGCAGAGGGCGGACACTCCTCTTTTGAGATGAACCAAAATGCCTACAGCCTGAAAACGCCCCAGCAGCAGGGGGTGCCTCTGGGGCTGGTGCTCTCGCAGTTGGCGCTGGGCGGAGACGGTGCCTGGCGCTTGCAGGGCGGCGGGTTTGCGGGCACAATCCAAGCCTTTGTGCCGCAGGAGATGGTCTCGGATTATCAAAAAATGCTGGAAACGGTGTTTGGCGCGGGGGCTTGCCATGTGTTGGCTATCCGGGCGCAGGGGTGCGCGAAGGTGTGGCCGGAAGCCTGATGAGGAGATACAAAGGTATGCCATGTGTACACGCTAAAACGGCATTGGCAGCAAAAGCAAAAACGCCAAAAACTATTGTGGGATTGCCAACGCCAAACGCCAAAAACGCCAAAAACTTTGCCAACGCCAAAAACTTTGCGGCTAAGCCTTGCATTGTTCCATGTAATGTGCTATTGTATTCTGGCGCGTAAGTCTGCCGGCGCCATCCGGCAGGATGAAGCTACGCTATCATCAGACAGTCCTCTGCCGGTTCTTCCGGGTATGAATGTCGAACAAAAATGGAGGAAGAACTAAAGTGGATGCGCTGAAGATTATTTCCGAGAGTTCAGTAAAAAAAGAAGTACCTGTGTTCAATATCGGCGATACTGTCAAGGTGTCGGTTCGTATTAAAGAAGGCGAACGCGAGCGGATTCAGGCCTTTGAGGGCACGGTTATCGCCAAAAAACATGGTGGCGTTTCCGAAACCTTTACCGTGCGCCGCTTTTCCTATGGCGTGGGTGTGGAACGCGTTTTCCCCCTGCATTCCCCTTTCGTGGAAAAAGTGGAGGTTGTGCGCAGAGGCAAGGTGCACCGCGCGAAGTTGTTCTATTTGCGCCAACGCACCGGCAAGGCCGCCAAAGTAAAACAAAAACTGTAATGCTTGCCATGGTTTTTTGGGGGGACAATGTAAATTGTCTCCCTTTTCTCCATTTTGCTCTTAGCTTGCGGCGTGGAAGGAGGCTTCCAGATGGATCAATTGCAGCGCGAAAAGAACACAGCTGTGCTGGAGTGGTTTGACGCCCTGATTTTAGCGTTTACGCTGGCGCTTATTCTTTTACTGTTTGTTTTCCGCACATCGCGGGTAAGCGGTGTTTCAATGGAACCCACCCTGTATGATGGCGAGCAATTGATTGCACGCAGTTTTATGTATCAGCCGGCGCGCGGCGATATAGTTGTGGTGGACGGTTACACCACTTATGGTGAGCCACTGGTGAAGCGGGTGATTGCGCTTGGCGGCGACACTGTCAACATCGATTTCGAGGCAGGGGACGTGTTTGTAAATGGCGAGTTGCTTGACGAGCCCTATATAAGCGCCCCCACCATCCGTGCGGCCGACGTGCAGTTTCCCATTACAGTGCCCGAAGGAACGCTGTTTGTTCTGGGAGACAACCGCCCCCGCTCTAAGGACAGCCGCTACAGCGATATCGGGTTCATCGATGAGCGGGATATTTTGGGCGAAGTGGTGTTGCGCATGTTCCCGCTGAGCCGCTTTGGGCTTGTATCATGAACGAGGAAACGCTGCAGCGCCAAAATATTCATTGGTTCCCCGGGCATATGATGAAAACCCTGCGGCGTATCGAAAAAAAGCTGCCTCTTGTGGACGCGGTGGTGCAATTGTTGGATGCCCGCATTCCATGGGCTAGCCTGAACCCGGAACTGCAAGCCATAACAAGGGCAAAACCCCGGCTTTATATCTTAAATAAAAGCGATTTGGCGGACGAAAAAGTTACCGCGGAATGGCTTACTTACTTCCGCGAGAAGCAAGACAGCGGCTGTGTGGCCATCAACAGCAGGCAAAGGGGCGCCGCTGCTGCTGTGCGCGGTGTGGTGGAAAACGCCCTTGCGGAAATGCTGGCCCGCCGCAGCGAACGGGGAATGGCCGGGGCCAAGGTGCGCCTGATGATTACCGGCATACCCAACGTTGGCAAGTCCACTTTTATCAACAACTGGGCAGGTGGCAGCCGTGCCAAGGCGTCTGACAGGCCCGGCGTTACGCGGGGCGAACAGTGGATTGGTGCGGGAAGGTACGAGCTGCTGGACATGCCGGGCGTGCTGTGGAAGCGTTTTAACAACCCCCGTGTCGCCGTAAATCTGGCGCTGATTGGCTCTATTCCTGACACCTTGCTGGATACGGAGGAGATAGCCGTCGGCCTGCTGGCGCAGTTGGCCGTCCCATACAAAACCCGTCTGGCTGAGCGGTTCAAGCTTGATGAAGCGCAAATATCCGCCGATGGATGGGTGTTGCTGGAAATGCTTGGCCACAAGCGGGGTATGCTTATAAGCGGCGGCGAGGTGGATACCGAGCGGGCGTCCATCATGGTTTTGGACGAATTTCGCGGCGGCAAGTTGGGGAAGCTTTCACTGGAAAATCCGCAGGAAGCGGAGGAATAGGGAATGGGTAATCATGCAGAATCGGCACTGAATCGACAAAATATGCTGTATGGCTTCGATGCTTTACACCGCGAGAGCGCCCCTGTACTGTGTGGAGTGGACGAGGCGGGCCGAGGGCCGCTGTGTGGGCCGGTAAGCGTTGGGGCGGTGGTGCTGAACCCTGCCTGCCCGGTGGATGGCATAGACGATTCCAAACGTTTGAGCGAGAAAAAGCGCGGCGAGCTTTACGACGCCATTATGAAGGCCGCACTGGCCTGGCAGGTGGTTTTGGTGCCACCGCAAGACATTGACCGGCTGAATATTTTGGGCGCTACATTGCTGGGCATGCAAATGGCGGTGTCGCAGTTAGGCCTTGTGCCGAACCTGGTTCTTGTGGATGGGAACCGCTGCCCTGAGCTGCCGGTGCCGGCCCTTGCGGTAACGGGCGGCGACGGTAAAAGTGCCAGCATTGCGGCGGCGTCCATTTTGGCGAAAGTAACACGAGACCGTTATATGGAAGAGCTGGACAGAGAATATCCGCAGTACAAACTGGCCCAGCACAAGGGCTACCCCACCAAGCTACACTACGAATTGATTGAAAAACATGGCATACAAAGCTTTTACCGCCGTTCCTTTTTGAAGAAGCTGGGCTATTGATGGACACCGGGAAATGGGGAGAACAAGCGGCAGAGCGATGGTATGTGCAAAATGGCTACGGTGTTTTAATGCGCAATTTCCGCACGCGCTTGGGGGAAATAGACCTTGTGCTGCAAAAGGATGGCCTGTTGGTTTTTTGCGAGGTAAAGACACGGAAAAGCGGTTTTCCCGGTGGCGCGGCCCAAGCGGTGACACCGCAGAAACAGCACAAAATATTGCTTGCGGCCGAGGTTTATCTTGCCCAGTATCAGCTAAGTGACCCATTGCTGCGCTTCGACGTGGCGGAGGTGTATTACAGTGGGGCAGCTTGCACGGTCAATGTTATTGAAAATGCGTTTTGCGGTTATTGATTTTTTGTGCAACAAATGCCCAAATGCAATAAAATAAACGGATGAGCGGCAGGAAAAACTTGGAAAAGAGATGAAACAGGAGGAAAACATGGAATATACAAGCACGCGGGATTGCGGCAGACGGGTCAGCTCGGCCGAGGCCATTCTCACCGGGCTTTCGCCGGACGGCGGCTTGTTTGTGCCGTTGGAGATACCGCGAATTGACATAAAAGCCCTTGCGGGCAAAAGCTACAATGAAGTGGCCTTTGCTGTTTTGCACGCCTTTTTGCCCGATTATGACGAGGCATTTTTGACACGCGCCATTCACCAGAGCTATGGCGAAAACTTTGACAGTAAGGCAGGACACCTTGCCCGCGTAAATGAGAGAACTTGCGCCCTTGAGCTGTGGCATGGGCCCACGGCAGCCTTTAAGGATTACGCCCTGCAACTGATGCCGAAGCTGTTGGTGGAGGCGCGCCGGATGTGTGGCGAAAAAGGGGAAACGGTGATTTTAGTGGCTACCTCTGGCGACACTGGCAGCGCGGCACTTGCCGGGTTTGGCGGTGTGGATGGTACAAAAATTGCCGCCTTTTACCCGGCGGGTGGCGTAAGTGAGCTGCAGCGCCTGCAAATGACCACCCGGACAGATAGGAATGTAGCGGTGTACGGTGTTTCCGGCAACTTCGACGACGCCCAGCGTGGCGTGAAAGCCGCCTTTGTGGACCCCGTTTTGACGGAAAAATTGGCTGTGCAGGGTAAAAAATTGTCCAGTGCCAATTCCATCAACTGGGGGCGGCTGGCGCCGCAAATT
>QMCE01001106.1_pt1 | contig 19711 bp, 16 predicted proteins | sample 1821851 | NCBI WGS metagenome assembly QMCE01 (sample SAMN09453174, study PRJNA476694) | Termite gut metagenome, whole genome shotgun sequencing project. | isolation source: worker | host: Odontotermes sp. | place: South Africa:Pretoria | collected 2016-01-28
ACGACGACCGCGATCAGCACGCTGATTCCCATACCGGCCAGAAACAGCAGCCAAATGCCGGGCTGCTCGTACCACGATTGCATAGGATAAATGCGGAACACCCATTCGGCGTTTTGTATCGTGATACCTCTTTCGAGATAGCGGGTATGCGGCGCACCGGAAAAATCGCTGCCCGCAATCACCTGCCGCCGGCCGTCATCGGGGTTGATGCGCCATATTTCGTAATCGAACCCCTGCATCCGCACCTCGTTCAGCCCCGCCGCGTTGAGCACGTCGGGGTATTTGAGAGTAACGGACACAAGCCCCCAAAAGCGCTCGCCGCCGGGCGTTTTCTCGTAAACCGGCAGCCTGCCCACAATGACCTGTTCGCCCTGCACCGAGCCGAAAGGACCCCCGAGCACCAGTTCGCCGGTTTCTTTTGCCAGTATCGCCTCTTTGTTGCCCGCTCCCACGCTAAAAAAATCGAGCCCGACAACAGCCTCGTTTCCCGCCAGCGGATACACGTCCGACACTACGCCCCCCGGCGCGATAAGCATATTGAGTATCGAAGGGTCGTCTGAAATGGTGGCGACGATGCGTTCAAATTCCTGCGCGGAATAGCCGGTTTGCGCAAAGGCGGCCAGCGTTTGCGTTTTATACAGCAGACGGGAAAGAGTCTCGTTGGCCCGGTTGCTCTTTTCGAGAATGATCGATTCCATTTTGAGATGCTCGATATCGAGCATATTGAGTACGGCGAAAACAACAACGAGAGCATTGAGCAACAGCGCCAGAAAAAACGCGGCGACCGCTCTTTTTGATAACCGCTTGCGCGGTAAGACAGTCTCGTTCATATCCACATGCCTCCGAATTTCGTAATACCCGCCCAAGGAGAGAGTATACCACAGCTTAATGCCCCTGTAACCGGCGACAAACTGCCAAAAACGCCAGAAATTAACATCCCTGCGTCCGCACCCTGTTTGTGTTAGCGCTGATTATTATGCCCTCTTCGCTTTCGGCGTGGAAATCGCGGCATAACGCCGTGGCCCGCCCGGTTGCGGACGTTTATGCTCCGCCCCGCGGCGGCGTGTACGCGGCCGCGAGACCGTATACCGCCGCCGCGCCGGATTCGGCGAGACGGCGGGCGCAGGCGGCCATCGTGGAGCCGGTGGTGAGCAAATCGTCGAGCAGCAGCACCGTTTTTCCCTCCACCGCCCGGGGTGTGCGCGCGGCGTAAGATTTTTCGGCGTTGCCGCGCCGGCGCGCGCCGGCCAGCTCGTGCTGGATATCCGAGTGTTCCAGCCTCATGAGCGCGTCGGCGCAAACGGGAAGCCCTGTCAGTCTGCCAAGGGGCGCGGCGAGCAGATCCACGTGATTGTAGCCGCGCTCTTTTATTTTCGATGCCTTTCCCGGCACCGGCACGATAACGTCAAAGTGCGCGCCGCCCCAATGCGCCGATATTGCCGCGTGCATTTCGCGCGCAAGCAACCCGTAGACGCGCTTGTTTTTGGCGTCCTTCACCTGCCATATCAGCCTGCGCAAGTCGCCGCTGTAGCGGGTAAGGGCAACGACGCCGGCCATACCGTGGGCAAAGGGCAGCGCCACCTGCCCTACAGGAGGCAGCACACACTCTTCGCAGAGAAAATCGTCATACGGCACAACGCCGCCGCACAAAAGGCAGCGCGGCGGCCAGAGGGCGGCGGCCAGCCGCCCCGGCAGCTCGGAAAGCTTCATGGCGACGCCCCCTGTATAATTTTGGATATAATACCTATCCTTGGCTATTATACAGGATACGCCTGATTTTGTCGAGGTTTTCCGCGTGCTTCACAAGGCGCCCTGCCACGCCGCATTTTCGACATTGTGATTCCCGCCGGTTTGTGGTATTCTCTTACCGTATGGGACATACCGGCGGATTGGAGGCTGCACATTTGGTTATCACACAAAACGCGGCGGCGGGCACGCTGGAATCGAGCGACGCTCTGGTGAGCGTCGCTCCGGGAAACGGCGGGCTGGAACTCTCGATAGAATCGGTGGTGCTGCGCCAGTTTGGCGATACGATCGCGGCGACGGCCAGAGAGGTTCTGGCCGAAATGAGCGTATCGGACGCAAGGGTGACGATACAGGACAGGGGCGCGCTGGATCTGGTGTTGCGCGCGCGCATCGAGGCGGCCGTGCGCCGGGCGGCGGGAGGTGGCGCCGGGTGAAGCGCACCATGCTGTTCACGCCGGCCAACAATGCCGGCAATGTGATCAACGCCGACGCCTTGGGGGCCGACCGCATCATACTGGATCTGGAGGACGCTGTCTCGCCCGGCGAGAAGGATGCCGCGCGCATTCTGGCAAAGCACGCGCTGCTGCGCATGGCTTACACGCGCGAGACGATCGTGCGCATCAACGCCGTGCAAACGCCTTTCTGGCAGGACGATATCGCCGCGATTGTTCCGGCGCGACCCAACTTTCTCATGACGCCCAAAATTGACGAGCCCGCGGAGATCCTGCTGCTGGAGCGGCACATAGCGCGCGCCGAGCAAGAGGCCGGCCTCGCGGCGGGAACAGTAAAGATCATTGTTATCATCGAAAGCGCGGCGGGCGTGGAAAACGCGTATGCGATCGCCGGCGCTTCGCCGCGTGTAAGCGGGCTTTTTTTGGGCGCGGCCGATCTGGCCGCCGACCTGCACGCGACCCGCACCCCCGAAGGCGTCGAGCTTGCCTACGCGCGCGGCCGCCTGCTCACCGCCGCCCGCGCCGCCCGGGTGGACGCGTTTGATACGCCATACCTGTATATCAACGATTTGGAGGGCGCAAAAAAAGACGCCGCGCTGGCCAGGCAGATGGGCTTCGACGGCAAGGCGGCCATCCACCCCTCGCATGTGGATATCTTCAACGCGGCCTTCAGCCCGACCGCCGACGAGATCGAGCGCGCCGAGGGTATCCTTGAGGCGCTCGGCGAGGGCGAGCGGCAGGGCAAGGGCGTTGTGACCTACCGCGGCGAGATGATAGACGCGCCGCTGGCCGCCAGAGCGCGCCAGGTGATGGAAACGGTGCGGGAAATGAAGGGAGGGCGCGCCCGATGAGCAAGCTTGTACCCTCTATCAAAGAGGCGATCCTTCAATGCGGGCTGAGGGACGGCATGACAGTGTGCTTCCACCACCATCTGCGCGGCGGCGATTTTGTCTTTGATATGGTGATGGATACGGTGGCGTCCATGGGCATAAGGGGCCTTGTGCTGGCGGCAAGCGCCGTGATGGATTGCCATACAAAGCTTGTCGACCATATCAAAAACGGCGTGATCCGCCGTGTGGAAACGAATTATTTGGCCGGCGCGGTGGGCCGGCGGCTGAGCGGGATCGAGCTGCCCGAGCCAATCGTCTTCCGCAGCCACGGCCATTACGACAGCGCCATCGCTACCGGTGAAGTGCCTGTGGATATCTTTTTCCTCGCGGCGCCGACATGCGACAATATGGGCAACCTCACCGGCAAGCGCGGACCTTCGGCCTGCGGGTCGCTGGGCTACGCCTTTACGCCGGCGCGGATGGCCAGACGGGTGGTGGCGATCACCGATAACCTCGTGCCCTATCCGTTGGCAGATCATTCGATCGACGAAACGCTGGTGGATTGCGTTGTGGCCGTCGACAAGATCGGCGAGCCCTCCGGCATCGTATCGGGAACAACGCGGGTAACGCGCGACCCCGTGGGCCTGCGTATCGGCAAAACGGTGTGCGACGTCATCGAGCATTCGGGCCTGTTTGCCGACGGTTTCTCGTTCCAAACGGGGGCGGGCGGCATTTCGCTGGCGGCGGCGCAGTTCCTCAAAGAAAAAATGCTCGATAAAAAAATAGCGGGCAGTTTTATTATGGGCGGAACGACAAAGTTCTCGGTAGATCTGCTGGAATCGGGCTGTTTTGCGGCGCTGCTGGATGTGCAGTGCATGGATCTGGCCGCCGTGACGTCGCTGAGCCGCAACCCGTGCCACCGCGAGATATCCAACGCCCAGTATGCCGGCCCTCACGCCAAAAGCTGCGTGGTACAAAGCCTCGACGCCGCCGTGCTGGGCGCCACCGAGATCGATTTGGAATTCAACGTAAACGTGCACACCGATTCGGGCGGCGCGATCATGGGCGGCTCGGGCGGCCACAGCGACATTGCCGCCTGCAACAAGCTGGCTATCGTGGTGGCGCCCCTGTGGCGCGCGCGGCTGCCCGTTGTGCGCGACAGGGTAATATGCCGTAGCACCCCCGGCGACACGGTGGATATTCTCGTCACACAGGCCGGCGTGGCTGTCAACCCAAAAAACACGGCGCTTCGCCGGCGGCTTACCGACGCCGGGCTCGAGGTAAAGGAGATAGGCGAACTCAAGGCGCTGGCCGAGCGCATGACCGGCGTGCCCAGACCGCTGCCCTTTACCGACCGCGTGCTGGCCCGCGTGCTGTATCGCGACGGCACAACGCTGGATACAATACGCGCGACCGACACGGCAGAGGCCGGGAATGATAGCCGGTCAACTTAAAAAGCGGCTATGGCGGATGTATGCGCGCGGCGCGCCCGCGCCGGAAGCCCCGTGCCCGAAGGCGCGGGGCTTTGCTGTTGGAACAAGTGTCAGCTGTCCACGTTGGCCGCGCGGTAAATGGCGGCGGCGTCCTCGCGGCGCAGGGGCACAAACGTGCCGTTGGCAGCGTCGGGAGTCGGGGTGAACTGGCTTGCCATGTGCAAAATTTCTTCCACCGTGGCCTGCTTGCCGAGCAGCTGCGGCAGAGTGACAGGCATGCCGATGGCACGGAAATAATCCTCCAGCGCCTCAATGCCGGCCAGCGCTGTTTCGGCGGGGCGTTCGTAATTCATATCGCAGCCCATGACGTTGACGGCAAAGCGCGCGAACACCGGTACCTGCCGCAGATACACCGCCCGCCCCCACGCGCCCCAGACGGCGGCCAGCGACGCACCGTGTGCGGCGCCGAACAGAGCGCTGAGCTTGTGGCCCAGAGCGTGACACATCATGTCGACCGTGCGGCCCGCGCCGGTAAGGCCGTTGTGCGAAAGGCTGCCCGCCCACATCAGCTCGGCGCGCGCCTCGTAGTTTTGCGGGTCTTTCATGGCAACCTTGCCGTAATGCAGCGTATCGGTCATCACCGCTTCCGAGATGCGCGCCGTGAGCTCGGCGCTATCTTTCGAAAAATAGCGGTCGATGGTGTGCATGAGGATATCCACTACGCCGCAGGCGGTATGATAGGGCGGCACGGTGGCGGTAAGCGCGGGGTTCATGATGGCAAAGGCGGGACGCAACAGGTCGCAGCGGCAGCCCAGCTTGACGCCGCCGTGGGTGATGACGCTGTTGAGGCTGGTTTCGGTGCCCGCCGCCGCGATGGTGACCACGGCGCCCAGCGGCATACAGTCCCTGGCCTCGCGCCTGCGCAGCCAAATATCCCAAATATCGCCGCTCTCGCGCAGCGCGAGCCCCACGGCCTTGGCCGCGTCGATGGCGCTGCCGCCGCCCACACCGAGGATAAAATCGGCCCCGGCGCGCCGGCACACGTCGGCGGCCTCCAGCACATACGATAGTGTAGGGTTGGGCTCTACACCGCCCAACGAGGCAAACGCCAGCCCCGCGCCGGCCAGCGAGCTTTCGATGCGTCCAAGCAGCCCCGAGCGTTTGGCGCTGCCGCCCCCGTAGAGGATGAAAACCTTTTTGTAGCCAAGCCGCGCGACTTCGTCTCCCACCGCAAGCTCGGCGTCTTGCCCGAAGATGATCTTTGTAGGGGTATGCAGGGTAAAGTTTTGCATGGTTTGTTTCCTTTCGTGATGTGAGGAGCCAATCGGGCGGGCATTACTCCTTTTCCTTCTATTTCATCCTACATCGCCCGTGTGTATCTGTCAAGAGACAGCGGGGCAAGATAGAATTAAGAACCGCCGGTCTCCCATTTATTAAACAGGCATTAAAAGTTGGCCATACTATGTATAAATTCACTGTTTGTTTGTTGACGCTGCCTAACTTCTTTGCTACACTTGGTGCAGTACAGGAATTTCCTTTCCCGCCCAAGGCGGCGGGAGGAGATACGGGATCGAAAGAGAGGGAGCGGACATGGCGGGTGCCGGGAACCTGATGAAGGTCAGGCGGAAGAACGGCTCGGGCGATATTTTTATGGGGACAGCGCTTTCGCTTGTCTCGTTGCTTTGGCTGTTCGGCCCGCAGGGTACGGCGGCGCTGCCGCTGGCGCTGAGTGAATATCTCACGGCGCTGCTCTTCGCGTTCTTTTTTTATTCCGGTGTGCGGCGGCTGTGGCGGGGCTATGGCAACCGCCGGCTTTACGGGCGGCTGCTGCGCTTGCAGGGGCTGTTCGCCACGGGCGGGCGGGTACCGATGGCCGGAGCCGCCCGCGAGCTAAGCTGCGATCTTTCCACGCTGGCCGGCGATGTGGGCGAGATGACCCGGCGCGGCATGGTAACGGGCCTGCATATCGACCTTGGCCGCGCGGAACTGGTAAACGGCGACACAAGACCACCCCTCGTTTCGGTCAGAGGCGGCACGGCCCTTGCCAAAGCAAGCCCCAATATCACACTGCGCGAGGAACGGCGCAGGTCGGCGCTGCCCCTCTACGCGCTGGGGGGCGCGTGGTGCGTTTACGCCGCTTTTTTGCCAATGCTGAACGGAGCGGACTTTTTGCTGGCCGGCATTCTGTCGCTGCTGGCTTATTACACCACATCGTGGAAAGCGCCCGACCGCGTATTGATCCGCGAAGAGATCACGCTGCCCGAACCGCCGGACCCCACCGGCAACACGGCGCTCGACGAGCTGTTGGCCGGCGTCGCCCCCCTCATGGACGATCTGCGCAGGCTCGACAGAGACATCAGCGGCAAGCTTGACGGTCCGGTACAGCAAATTCTCTTCACCACCGAGCAGATCATCACGCAGCTGCGGAGCAATCCCGCCAGCGCCGGCGAGATGCGCCAGTTCTTCAGCTACACGCTGCCCACAACGATAAGCCTGCTCAAAAACTACGACGAGCTTTCGCGTCAGCCCTCAAAGGGCAAAAACATCACCGACGCCATGCGCAAAATAGAAAACACCATCGGCTCTATCGTATCGGCCTTTCACCGCCAGTTCGACGCGCTGTTCCGCGACAAGGCTCTCAATATCGCCGTCGAGCTCGAGGTGATGGAGGGCATGCTGGCCGACACCGCCTCTCCGTTTGAAAAGAAGTAACTGCCTGCTCTTCCCCGCTATTTACGTTCTTCCCCGCCGAAAGCGGGGAAGAACCGTTACCAGAGAAGCGTAAACCGACTGACAGGAGGATATAAAAATGGAAAACACCGAGCAAACCACGCCCGCCCTCACCCTTACCCCCGATTTTCCCGAGCTTTCGCAAAGCGCGCCGGCGCTCAAGATGCCCGACGTGCAGCCGCCGCGCCCGCTGGACGATTCCTCGCTCACCGAGGCCGAAAAGACGGCGGTAAAGGAGTTTTCCGAAAAGATAAACCTCACAAACTCGCAGGAGATCTTACAATTTGGCGCGGGCGCGCAGGTAAAGATCGGCAAATTCTCCGAGGGCGCGCTGGCCAACGTGCGCACCAAGGATCTGGACGCCGTAGGCGGCATGATCACCAACCTTGTGGGCGAGCTGCGCGGCTTCAACACCGAGGAAGAGCAAAAGGGGTTTCTCGGCCTGTTCAAAAAGACAGGCAACACGCTCAGCCAGATGAAGGTGAAATACGACAGCGCCGAGAAAAACGTGGAGAAGATCAGCCGCGTGCTCGAAGAACACAAGACCACGCTGCTTAAGGATGTGGCCATGCTCGATCATATGTACAACGAAAATCTGGCCTATTACAAAGAGCTGACGATGTATATCCTCGCCGGGCGCCGCAAGCTCGAGCAGGTGATCGCCGTCGATTTGCCCGCCGCGCAGGAAAAGGCAAGGGGCTCCGGCCTTCCGCAGGACGCCCAGAGCGCCAACTACCTTGCCGATATGTGCAACCGCTTCGATAAAAAGCTCCACGATCTCGAGCTCACACGCAACATCTGCATCCAGATGGGCCCGCAGATCCGCCTTGTACAGTCCAACGATTCCATCATGGTAGAAAAGATACAGTCCTCGCTTGTCAACACCATCCCGCTTTGGAAGAACCAGATGGTGCTGGCGCTGGGGCTGGCTCATTCGCAAAGCGCCATCGCCGCCCAGCGCGCCGTTACCGACGTCACCAACGAGCTGTTGCGCCGCAACGCCGACACCCTCAAGACAGCCACGGTGCAAACGGCCAGAGAGAGCGAGCGCGGCATTGTGGATATCGAGACGCTGCAGCACACCAACGAACAGCTTATCTCCACGCTGGACGAGGTATTGCAGATCCAGTACGAGGGCCGCGAAAAACGCCGTGCCGCCGAGGGCGAGCTGGCCCGCATTGAGGAGCAGCTCAAGGCCAAGCTTTTAGAAGTGCGCGACGTGCGCAAATAATTCATGCGTGGATGCGCACGGCGTGCCCACATACGGCTATCAAACAAAACGGAACGGGCAGGACCGTTCCCTACAAGAGGAAAACGAAATGCAACTCTTGCAAAAACGCGGTGTGGCGCTGGTTGTATGCGCCCTGATGATAGTGGCGGCCTGCCTGCTGGGCACAATGTCCAGCCTTGCGCGGCTGCGCGCCCAAAGCGAGGAGCTGTTTTCGCTGGGGCCGGACGGCGACGGCCGGGGCATCCAGTACGATTTGAACGAAATGTCGACGCAATGCCACAACATCACCGTCATCGCCGGGCGGTATCTGGATGAAAACGACCCTGCCGTCGCGGCGGTGCGCGGCGGGCGCGATACCCTCGCCCGTGCCGCAAGCCCGCGCGGCAAGCGCGCCGCCGCCGAGGAGCTGCGCGCCGCCGCCACACTGCTGCGCTCCAGGCTCGAGGGGCTGGAGTTAGACAGGCAGGACAAAACGCTGCTTACCGCCTGCGCCGAGCAAATAAACAGCGCGCAACGCCTGATCGATATCAACATGGGCGATTACAACGCCGGCGCCGCTTATTATAACCGCGTGCTGCGCGGCTTCCCCGTCGGTCTGCTTGCCCCGCTGACGGGAGCGGAGCCGCTGGAGCTTTATGAGTAAAAAATTGCGCGGATGCGTATGGCGCGCCCTCACACAATGAAACACCAAGAAGGAGCACACTGTGACCAAAACAACACGAAGCTTACTCGCACTGCCGCTGGCTCTTTTGCTGGCGGCTCTCGCCGCGTTGCCCGCGCTGGCGGCGGTTTCGCTGCCCGCAAAGCCCGAGCCGCTTGCCTACGCCAACGATTTTGCGGGCACGCTGGATTCCACCGCCAAAGAGCTTATCCACTACAACGGCGCCAAGCTGCAAAGCGAGCGCGGCATCGAGCTGGTAGTGGTAACGGTGGATTTTCTTGGCGGCGAGGATGTTCTCACCTACGCCACACGCCTGATGAACGAATGGGGCATCGGCGATAAGCAGGCGCAAAACGGCGCGCTGCTGCTGGTTTCGGTGGGCGACCGTGAATACGGTATGGTGACCGGCACGGGGCTGGAGCGCGACCTGCCCGCCGGCGAGCTCTTTGTTTTGCTGGACGAGCGCTTCGGGCCCTTTTATGACGGAGGCGACTGGCGGGGCGCGATATTGGCGGCTTATGAGGGCGTTATCGAAAAACTGGGCGGCTCGTGGGAGGGCGCCTCTGTCGACGAGACCCTTTACACGCAGGAATTCGTGCAGGATCTGGCCGGCGTTCTTACGCAGGATACCGTTGACGAGATCAACCGCCTCGACCGTATTCAGTTCGCGCGCAACCGCACGGCGGTATATGTGGCTACGGCGCGCGGTACAAACGGCCAATCGCTTGAGGATTACACCTACGGGCTTGCGAACAGCGCCGCGCTGGAAGAGAGCGCCGTGCTTGTTGTGCTGGACGCCGGCGAAAACAACTTCTACATCGCGCCGGGTGGCGACGTGCTGGACCTGCTCGACCCCGAAGCCGTACTCGGCGCGATGGAGCAGCACGCCTACGACGGCCACTTTGACGAAGCGGCCACCGCCGCCGTGAATGCCATGCTGCCCATGCTGTCCGGTTATGTCCCCGCCGGCAGCACCCTGCCCGATAAAGAGCCCATGCCGGGCGCACCGGCCCAACCGCAGGGCGGTGGCGCGCGGCAGAACGACTATGTTTCGCAGCAATACACGCCGTTCGGCCCCCCGGTGCGCGGCGCGCTCACTTCTGTTGTGGGGGGGCTGCTGAGCTTTTTTGCGTTTCTTCTGATCATTATCGTTGTCGTCGGTATTTTCAGCGCCGGTGTGTTCCGCTCCTCCTTTGGCGGCTTTGGCTACGGTTCGCGTTTTTACGGCGCGCCGTGGTACACCCCGCGCTGGTATCATAGCTTCTTCTTCTGGCGGCCAAGGCACTGGCGCTATCCGCCGCACCATCACCACTACCGGTCTCCGCCACCCCCTCCGCCGCCCCGTTCGGGCGGATTTGGCGGCGGCGCGCGGCCCGGCGGGTTTGGCGGCAGTGGGTTCGGCGGCTCGTCCGGGGGCGGAAGCTGGTTTGGCGGCATATCGCCCGGCGGCGGAGGCGGCAGCCGCGGCAGCGGCGCGGGCAGAAGCTCGTCGCGCGGCTTCGGCAGCGGCTTCGGCAGCTCGGGTGGCCGTTTCGGCGGGTTTGGCGGCGGCGGTCGCGGCGGGTTTGGCGGCGGTCGTGGCGGAGGCTTCGGCGGGGGGCGCGGCGGTGGCTTCGGCGGACGCAAATGATCATTGGCAGAGGTTCGCCGCGCGCTGAATTGTCAGGCAGCGGCTGTATAAGGTCGGTATCGCGGTGCAGCATCCCCGTTTCTTTATTGGCTGCCGGTCTTTGCCCCGCCGGTGTTGGCTTTCGCTCTTGCTGCCGCAAGTCGCTCCCGCTGCGTGGCGCGGTTTTGCTCTTGCCCTGTTTCATACCGCTCTTCAATTAAAATGCGACACTATCAATGTTATACTTCTGCAATTAAAAAACGGACATCTTGCGCCGAATCGGCGCAGATAAGCGGGCGGAGTCTGGCATTGGCCCTGCCAATGCCCGACTCCGCCCAAGTTTTATCGCGCCGACCCGGCGCAAAAGCGCAGACATAAGTGATAGGCAAATTTTGATCGGAGAGCAGTATCAACGGTATCATGCCGTATTTCCCCGCCAAAGGCGGTAGAACACGATAACGTATTTGGAGGTTACGCATATGTTTACTTACCAGGAAGAAAAAGGCGAAAAGACCGCCGCGCCCGACAATGTTCTCTCGCAAAAGCTGCTGGACAGCCGCAGCATTATCATCAGCGGCGAGGTAGATCAGGAGCTGGCGCAAAAGGTGACGGCGCAGCTGCTGATTTTACAGGAACTGGGCGATGCGCCCGTCAAACTGTTTCTCAACAGTCAGGGCGGGCATGTGGAGGCAGGCGACACCATCCACGATATGATTCGCTTTGTGCGGCCGCCGGTCATCATCATTGGCACGGGGTGGGTGGCCAGCGCGGGGGTCACCATTTATCTGGCCGTCCCGCGTGAGCGGCGTCTTGCGCTGCCCAACACCCGCTTTATGATCCACCAGCCGGCGGGCGGCGTGCGGGGCAGCAGCACCGATATCGCCATTGAGGCCAACGAGATCATTCGCACACGCGCGCGCATCAACGAGATGATCTCCCGCGCCACAGGCCAGCCCCTCGAACGGGTGGAGCGCGACACCGACCGCAACTACTGGATGAGCGTGGACGAAGCGATGGATTACGGCCTTGTCGGCGCAAAGGTAAGCTCTTACAACCAATTGTAAAAACTCCCCTGCCGCGCCGGAGGCGCTATCTTGCGATAGTAATACTATTCTGCGATAATAAGGTGAGCACCATTGCGCCGGGTCGGCGCAGATAAGCGGGCGGCGGCGGACATTGGCTTTGCCAATGCCCGCCGCCCGAGTTTTATCGCGCCGATCCGGCCAAAAGCGCACACATTAGTCATAGGCGAATTTTAACTGAAGCGTAGTATCAATTGTCTATTGTCAATTGCCCGTGCATTCCTTCTTCCAAAAACCACCCTACCTGCGTGTACCGTTTCACCTTCCTGTCGTTGGCCACAATGGCCGCCACAGTGTCGGGCCGGCCCAGCAGGATCAGCAGCCGCCGCGCGCGGGTAACGCCGGTATAAAGCAGGTTGCGGTAATAAAGCCGCGGGTGAAAGCGCATGAGCGGAATGATCACCGCCTCGAACTCGCTGCCCTGGCTCTTGTGAACGGTGACGGCATAGGCGTGCTCCAGCTCGTCGGCCATATCAAGGGAATATTGCGCCACGCGGTCGTCAAAGCGGATCAGCAGCGTCTGGCTGGGGCGGTCTATCATTTCGATAACGCCGATATCGCCGTTGAAGACGCCGGTGCCCGGCTCGCCTCCGTCGCGCTTCCAGCGGATATCGTAATTGTTTTTGATCTGCATCACCTTGTCGCCCTCGCGAAACAAGGTGTTGCCGAACTGGTACTGGGCGCGCAGCGGATCCTTGGGGTTGAGCCTTTGCTGCAGCGCTTTGTTGAGCTCCGCCGTGCCGATGGCCCCCACTCTCGAGGGCGCTATCACCTGAATATCCCACAGCGCGTCGAGGCCGTAGGCGCCGGGCAGGCGGGTGGCGCACAGGTCGGCCACCGTTTCGGCAATGACGGTATAGCTCTCTTTTTGCAAAAAGAAAAAGTCGCTGTCGCGTTGCCGCAGGTCGGGCAGCTCGCCGCGCAAAATAGCGTGGGCGCTCTGCACGATCGCGCTTTGCTCGGCCTGCCGGAAGATGCGGCCCAAATGCACCGTGGGAACCAGATCGGTCGCGATGAAGTCGCGCAGCAGGTTGCCCGGCCCCACACTGGGCAGCTGGTCGGGGTCGCCGACGAGGATAAGCCGGCAGCTCATGCGCATGGCCCGCAGCAGCGCGTGCATCAGCGGCGTATCCACCATACTTACCTCATCGAGGATAATCACGGTGTGAGGCAGCGGATTTTTTTCGTCGCGCTTGAATTTATGCTTGCCCGTATCGGGGTCTCGGAAATCCACTTCCAGCAGGCGGTGAATCGTCGAGGCGTCGCGTTCGGTCACCTCGCTCATCCGCTTGGCGGCCCTGCCTGTGGGGGCGGCAAGCGCCACCTTTTGTCCTGTCTGCTCAAGCAGCGCGAGTATCGCGTTGAGGGTGGTGGTCTTGCCCGTGCCCGGCCCGCCGGTGAGAATAAACACGCCGGCGCTCATGGCCATTGTTACGGCGCGGCGCTGCAGCGGGTCGTATTCGATCTGCAGCGTCTGTTCCAGCCGCGCAAGCTGCGGCGAGATATCGGGCTCCTCCGGGCAGGCGTTTCCCAGCATGAGGGCCAAACGCCCCGCTATGTACGCCTCGGCCTCATACAGCCGCGGCAGAAAGACAAAAAAGCGCCCCCGCGCCTCCAAACCGGCCAGCTCGCCGTCCGCAAGGGCTTGCTCCAACAATTCATCGAGCAGCTCGCGCTCCTCCTGCACGCCCAGCAGGGCCGCGGCGGTCTCGGCGAGGCGCTCACGGGGCAAACAGGTGTGCCCGCCGCGCAGGTTGTGGGCCAGCACATGCCCCAGCCCCGCTTTGAGCCGGCGCGGGTCGGTAAGGGGGACTCCCAGAGTCTGCGCGATGACGTCGGCCTGCTCGAAGGGCAGCTCCACCAGCTCGCCGCAAAGCAGGTACGGGTTTTCCTCGATCACCTGCTGCGCCAGCGGGCCCCACGCCTTCCACACGCGTATCGACGCGGCGGCGTCCACCCCATGGCGCGAAAGATACAGCATCACCGCGCGAATACCAAAAATATGCCGGTATTGCTCGAAAATATCCTGTGCCTTTTGCTCCGAGACGCCGCGCACCTCACTGAGGCGGCGGTGGTCGCGCTCGATAATCTCCAGCGTCTCGTCGCCGAACATCTGCACCATGCGGCGCGCTATCGTGGGGCCTATTCCCCGCAGGACGCCCGAGCTCAAATATTTGAGAATAGCCGACGCCGTGGCCGGCATCTGCCGCTCGCACAGCTCGGCTCTAAACTGCTCGCCGTAGGCGGGGTGCCTCACAAACCGCCCGGTGAGCGAAAGCTCCTCGCCGGCGGCCACACCGGGCAGCGAGCCCACCACCGTTGTGAGCTGCGTGCCGGTATCCAGCTCCAGCACGACATAGCCCGTTTCGGTGTTCTGGTACACAATGCCCTCCACCGTGCCGGTAAGGGTGAGGACAGGGGCCTCCGGCTGCTGCACGCATCCACCTCCGCGGATATCCTCTCCGCCGGAGGCGGGGAGGATATAGTAATATTAGCGGGCAAAATACCCCGCCGCCACGCCGGCGCCTGCCAGAAGGGGCAGCAAAATAAGATACCGCGTCAGCCACTTGCGCCCCACCACGTACTCCGCGTCGGTCACAATATCGCGTATCATAAAGCCGGCAAACAGCGCCGCGACGATAATACCCGCGCCGATAACGGCAGATGTGAGCCAGTTCAAGAAGCATCGCCTCCGGTGATAATATGTTTTTGTTTCCAGCCTGTGCCGGCGGGAGAGATAACAAAAACGTCAGCGCAGAACCTTTTCGCAAATGCGCTCCATCTCGGCGTAAATGCGCTCCTCGTCGAGTGTCGGCTTCCGCGCCGGTGGCCGCGTAGATAAGGGAAGCCGCCGGGTTGGTGAGGGGCCGCAGCCACGGCCTGCCCATATCCACAAGGACGATATCAGCCCGCTTGCCCACCTCCAGCGCGCCGGTAACATCGCCGAGGCCGAGGGCTTTGGCGCCGTTTTGCGTACCGCAGAGCAGCGTCTGCGGCGCGGGCAAACACCGCGCCTCGCGCGCCGCGCCTTTATGCGCAAGCGAGAGCAGCGAAAGCTCGCGAAACATGTTGAGGACATTGTTGCTCGAAGCGCCGTCGGTGCCCACGCAGAGGTTGACGCCGGCCTCAAGCAGCGCCGGCACCGGCGCGAAGCCGTTGCCCAGCTTCATGTTGCTGGCCGGGTTGGTGACAACGCTGACGCCGCGTTTGGCCAGTATTTCGATATCCTCGGCGCTGAGCTGCGCGCAGTGGGCGGCCAGAGTGGGAACGGAAAATAGCCCGAGGCTGTCGAGATATCCCACCGGCGAAAGCCCGTGCCGTTCGACGCAGTCGTCGAACTCTTTTACCGATTCGGCCACGTGGATATGCAGCCCCAGCCCTTTTTGTGACGCCAGCCCGGTCACATGGCGCAGCAGCGCTTCGCCGCAGGTGTAGATAGCGTGCGGGGCCAGCAAAAAGGTGACGCGCCCGCAGCCGCGCGCTTCGTCCATTTCGGCAAATGCCTGCGCAAGGCGCGTCTTCGCCGCTTCGTCGCCGGGGTCGTCGCCCACAAGCCCGCGCGAAATAACGGCCCGCAGACCCGATTCCCGCGCCGCCCGCAGGCTCTGGCCGGGAAACATGTGCATGTCGGCAAAGGTCGTGGTGCCGGTGCGGATCATCTCGAGGCACGAAAGCAGGTTGCACCAGTAGGCATCTTCGGCCGTGAGCCTGTCCTCGGCGGGCAGGATCTTGCCGAACAGCCAGTCGTCGAAGGCCAGGTCGTCGGCAAAGCCGCGGAACACCGACATATACGCGTGGGTGTGCGCGTTGATGAGCCCCGGCATGGCCAGCTTGCCTCCGGCGTCGACAATACGCTCCGCCGCGAAGCCCTCGGGCGCGGCGCCCACGCCAACGATAGCGCCGTCCGCAATATACAAATCGCCGGCAGGCGCTCTGTCCATCGCGGCGCCCAAAAGATACGCGCCTTTGATATGGATGTTCAAGAGATCCCTCCTTATGTCGGTTGGCAGTTGCTTGCGTGCGCAATAAGGTCGATCAGCCGTCTCACTATGGCTGTACATCCGCCCCGTAATTCACATTCTCGAACCCGAAGCCAAAGAGGCGCAAAAAGTCTTCGCGGTAGCCGGCCAAATCGGCGACGGAAGAGAGATTCTCCTGCGTTACGCTGTTCCACAGGCGGGCGACCTCGCGCTGCACGCCGTCGTCCATCTCGAGGTCGTCGAGTCGCAGGCGGCCTTCGCCGTCGGCGGCGAAGGGCTGTTCCGGGCCGTAGACGCGCTCGTAAAACCGTGCCATCTGTTCAATGCAACCCTCGTGCGTGCCCTTCTTCTTCATCACACGGAAGAGCAGCGCCATATACAGCGGCACAACGGGAATAGCGCTGGACGCCTGCGTTACCAGCGCCTTGTTGACGCTCACAAACGCCCGGCCGCCCAGCGGGCGCAGCAGCCCGGAGATAGCGGCGGCCGTGGCGTCGAGATCCTCCTTTGCGCGGCCTATCGTGCCGTCGCGGTATATCGCGTGGGTCTGCGGCGGTCCAAGGTACGAAAAAGCGGTAGTGCGCGCGCCCGGCGCGAGAACCCCGGCGCCGAGCAGGGCGCGTATCCACAGCAGCCAATCCTCGCCGCCCATGACGGCCACGGTGCCGCGGATCTCGTCTTCGGTGGCGGGCTGTACCGTCACCTGCGAGAGCTCGCCTGTCTGCACGTTGACTGTTTGGCCAACAAACGGCTCGCCGACAGGCTTGATCACCGACGAAAACGTCTCGCCGGTAACGGGATGCGTGCGGCGAGGCGCGGCAACGGAGTAGACGACCAAATCGACCTTCCCGCCCGGCAGGCGCTCCTTGACAGCGTCGACGGCTAGCGCCTTGATCTCATTGGAAAAAGCGTCGCCCATAATCGTGTGGGCGGCGAGGCCGGCTTCGGTTGCCAGCGCGCGCAGCGCGGTATCGTTGTACCAGCCGGCGGTGGCAGTGCGCGAATCGCCGCCCGGGCGCTCGAGGCATACGCCGACAGTGGTGGCCCCGTGCGCGAAGGCTGCCGCCACACGCGCCGCCAGCCCATAGCCGGCGGAGCAGCCCACCACCAGCACGCGGCGCGGCGCGCCCGCCACAGGCCCGCGCGCGCGCGCGTACGCAGCCTGCCGCCGCACATTCTCGGCACAGCCCGCGGGATGCGCCGTTGTGCAGATAAAGCCGCGGATCTTGGGTTGGATGATCATGAAACGAAGCTCCTCCACGATAGGAATTCAGGAAGCATGAGAGTACTGATTCATTGTGTTTTCCCGCCGGATCGCGGAAAAGCGGGCACCTTTAGTCTTAGCTTTGCCTGCCGGCGCCGGGGTGGTTTCCCTTGACCTTTCTACTAATTCCTGATTCCTGGCTACTACCGTTGGGAGAGGAATCAGGGCCGGACATATTATAGCACAACCAAGCCCCGCTGTCATTCGGCTTTGACGATCGCCTGAAACAGCGCGGTCTCGCCCGGTGGTATCTGCTTATGGAGGTGCAGCGCGCCAAAGAACCAGCGCCGTGGCGGTCGGTATCGATAAAGTGACGGATCTTGCGGCTGGGCTGATGCGTGACGATGTAATCCACACGGTAGCGCGCCCGCTCCAGATTTTGGCGTGCATTCGCAAGCTCGTCGGGAGCAGGCAGCTCGCCGCCGGCCCACCCCTCGGGGCGGGGGGCGTCGTCGGGGGGTGCGCCGCCGCCAAAGGCAAAGATATCGCACCCGTCGATATGAAATATCTCGCCCCGGCAAAGATAGCGCAGCCGCCCCGAAATTTCGCGCACCCGCCCGCCGTTCCACACAGCCTCGGGAAAGCGCGACAGCAGCGCCATGTTATCGTTGGGGCCCTCAACAAAGCAGATATTGTAGCGCCGCTTGCCCAGCCAGCGCAGCCGGCGCGCCTCCGCGTCGCCGCCCTCCCATAGAAAGCCGAAGTCCCCGCAGACGATCAGTGTGTCGCCCTTGCGTATCGCGCGCGCCTCTTTTGTCTTAAAACGGCTGAGATCTCCGTGGGTATCGCCGGTGATGTAAATCAGAAAAACGGCCCCCTTTCCCCACATTGCGCCAAAGATAGCCAAAAGAAAACCCCGGGCGGGTGGTTGCGTCGCCTTAAAAATCTGGTATACTATTATATATCATACCCGAATAGGGGGGTAATGTCAAAATGAAAAGAGTGGGATGGTCGAAATATTTAGCCATCGCTTTCGTCATGGCCCTTCTTCTTTGCGAACCCGTAATGGCGCACGCCGCCGTGCTGCACGCGCCCGCCCAGGAGCCGGAAAGCCAGTTCGTCTACCTTTACAATCTCGACAAGGACAAGCTGGTGTACGAGAAAAACGCCGACACGCCGGCCTATCCGGCGTCGCTCACCAAGATAATGACATGTATCCTCGCCCTCGAGAATACCCCCAACCTCGATACCGAGCTCACCGTTTACCCCAACTACGTGCAGGATTATCTCTATACCTACCAGCGGACCCACGGCGACGTGACGCTGGCCGGCATGTACGCCGGCGAAGAAATGACGATGCGCGACCTTTTACACGGCATGATGCTGCATTCGGGCAACGAGACGGCCATGATCGTGGCCAACCATGTCGCCGGCGGCGCGGTGGAGGATCCGGCCAATCAAAGCCGTTTTGTGGAGATGATGAACACACGCGCCAAAGAGCTGGGCGCCACCAAGACGCGGTTTGTGAACCCCAACGGCCTCTTTGACGCGCAGCAGGTGACCACCGCCCGCGATATGGCGCAGATCACCATGCACGCGCTCACACTGCCCGGGTTCATGGAAATTTGCACGACGGTGAACTATTCGGTGCCCTCCACCAACAAAAACCCCGACGGTTTGAATTGGCGCAGTACGGTATCGATGCAAAACTCCGGCAACGCGCAGTATTATTACCCCTACGTTTCGGGCGTGAAGACGGGCACGCTGCCCGAATCGGGGCGGTGCCTTATCACCACCGCCTCCCGCAACGGCTTTACGTACCTGCTGGTGACAATGGGCGCTCCCTACCTTGACGCCGGCGGCATCCCGCTTGAGCGCCGCGCCGATTTCGACGACCATCTGGCCATCTACGAGTGGGTCTTCGATTTCTTCCGCGTCAAATCGCTCATTGAAAAAAACCGCGTCGTCACCGATATCCCGATCCGTCTCAACGCCGATAAAGACACCCTCCAGCTGGTGACGGCCGATCGCTTCACCGACCTTGTGCCCGCAGACGTAGACCCCGCCACGTCGGTGGTGATGCGCTACGATATCCCCGAAGCCCTTGATGCGCCGGTGCATAAGGGCGACATAATCGGCGACGTTATCCTCTTGCTTTACGGTGAGGAGGTAGGCCGCGTCGCGCTGCTGGCCAATGAGAGCATCGAGGCGTCGCAGTCGCTCGTGCTGCTCGAAAAGGCCAAGGCCATTGTGGCGTCCTTCTGGTTCAAATTCGGCGTGATACTGTTCTTTCTCTTGATCATACTGTATATTGTGCTCATGATAGTACGCAACCGCAACCGCCGGCGGCAAAAACGCACGCTCTATAAGCCGCGCAGAAGAATATAATTGGCATTTCGCATTATATAATCGGTTTCGACAAATATATACATTACCGGGCAGAGGGATCGGCATCTGCCCGGTATGTTTATAATTCTTGGTTTCGCAATAAAAATGCCGTAATGCCGCAGGGGTGACCGGGGTCTTGCCCTTATTCCCCTCCGTTGGAGGGGTGGCGCGCAGCGCCGGGGTGGTTGCCCTTATTCCCCTCCTTTGGAGGGGTGGCGCGCAGCGCCGGGGTGGTTTCCCTTGCCCTTGCCCTGTTCCCTTTCCGCACATCTCCTTCAACTTTACCGGAATCTCCGTCTCACCTTTTCGCCTGGCCGGCGGGGCGTTACTCTTTTGCTCCGCCAAAAGAGTAACCAGAAAAGGCG
>QMCE01002076.1_pt1 | contig 19709 bp, 17 predicted proteins | sample 1821851 | NCBI WGS metagenome assembly QMCE01 (sample SAMN09453174, study PRJNA476694) | Termite gut metagenome, whole genome shotgun sequencing project. | isolation source: worker | host: Odontotermes sp. | place: South Africa:Pretoria | collected 2016-01-28
AACGGACACAACAATAACAACAAGAACAACCATAACAACAGCAACAACAGCACCAACAGCAATAACGGGGGCGGAGGAGGCGGTCCAAGTTCGTCGGACGACGACGAAGGCTACTATAGATCGGCGGATGGAAGCGGTACGGGCAACCTGTACGGAAAGGCTTATTACAAGGTGATCGAGGAAGATTTCTGGAAAGAAGTATTATTCTACGCACGCCTTGCCGATCCAGGAGAGGTGGTCGACGCGAAGATACCGTCTTTCATCGAGGGGCTGGTACCGGCCTCTGTGTTAAAGGCGGTCGCCGGACAGGACAAGACGCTGGTAATCGCGCATACAGGGACAGGGCAAGAGGTGCCGGTAAACGGGTTTGATCTCAGATCAAGCCAGATAACTAAGGATTTTTACACTATAGAAGAGATTAGGCGGCTTTTGGGCTTTGGAGGCGTCCCGGCTGGAACGCTGGAGCTGGAACCGATGGGTATAACATACACAGGCTCAGGCAGGTTTGATAACCCTTCGACGGGTGGCGACGGACCGGGCTTGAGCGATTATGTGCCTATAGCTTCCACATTTACCGATGACCCGGATATATTAAGCGGCCTTTCCCTGAGTTTAATGCCAATGCCGATCCAGATCCAGACGGTCCCGCTGGCGGGAGTGACCCTGCATTCGGCCACAAGGACGCAGGCGCCCGACATGACGCGGGAAGCGGGTGTGAGGCGAGCCGGGGAATCGGACAGAATTATTTACGCGGTCATTGCCTGCGTGTTTGGCTTAGGCGTAATACTGCCAATAATAGACTATGCCGTCAGGGTTAACTCCCGCAAGAGAAGAAGACCAATATAAGCCGTTCTACTATTTACTATTCTCTATTCACTAATTACTAAACGGGGGGTATACGCGACATGAATAAGACGGCGAGAGCGGTCGTTCTGTTTCTGGTTGTGCTGTGCGTCGCGGCCGCCTCAATTTTGGGAGCGTGGGTGCTTGCAACGCACGAGCACAGCCGCGGTTACGGCCGGGTGGAAAAACACGCCTGTCCGGTCTGCGTGCAAATAGCCACATGCCGAGGGCTTGTGGCGGCTGTTTGCATGCTGCTGATACTTTCCGCGGCGTCCGCGCCGGTGCTTTTGGCGTTGCGCATGAATACCCGGAAAAAGCTTCCGGCATTGCTGGGCATAACCCTGTTTGCGCTGGGAATCAGGCTAAACAACTAAAAACCTCCAGAAGTCCTCGCTCTAGCGGAGGTCTGTTTGTCGCGGCATTATCCGCGGCAGGCGGGCGGTAGCCGCGTTGCGGGACTTTGCTGTTTGATTATGGAACAACCACCCCGCGCCTGCGGGCGCACCCCTCCAAGGGAGGGGAATGGGTATTCAAACAAGTGGAGGATGCAAGTTTTGAAAAAAATAATATCCCTGTTTATAGCAGCGGCTTTGGTAGTCGCGCTTGCGGCGGGCTGCGCCGTGGGCGTCATCGGCGGAGCTGACGGCCCCACAAGCGTGATCACCACGCAGACGCCTGTGGCCGCGCAGTCCGGGGCGGCGGCGGAAGCGGAAAAGCTCAGAATTGTTGCGACTATTTTTCCGGAATACGACTTTGCCAGGGCAATAGCGGGAGACAAAGCCGACATTTCCATGCTCGTGCAGCCGGGGGCCTCGGTGCACTCCTACGAGCCGTCACCCGCCGACATGGTTAACATCATGAACGCAGACATCTTCATATATGTTGGCGGAGAGACCGACGATTGGATAGACGGAATGCTCGAGGCCGTGGATACCTCCGAAATGCAGATCATTCGCCTGATGGACCATGTGGACGTGGTTGAGGAGGAAATCAAGGAGGGCATGGAGGAAGAGGAAGGCCACGACCACGCGCACGCGGAAGGGGAAGCCAATACTGAGGAGGACCACGCGCACGAGGAAGAAGACCACGCCGAAGGGGACCATGACCATGAAGAAGAAGACCACGCCGAAGAAGAAGGTCATGAGCATGAGGAGGGCGAGGTCGCGCTTGATGAGCATGTCTGGACGTCGCCCAAAAACGCGATAAAATTCATCGATGTAATAGGCGGGGCGATAAGCGCGAGAGACCCGGCCAACGCCGCGCTGTACGACGAAAATTCCGAAAAATACAAGGCGGAGCTTACCTCGGTGGACTCGGAGCTAAAGGCCGTGGTTGACGCCGCCGCGCGCAGGAAGATCATCGTCGCCGACCGCTTCCCTTACCGCTACTTCACAGATGCTTACGGGCTGGATTACGCGGCGGCTTTCCCGGGCTGCGTCGACCAGTCGGACGCCGCGCCCCAGACCATAGCGTTTTTAATAAACGCGGTGAAGCAGGAAAATATCCCGTATATCTACTGCAAGGAGCTCAGCAACCAGAACGTGGCGAAGGCCGTGGCCGAAGAGACGGGCGCGGGGCTGCTGCAGCTCAACTCGTGCGAAAACCTGAGCAGGACCGATTTTGAAGCGGGACTCACCTACGTGGAGCTTATGCGGCAAAACGTGGAGAGCCTGCAAAAAGGGCTGAATTGATTTGATAACTGTAGAAAACCTCTGCGTCAGGTACGAGGCCGGATACGCGGTCAAGGACGTGAGCTTTACGGTGGAGCCCGGCGATTATCTGTGTATAGTGGGCGAAAACGGCTCCGGCAAGACAACGCTCATGAAAGCCGTGCTGGGGCTTATAAAACCCGCCGCTGGAAGTGTGAGGCGCGAAGGGATAAAGCAGAATGAGATCGGTTTTATCCCGCAGCAGACGGCGGTGCAAAAGGACTTCCCTTCCAGCGTGTACGAGGTCGTGCTTTCGGGCTTCCAGAGCAAGACCGGCATTTTGCCGTTCTACACCCGGACGCAGAAGCAGGCCGCCGTAAAAAACCTGGAACGTTTGGGCGCGGGGGACTTGGCCAAAAAATCCTACCGCGAGCTTTCGGGCGGGCAGCAGCAGAGGGTGTTGCTTGCAAGGGCACTGTGCGCCACCGACAAGCTGCTGTTTCTCGACGAGCCCGCCACGGGGCTTGACCCCGTGGTCTCGTCGGAGCTTTACAGCCTGCTTGCGGAGCTGAACGGGCAGGGAGTGACTGTCGTGATGATCTCGCACGACGTCGCCGCGGCCGTAAAATACGGCAAAAAAATACTGCACATGAACACGTCCCCGCTGTTTTTCGGCACGGTCGGGGAGTACGCCCTCTCCGGGACGGGCCAAAGAATGCTGGGACAGGGGGTCAAGGAATAATTATGCACCAAATGATCGCGGAAATGTTTTCGATGCCGTTTATCGTCAGAGCCTTTGTGATTGGAATAATGGTGGCGCTCTGCGCCGCTCTGCTGGGCGTAAGCCTGGTGCTCAAGCGTTACTCGATGATAGGCTCGGGGCTTTCGAACGTAGGCTTCGGCACACTGGCGATAGCTATGGCGTTCAATTTCGCGCCTCTTGCCGTTTCGGTCCCGCTGGTGCTGCTGGCGGCGTTCCTGCTTCTGAGGCTGAGCGAAAACAGCAAAATAAAGGGCGACGCCGCAATCGCCCTGATCTCAAGCAGCGCGCTTGCCCTGGGCGTGCTTATCATCGCCAACACAAAGGGGATGACCGCCGACGTCTGCAACTACATGTTTGGAAGCATACTCGCGACAAGCAGGGCGGATATGTATCTTTCGGTCGCGATTTCGGCGGTGGTGTTAATTTTGTACGTTTTGTTCTATAATAAGATATACGCCGTAACGTTTGACGAAAGCTTCGCGCAGGCCTCGGGTGCCAAGGCGGGCATGTACAACACGCTTATCGCGCTTTTGACGGCCCTTGTCGTCGTCGTGGGTATGAGGATGATGGGCGCTATGCTAATTTCGAGCCTGATAATATTCCCGGCGCTGACGTCAATGCGCGTGTTCAAAAGCTTCAAGGGCGTGGTATGCTGCTCGGCTGTTCTTTCGGTGGTCTGCTTTGCCGTAGGCATAGTCGCTTCCTATGCGTTCAATTCGCCCACGGGGGCGGTCATAGTCGTTGTGAACCTCGCCGCGTTCCTTATATTCTTCGTGGTGGGGATGGTTATAAAAGGGAGGGCTTCCGCATGAAAAAATTGATTGTAATGTTACTCGCCATATTCTGCGCGGCCGCTTTGCTCGCGGGCTGCGGGGATTCCGCTTCCGCCTCCGGCGACGTTGTGGAGATTGGCGAGAAGCTGTTTATCCAACAGTGCAACGACCTTTACGCAAACCCTGACGACTACGAGGATAAGCTTGTCAAGATAGAGGGGCTTTGCGACGTGTGGGAGCAGGACGGCGAGACGCACTACGCCGTGTACAGACGCACGCCGGGTTGCTGCGGGGACGACGGAGTGATGGGCTTTTACCTTTACTATGAAGGTGAAACCGAGCCGCAGATGGGCGACTGGATAGCCGTCACCGCAAAGGTTAAGGCGGGCAAGGATGCGAGCGGATATACGACCGTGGAGCTCGTGGCGTCCGAGGTCACCGTCACAGAGGAGCGCGGGGCGGAGTTTGTGACGACCTAAAGTTTTTGCTGGATTTTTTGCAGGATTCCGTGCGCCGCGTCGAACTCATATTCCTCCATCTCCGCGATCAGCTCGTCGCATAGCGGTCCCAATGGTGAAAACAATGAATGGATACTTTCAATATGATTCAGGCTTTCAGGGCTGCCCTGTATTAGCAACGGGGCAAGCGCCTCCGCGAGCGCCGCGGCCTTGTCGCGGTCAAGCTCGGCGTTTGTAACGCGCGGCGCGGGCTGTGGTTCTGATTCTTGATCAGGCAACAGGGTTAAAAGCTCCTTGAACGCCTCATCCAGCTTTTTAATTTGAATATTGAGCAGGCTTGCGTCGCCGCCGGCGAGGGATTTTTCAATCTCACCGGCGGCGACGCCCAGCTTTTCGGCGCCAATAGAGCGCGCGCCGCTCTTAAAGGAGTGCGCTGCGCGGTGCAGGGCATGCAGGTCCTGTTGGGCCGCCAAGCTTTCCATAATGCCGACAATCCCGCTATTGTCCTTAATAAATCCGCCGCGTATCCGCAGGTAAAGGGCCTCGTCCCCGCCTGTGCGCTCAATGCCAAGCGCCTCGTCCAGCACGTCGTTTTTTATGAGTGGCCTTGCGTCGGAGGGTGTTTCGTCGTTTTTTTGCGGCGCCGGGTCCTGCCCCGCCGGAGTGAGATGCCGCATCAGGCAGCTCCAAAGCTCCCGGGAGGTGAAAGGCTTGCTCAAATAGTCGGAAAGGCCGTAGGACAGGTATTTTTCGCGGTCGGTGCTCATGGCGTTTGCTGTCAGGGCGATAATCGGCTGCGTGACGCCGGCCTCCAGCATTTTTTGCGTGGCCTCGATTCCGTCCATTAAAGGCATGTGGATATCCATGAAGATGAGCGCGAACGGGTTTCCCAAGCTCAGCCTTTCGGACGCCAGCGCGAGCCCTTCCTGCCCGTTTTCGGCTATCGTGGGGGAAAGGCCGACGCGCAGCAGATGATTTTCTATAACCTCCTGGTTGGTCTTGTTGTCCTCGCAAACCAGTATCTCGCCGGTAAACGTTGGCTTTTCCAATATGTCCGGCGTCTCGCCCTTGAGTTTTGCGCCGCTGTCTATGGCCACAGTGTCAAACAGCAGAGTAAAGTAAAACTTGCTGCCAAGCCCCGGCGTGCTCTCCACCCCGAGCGTGCCGCCCATCATCTCCACCAGGTTTTTGGTAAGGGGCAGTCCCAGACCCGTGCCGCCGTATTTGCGGGTGGTGCTTGAATCCGCCTGCGAAAACGGCTCGAATATCCGCGCGAGCTGGTTTTCGTCCATGCCGATACCGCTGTCCTTGACTTCGAATCTCACGGAGGTTTTTCCGTCTTCGCCGCCGCTTTCAGCCACGGCGGTGAGCTTGACCATGCCGTGGTTTGTAAACTTGACGGCGTTGGAGAGCAGATTGAGTAGGCTTTGGCGCAGCTTTGTAGGGTCGCCCACCAGCCTGCCGTTGATGGTAGGTTCCGAGTAAAAATAGACCTCGATGTTTTTTTCCAAGGCCTTGGGTTCCATAATGATCCTGCATTTGTACAGGATTTCGGAAAGATCAAAAGGGATGTGTTCAAGCTCCATGCGGCCGGACTCTACCTTGGAGAGGTCGAGAATGTCGTTGACGATCTCCAAAAGGCCGTCGGCGCTGCTTTTAATTTTTTTGAGGAAGTCCTTTGTCGAATCCGCAACGCCATCTCCGTCCATGGCGAGCTCCGCAAAGCCGATCACGCCGTTTAGCGGGGTCCTTATCTCATGACTCATGTTTGCGAGGAAAGCTGACTTTACCCGCGAGGCCTCGAGAGCCTTGGTTGCGGCTTCCTCCAGCTCGGCCTCCATCTGCTTTTTTTCGGTGACGTCGTGGAAAACGGCCACAGAGCCGGAAAACTCGCGTTCGTCGTCGAAGACCGGCGTCCACGAACAGGAGCAGTTTATACGCTGGCCGTCTTTGTGCAGCCTTATCACGTCCAGCCCGGTGATATGTTCGCCGTTTTTTATTGCGGAGTGGACTTCGTCTATGCGCGTGTGTTCCTCGGCCGGGGTGCAGTAATGCAGAGTTTTGCCGATAATTTCATCACGGCTGAAGCCAAGCAGTCCTTCCGCGCCGGCGCTCCAATCCGTGATGTTTCCATTCTTGTCTGTAATTACAATACCGGCGTCCGAATTTGAGATCAGCGCCGCGAAGCGCGCAATGTTTTCGCGGGTGTCTATTCTTTCCTGAAGAACCCGCAGCATGTAGCGCAGCGAATTTGCGAGCGTGCCGATCTCGTTTTTGCTCTCGTAGATCAACTCGCTGCCGAGATCGCCGGAGGCAATGCTTCCGGCGTATTTTGTAAGCGCGGTGACAGGGCGCACTATCAACAGCGAGATCATTAGCATAAAGGCGATGAACATAGCGGCCATTCCCGCGAAAACGCATTCCATAATGATAAGCGAAAGGCTGTTGCTTGCCTGCGCCTCGCTGATCTTTTGGTCAACGCGCGCCGAAAGCTCGCTGCGAAACTCGGCGAACGGCTCCATAATACCGTCAACGGCTTCGTCGTAGGCCGGACTGAAAATAAGCTCGACCGCCCGGTCCTCGTCGGGTTCGCCCGTGACTATGTAGTCTCCGCCTTCCGGGAAGCCCCCGAGCATCGCGTTTATAGACTCTACCTCCAGCAGCGCAAGCTCGTCTGAGCGGTTGATGATTGTCTGAAGTATGTTGAGCTCGGTCTGCGAGTAGTCGGCCTCACGCTTCATGAGTTCTATCAGCGGAATTGTTTCTCCCGGGGCGACGTCGCGGGAAAGAGGACGCGGAGTGGCGCCGTTGCGTATGCCCAAAACGGTGTAATACTCGTTTAAGCTTCCGCTGTCGCCGGAAATGACAAACCTGCGCACCGCGCTTGTGAGTTCGCGAGAACTCTCTTTGAGCTCGTCCGCCAGAAGAATGGCGACTATGCGTTTTTCCTCTATGTCGTATAGCTCCCGCTGGCTCGTGGTTGGGGCCTCCGGTAAACGTACACACCCTGTTGCGGCCGCGAGCTTTTGCCATGTAAAGGGCTTTGTCGGCCTGCTGGACAAATTCCGTTACTGTAATGCCCGCAGAGGGAGTGGCGGACGAGACTCCAATGCTGATGGTTACTCCCAATCTCTCGGTGCGCGATATACCGGGAACGGTCGTCAGCTCTATATTTGAGCGGATCTCTTCGGCGACCACGAGCGCGCCCTCCATTCCGGTGCCTGTAAGCAGTACGGCGAACTCCTCGCCGCCCCAACGCACGACAAAGTCGCCCGGACGTCTGGCGGTGTTCCTGACCGCATTGGCAACCGTTTTAAGCACGACGTCTCCCTGCTGGTGTCCGTACAGGTCGTTAAACCGCTTAAAGTGGTCTATGTCAAGCATGAGCAGGCTGAGAACGGAGTCTACCCGCGCCGCCCTTGCCCATTCGGAGGCAAGCTGGTTGTCAAAGCTGCGCCTGTTTGGAATGCCGGTCAGAGGATCTATCAGGCTAAGCTGCTCGATAATGCGCATCTGCCCGACAATCCTGAGATGCGTTTTTATCCTCGCTTTGATAATGGCCTTGTGGAACGGCTTGGTAATGTAGTCCACCGCTCCCATTTGCAGGCCTTTTTCTTCGTCGGCCACGCTGTCAAGTCCCGTGATAAAAATCACGGGGATATGTCTGGTATCGTCGTTACGGTTGAGTTCGGCAAGCGTTTCGAAGCCGTTCATGCCGGGCATCAAAACGTCGAGCAATATGAGGTCCGGCTTGTCGGCCTCTATTTTTTCCAGGGCGGCGCGTCCGCTTTTGGCCACCGTCACCCTGTATTCGGTTTGCCCGGAAGAAGCGTAGTCGTCCGCGGACTTGAGTATGTTATACAAAATCTCGAGATTTTGCCGCTCGTCGTCCACAATCAGGATCTTCCAAATTTCCGTCCCCATTAAATTACCTCCAGATAATTTGCCGGCAAGGCTTGCGATATATGGAAAATAATAGATTAACTATTTACAAATAAACACACAAACGACAATTTTATTATACAGCACCGGGCGCGTAATGCAAGCAAAATTTGGCGCAGGGCAGGTAAAGTATTTTGTTTTAATTTTACCAATAATTAAAAAATATAAAGTTAAAAATTGCAAACATTATTCGCACCGCTCTGAGGATAATAATACTATTCCGCAATTAAAAAGCGGAATAGTATAAGCATGTCACGGTAAAGGAGAGCGGCGGATGGGTATTTTGCTGGTGCGGACAGCCGTTTTGTACGTAGTTATCGTATTTGCCCTGCGGGTGATGGGCAAACGCCAGCTGGGGGAGCTGCAGCCCTCGGAGTTTGTGGTAACGATTTTGGTTTCTAATATCGCCACGCTCACGATGGAGGACGCGGACGTCCCGCTTCTGGGAAGCGTGGTGCCGATATTCGCGTTGGTGGCGTACGAGGTGCTCTCGTCCTTTGTAATCCTTAAAAGCTACAGGATACGAAAAATCGTCACCGGCAACTCCTGTATAATCATCCGGGACGGCATTATAGACCAGCAGCTTATGGGTGAGCTGCGCTGGTCGCTCGACGACCTTATGGAACAGCTTAGGATAGTGGGCGTGTTCGACATAGAAGAAGTTTCCTGCGCAATAATAGAAACGTCGGGCAAGCTTTCTGTCTTTAAAAAGTTTTCGGCACGCGAAGCCACCGCGGGTATGCTGGACATGGAACTCGGCGGCGACTGCGAATCCCCGCCTATGACAGTTATCAGCGACGGAGACTATGTGCCGGGCTCGCTTGCGGCCTGCGGATACGACAAGACCTGGGTAGAACGCCTTCTCCTGGAAAAGGGTCTTGCGCAAAAAGACGTTTTCCTGCTGACTTTAAACCGCAGGGGGCGGTACCATCTGGTGGTAAGAGACCGCAAGAGAGGTAAGGGCATATGAGAAGGCTTGTACTTTGCGTGGCCCTGCTTGCGGGCTGCGTCGCGCTCAGCGTGTATTCATACGGCCGGCTTGAGCGCATGGAGCACGGCGTGCGGGTGCGCGTGGACCATATACGGGAGCTTTTAGCACAGGACGACGACGGGGGTGAACCCGCTCTTGTTGCGGCCTCGGAAGAATTCGTTGTATTCTGGCGGGGGGAAGAGGACGCGATCGTGCATCTGGTCAGGCGGAAAAATGTAGACGCCATCACCCTGAGCATAGTAAGACTGCCGGAGCTTGCCCGGCATGGGGAACGGGGAAAGCTGGCGGCGGAACTGGCGGTTATTCTCAGACTGGCGGAGGAGGTGCGTTCTTCTGAGAAAGTAAGCGTCGAGAACGTCATGTAAATTTGAATATTTGCCGGTTAAATGTGGTATTCGTGTGAAAAACGTGCTATAATATTTTAACAACATAAATTGGTCGGGCGGTAATAATAAAGATGAAAAATACACTCAAAAAAATACTGGCGACCGCGCGGCCGGCGGTTGCCGCGGTATGCTGCGCCCTGTTGATTGGCGCGGTCCAGTCCGCGCCGCTGCTCGCGACCCAGGGTTTTTACATAAACGACTACGCGGGGCTTGTACCACAGGAGTACAGGGACGCCATGCTTCTTACCTCGCAGGAGCTTTTTGAAAAGACCGGCTGCCAGCTTGTCGCACTTACGGTGGAGAGTATGACCGTTAACCCGGCGGACGTCGGAAAAGATTACGTGACGGATTACGCCGCGCAGGTGTATGAAGGCTGGGGTGTGGGCGGCGAAGACGGCAGAGGCGCGCTGCTTTTTCTGGCTGAACAGCAGGGAGAGGTCCGCCTCTACACGGGCGAGGGAATTTCCGACGGCATGCTGTTGGAAAAGCTTAAGTATGTGTACGGCCTAATGGCCGCAGACCTTGCCAGGGGCGAATACGGACGCGGGATATACAACGGCTTTTTTGACGTCGCAGACGAATTTTTCTTCTATTACGGCGCGGGCCGCGAGACCGAAAAGCCCGAATACAGAGAGCCTTCTTTTGGCGGACCTTTGGAATACGGCGTTGTGGTTATACTTGCGATGCTTATCCTCCTGCGCGGCTGGCGCATCATGTTCAAAAGCGGAAAACGCGCGAACAAGAATGCCTATACCTACAAGCGCCACGAATTCCCGAACCGCGCGCGCGGGCTTGTGTACAACAGTGAGAAAGGCGAATACGAGGAAAAATCCGAGGAATTTGAGGAACCGGACGATCTGCCGAGCGGCTTCGGCGGGGCCGTTACCGTTAAGGAGCATATTTACGAGGAGCGCGCGCGGCCCGAGCGGGCCGAACCGGACCCCGCCACGCGCGACTACTGGCAGTCGCAGTGGAATGAATTTGAGGATGACAGCGGCGGAAGAAATTAGCTTGCCGACTTTGTCGACAAGCTTTTGAGAGGGTTTGTCAGATATTGGAGTATGGGACAAGCGTACAGTATCTTAAGGGCGTCGGCGAAAGGCGCGCCGCGCTTTATAAAAAGCTGGGCGTGATTTCGGCGAAAGACTTGTTGCGCCACTTTCCGCGGGCGTACGTAGACCTGAGCTCGCCTTACAGCGTTGCCGGTGCGCCCGCGTGGGAAAGCTGCGCAATAAAGGCCGTGCTGACAGGTAAATCTGCCGAGCAGAGAATACGCGCCAAGCTTTCGATATTCAAGCTGAGGGCCGAGGACGAAACAGGCGCGCTCGAAATCACCATGTTCAACTCAGGCTGGACAGTCGACGCGCTAAAAACCGGAGAGGAGTATATCTTCTACGGCAAGGCCGGGGAGCCGGGACTCACCGGCCGCCGGGAAATGAGCTCTCCCGGTATATATTCGCCGGGAACGGGGGAGACCGCAGACGGCATACTTCCGGTGTATCCGCAGACGGCGGGGCTTTCGTCCAAGATGATCCGCCGACATATTGCGCAGTGTCTTAAGGATTGCGCGCTGCCCGCCGAGACCCTGCCTGAGCCGGTGGTCAACAGCGCGGGCCTTTTGAGTTTTGGAGCGGCTATGCGTGCCGTTCATTTTCCAAAGACGCTTGAGATGGCGAAATCCGCCCGCGAGCGTTTTATTTTTGAGGAGCTTTTCACACTTTCGCTGGGGTTGGCCATGCTTGGAGCCGGCCGCGTAAGCCTTACGACCGAGCCGATGAAAGCCTTTTCCATGGCGGAATTCTACGCGGGGCTGCCTTTTTTGCCAACTGCGGCGCAGCGCCGCTGCATTGACGAAGCCGCCGCCGACATGCAGAGCGAGCACCCTATGAACAGGCTTGTACAGGGCGACGTGGGAAGCGGCAAGACGCTTGTCGCGGCGGCCTGCTGCTGGCTTGCGTTTAAAAACGGGCGGCAGTCCGCCGTTATGGCGCCGACCGAGATTCTGGCGGAGCAGCATTACGGGACTATGCGCGGCTTTCTTGAGCCGTTCGGAGCGAAAGTGGCGCTGCTGACAGGCTCCACTACGGCAAAGGAAAAACGGATGATACGCGAGGGCTTGCAGAGCGGCGAGATCAGCTGCTGCGTGGGCACTCACGCGCTGCTGAGCGAAAGCGTCGGCTTCAGGCGGCTGGGGCTTGTCGTCACCGACGAGCAGCACCGCTTCGGCGTGGAACAGCGCGCGCATATCTCGCGGCAAAACGGGGAGGCGCACGTGCTCGTCATGTCCGCCACGCCCATACCGCGAACACTCGCGCTGATAATTTACGGCGATTTAAAGCTCTCTGTACTCGACGAGCTTCCCCCCGGACGCAAGCCCGTGGAAACCTTGCTCATCCACAGTTCAAAGCGGGCGCGCGCGCTGGGGTTTATAAGGGACGCGCTCAAAAGCGGCCGGCAGGCGTACATCGTCTGCCCGCTGATAGAGCAGTCAGAAAGTGCGGACACTTTGCTTCCGGCCGTGGAGTACGAAAAGAGTCTGCGCGAAAACGAGCTTAAGGGCGTTGAGATTGCCCTGCTGCATGGAAAGATGAAGCCGCGAGAAAAGGAACGAGTCATGCGCGGATTCAAGGACGGAAGGATACAAGCGCTTGTGGCAACCACCGTAATAGAGGTCGGCGTGGATGTTCCGAACGCGACCGTTATGATGATCGAAAACGCCGAGCGCTTCGGCCTGAGCCAGCTGCATCAGCTGCGCGGGCGCGTGGGCCGGGGCGCTGCGAAGAGCTGGTGCATCCTTGTTAGCGACGCGCGATCGGGCAACTCAAGGGAGCGACTAAACGTGCTGCGCGAGACTGCCGACGGCTTTGAGGTAGCGGAGCGCGACCTCAAGCTAAGGGGTCCGGGAGACTTTTTCGGCAACCGCCAGCACGGTCTGCCCGCGCTTAAAATAGCCGATCTAGGCACGGACATTGCCGCCGCCGAGACCGCGTTTAGCTGTGCAAAGGCCATACTGGCAGACGACCCCGGGCTGCAAAAACCTGAAAACGCCCCGCTGGCCGCCGAGGTCACGCGCCTGCTTGAGGCGGCGGGCAGTAATTGACTGTAACGCAGCGACTACTTTGACAGTTATGACGGGATTACAAGCGCGGTGTATAAGGACTATGAACTGTCGGGCGTCACCAAATGAAAAAGGTATTTATTTATACCAACTGTAAACATACTCGTACCATGGCGTCATATTGTCGACAGGATACCTTTTCGCGAGTGAAATTGCGTTTTTCCAAGCTACCATTGTACTATTGCCGTTAGCGGCAAAGGTCGGGTTTTGTTCAATCCACGCTAAGGGGTCACTCGCATTTTGCCCCGCAGTGTTTTCCGCATCGGCGACAAACACCTCATATGCTCCATCCGCGCCAAGAATATTGACCAATGTGTTCTCTTGGCCATAAGTATAGTAATCCCGTTCGCTATTAAATATTTCTTTGTTCAAATAACGATTCATTATACACCATAAAATTGCTGTTTGCGTTTCTAATTCACCGGTTTCATGGAACAATATACGAGCAATCCAATCCACCACATGTAATTCCTCATGCTTCTCCGGCTTAATCGGCTTCCCGAAAGCTTCATCCGTGTAAAGCTCTTCCGGCGTCTCGTTAAACTCGTCGCCGTTGCGGCCAAAGAACATCCAGTCGTCGGGGTCCGGGCCAAAGGCGGGGTTTTCAAACGGAGTAACAGCGCCGCCTCCAACCTTAACTCTGTCGCTGTATTCGTAAGGCTGCGCCTTACATTTGCAGTTTGGATGAAACGGCGGGTAATTCTCCCCGACAACGGCGCTGGAAACAGGGTAAGCCATGCCGTGCTGCGCAAGGCATTTCGGGCAGGTCACTTACAGGTAGAAATCAATAAAACGCGTCCAAATCGTGGACGTATTATAATTGTGAAAAGTAAAAGCAAGATATATAAAAAAGGTAGTTGCGCCTCAAAAATGCTTGCAAATCGCGGGGATTGCATGTACAATAGGCAGGGTCAACGCATATATGGAGGTACTCTTTTGCAAAACAGGGCTGACGCCATAATCATAGGCGCGGGGGCGGCGGGGCTGCTGTGCGCGGGCGCGGCGGCGAGGCGGGGCAGGCGCGTCCTGCTGCTGGAGAAAATGCCGCGAGCCGCAAAAAAGCTCAGGATAACAGGCAAGGGCCGCTGCAATATAACTAACAACACAGATCTGGACGGGCTGTTGTCTACCGTGCGGAGTAATCATAAGTTTTTATACTCGGCGTTTAGCGCATTCCCGCCGTCGGCGCTCATGGCGCTGCTTGAGGGCGAGCTTGGGTTAAAGTTAAAGACAGAGCGCGGGAACCGCGTGTTCCCGGAGTCAGATAGCGCGGACGACGTGGCAGAGGCGTTGGTGAGATACGCGAAAGTGGGCGGCGCAAGGCTGGAAACAGACGCCGCCGTCAAAGAACTAATTATAGAGGACGGTGTTGTTAAGGGCGTTATTACCGGCGCAGGCGAGATAAAAGCCGAAAGCGTAGTAGTGGCGACGGGGGGCGTAAGCTACCCGCTCACCGGCTCAACGGGAGACGGTTACAGGTTCGCGGAGCAGGCGGGGCACGGCATTGTAGAGCCAAGACCGTCGCTTATACCGCTTCACATCAAAGAGAACTTCTGCAAAGAGCTCACGGGTCTTTCGCTCAAAAACTGCGAGCTCACGCTTAAAAAAGGCGAAAACACCGTCTTTAAGGAGCTCGGCGAGCTACTATTCACGCATTTTGGGGTCTCGGGGCCGCTGGTGCTCAGCGCTTCGGCCCACATAAAAGGCAGGTGCGAAGAGCACGCTCTTTCGTTCGATTTAAAGCCGGGGCTTACCCCGGAGCAGCTTGACGCGAGGCTGCTGCGGGATTTTGGGCAGAATATTAACAGGGATTTTATCAACAGCCTGGGTGATCTGCTGCCACGCAAGCTTATCCCCGTAATAGTAAGGCTTTCCGGCATAGAGCCCACGCAAAAGGTTCATGATATTACAAGAAAGCAGCGTCAAAACCTCGCGGAGCTGCTTAAAGGCGTGACGCTCACGCCCACGGGTACAAGGCCGGTCGAGGAAGCCGTCGTCACCGCCGGTGGAGTCTGCGTCTCTGAAATAAACCCTAAGACCATGGAGTCAAAGAAGATAAAGGGACTGTACTTCGCGGGCGAGGTTCTGGACGTGGATGCTTACACGGGCGGGTTCAACCTGCAAATAGCTTTTTCAACGGGGTACTTGGCGGGACAGAACATTTGAGGGGGGTATCATTAATGATAGCGGTGGCTATTGACGGGCCTGTGGGCGCGGGAAAGAGCACGATAGCTCGTGCGGCGGCAAAGGCGCTGGGGTACATTTATGTGGACACGGGCGCGCTTTATAGAGCGCTGGGCCTGTTTGCCGCGGAAAACGGAGCCGACCCGTCCGACGCCGCGGCGGTGGAGCCGCTGTTAAAGCGGACAAGGCTGGAGCTTAGGTACGAGGACGGCGTACAGAAAGTCATCTTAAACGGCCGCGACGTCTCGGGAGAAATTCGCGCGCCGGAGATCAGTATGGCGGCTTCGGCGGTTTCGGCAATTCCCTGCGTGCGGGAATTTCTGCTGGACACTCAGCGGGACATGGCCAAAAAACACGACGTGGTCATGGACGGGCGCGATATAGGAACAGTGATTTTACCGGAAGCGCAGGTCAAGATATTCCTCACAGCCTCGGCGGAGGACAGGGCAAGAAGGCGCTATGAAGAGTACATTGCAAAAGGCGAAGCCGTGTGTTATAATAATGTGTTGGAAGACTTGATAACCCGCGACCGCAACGACTGCCGTCGCGCCTCGGCGCCGCTCAGGCAGGCGGAGGACGCCGTGCTGATAGACACCACAGGCTTTGGGCTTGAACAGGCGGTCGCAAAGGTTATAGCGACAATAAAAGAAAAGCTGACGCAGGAAAGATAAGGGGTTAGAGACGATGAATCTATATCCTTTGGGGAGGTTTCTGACTTATATCTTTACAAGGGTCGCTTTCCGCATGAGGTACGAGGGGCTGGAAAATATCCCGGGGGATAAGGGATATATCCTCGCCAGCAACCATATAACCGCGCTCGACCCGCTGTTTGTGGCGGGAAAAGTGCCGGGACAGCTGCACTTTCTGGCAAAGGCGGAGCTTTTTAAAAACGCAGTGATAGGCTGGCTGTTGCGCCACTTGAACGCTATTTGCATAGAGCGCGGCAAGGGCGACGCCGAACCGCTTGACGAAGCCAAAAGACGCATTGGACTGGGCGGGATATTCGCGATATTTATAGAGGGGACCAGATCGAAGGACGGAAAGCCGCAACGGCCCCGCAGCGGCGTGGCGCTTGTATCTGCCCGCACCGGAGCGGACATTTTACCCTGCGCGGTTGTGTACGGCAAAAAACTGAGCTTCCGATCCGTTGTAACTGTGCGATACGGCAAGCTAATCAAAAACGGAGCCCTGGGGTTGGATCTTAATTCTCCCGCAACGCTCAGACAGGCCGCGAAGACCGTCATGGCGGAGATAGTTGCGCTGATTGAAGGTGACAGCCTTGGGCGTTGAGCTTGCTAAAACCGCCGGGTTTTGTTTCGGTGTGGGCCGCGCGGTGGACGCCGTGGAGGAATTGCTTGGCGCGGGTGAGGAGCTCGCCATATTGGGGGAGATTATACATAACCCGCATGTTACGGCGGATTTTGCGAAAAGAGGCGTCGTGACAATCTCTGAGCCGCGGGAGATCCCGCCGGGACACAAGCTGGTTATACGCGCTCACGGGGTTCCGCTTTCGGTCTACGCCGAGCTTGAAAGCTCAAAAACGCCGTTTTTTGACGCGACCTGCCCGTATGTCGCAAAGATCCACAGCCTGGCCGGTGACGCCGCCGCTAAGGGAAAAACAGTACTGCTGGCGGGGGACCCCGCCCACCCGGAAGTAACGGGGATAGCCAGCCGCTGCGGCACGAGTTGCCGCGTTTTTAGAGGCGCGGAAGAGTTTGAAAAAATAGTAACCGAAGAAATTTATAGTGAAAATAGTTATATTTTGCTCGCGCAAACTACGTTTAATCTGTTGGAGTGGCGAAAATGTGTTGAAATCGTAAAAAATAGGTGTACAAATATAAAAATTTTTGATACAATATGTAATGCTACGATATTAAGGCAGCTTGAGGCTGCGGAGCTTGCGGCGCGATCGGATATTATGCTGGTCGTTGGCGGAAAAAAAAGCTCCAATACGACAAGGTTATACGAGATATGTAAAGAGGCCGCGAAGGCATATCAGATAGAAAGTGCGGACGAGCTCGGCGACATAGATTTCGGCGGCGCCAAAAATATCGGAGTGACGGCGGGTGCCTCAACCCCGGCGTTTATAATTAAGGAGGTCACAACGACTATGAGCGAGATTTTGAATTCCCAGGACGAGCAGAGCTTTGAGGAGATGCTGGAGCAATCTTTTAAAACAATAAATTCGAGAGAGAAAGTGACAGCGACCGTAACGAATGTCTCGCCCAATGAGATCGCCGTAGACATTGGAACCAAGCACGCGGGTTATGTTCCGCTGCACGAGTTTTCAGACGACCCCAACGCGGACCTCGCGCAGCTGGTGAAGGTTGGCGACGAGCTTGAGCTCATGGTAATCAGGGTAAACGATGTGGAGGGCACCGCGATGCTCTCGAAGAAAAGGCTGGATGCCATAGCGGGCTTTGAAGCGCTGGTAGAGGCCGAAAAATCCGGAGAAACGCTCGAGGGTGTGATTGTCGACGCAGTAAAGGGCGGAGTTATAGCCTTGACGCACGGCGTCCGCGTGTTCATTCCCGCGTCGCAGGCCACCGTTGCCAAGGGGCAGGAGCTCGAGAGCCTGATAAAACAGAACGTTAGCTTTAAAATATTCGAGACCAACCGCCAGCGCAGGCGCGCGGTGGGTTCCGTGAGAGCGGCGGTCAAGGAACAGCGCAAGGTGCAGGAAGAAAAATTCTGGGCCGAGGTCGAAAACGGCAAGGTCTACACAGGTACGGTCAAGTCGCTTACAAGCTACGGCGCGTTTGTTGATCTGGGCGGGGTAGACGGCATGGTGCATATATCGGAGCTTTCGTGGAACCGCGTGAAGCATCCTTCAGAGGTTGTGAACGTAGACGATGTAGTTGAGGTATATGTTCGCGACGTCGACAAAGAAAACAAGAAGATTTCGCTGGGCTACAAAAAAACAGAGGACAACCCCTGGGAGATACTGGCCAAGGAATATAAGTCCGGCGATATTTGCAAGGCAAAGATAGTCTCTATGACTCCTTTCGGAGCGTTCGCGCAGGTCATTCCGGGAGTCGACGGGCTCATACACATAAGCCAGATTTCCAACGAACGCGTGAACAAGCCCGGCGACGTGCTGTCCATAGGGCAGGAGGTCGACGTGAAGATTACCGAGATAGACCTTGACAAGAAGCGCGTTAGCCTTTCAATCCGCGCGTTGCTGGAAGAGGCGGCGGAACAGGCCGCGGAGGAGCCCGTGGAAGAAGCCCCGGCGGTGGTCTACGAAGCGGGGCCGCAAGAGTAGTAATCGAAGCAAATAGAGAATAGAGAATAGTTCAACAGGAGTAACCTGATTTTTCTGTCTCTACTATTTACTTTTCTCTATTCACTAACGTTCAGACGCAAGCGTCTGAACGCCTAAACGGCCACCCTGTTCGGAGTGGCCGTAAGACTGCGGTTTTCGCCTGTTGGCTATCGGTCGATTAAAACGTGTTTTTCCAACGCGAAAATACCATATCGTTTTTATTTTAACGGGCGCCGTTAGGTTTGATTATTCAGCCGCTTCGTCGACGGCCGTGACGCCGGTTTTGTCGGAGCCTATCCCGGCGGAGCTGCCGGTCTCGGCCCATTTGTCAAAGCCCTCCATAACTCTAGCAAGCGTCTGGTTGCTTATGTCTGGCAGGTCGCCGCCCCAAATTTTGCCGGCCGCGTCAAAGCCCTTTTGCACGGCGTCTCTTAAGAGGTCGATCTTTTCTGGGTCGCCGCCGGAAAGCGCCACCGCGAAGTCCAGTATGCGGTTGGCCGTGGCTTCGACTCCCCACTCGCCGTCGTCCGCAATCGAGGCCGCGGCCTCCTCCTGAGTCATGCCAAGAACGCCGTTGAGCAGCTCCTTGAGCGTGTCGTCTGCGCCGTTTGCTTTTTCGGACGCCTTTGCCTGACCGCTTACCTCGGCGTAGACCATCTTCTTGAAAGCCGCGAGGTTGTTTTTAAGGTCGGCCTTCATCTGGTTGATTTTTTCCATGTCGGGTTTATAGGTTTCGGCCTTCTGCGTGGTTTCAGCAGCCGCCGTTTCTTCGGCTTTCGTAGCCTCTGCCGCCACGGTTCCTTCCGCAGCCTTCGTCTCCTCGTTCTGTTCGGCCCTCTTGGTCTGGCCATGCTTGGTATTGTCCACGTAGTTGTAGTTTCCGCCTACTCCGTTAACAGCCATTTTTTCTACCTCCATGTCTTAAATTTGAAAGGCTCTTATCTCATATATCGACAGCGCGGAGGAAAACTTTAGGGCTTTGCGAAAAAATAGCAAAAAAAATATACAACCCGCTCGCAAAAAAACCTTGACATTGCTAAGCTCTTGTTGTATAATAATAAACTGTATCAAAATGGCTTTTTATGCGCCGTATTTTACATTATAGCATATCTTTTGGCACAATACAAGCCTGTTTGTCAAAAAATTGAACGGAGTTGAACAAGGCCTATGGTAAATGTAAAGCCCGTGCAGTTGGGCAGCAACGTCCGCATGAGCTTCTCGAGAATCAACGAGGTTCTGGACATGCCTAACCTGATCGAGGTGCAGAAGAACTCTTACAGATGGTTCCTTGACGAAGGATTAAAAGAGGTCTTTCGCGACATCTCGTCGATTACAGA